>Ga0265798_10002983_pt1 | contig 24476 bp, 31 predicted proteins | sample P3T30metagenome_FD_192430 | JGI IMG/M metagenome (GOLD analysis project Ga0265798, IMG submission 192430) | Plant litter microbial communities from East Loma Ridge, Irvine, California - P3 T30 | ecosystem: Environmental > Terrestrial > Plant litter > Unclassified | place: USA: California...
CCGATCCCTCCGCTCCCGTTGAACTCCCGACGGACAGGCAGAATGGGCACATGCCAGCCCGCCGCGTAGTGCCCGAGATGTCGGCACGCGTCACGGCCATCCATCACGCGATCAGCAGCGCCGGCCGGCTCACGGCCCTCCGGCACGTCCTGGAGAACCCGGGTACGACTCGCACCGAGCTCGTCGAGGCGACAGGCATCTCCCCCATCACCGCCCGCGACGCACTCACCGCGCTCGAAGAGCACGGCTACATCACCGCCGACGTCCAGGGCGAGCGCGTCGGCAAGAAGGTGCACTACACGGCGAACCGACCCGCCATCGCCGAGGACGCATCCGCGTTCCTCGGATGGCTGCTCCGCTAGCGCATCGTCAGCACGCACGAAGGGCCGGTCTCGATAGAGACCGGCCCTTCACCTATCGCCCGCCAGCGGTACGCGCAGGCCTGATAACTACAGAGTTACATTTCTACATTCCTATCTAGTTACGTCCCATGATGCTGCTCGAGCTCAGTGACAGAACGTCAGGATTCAATGGACTGCTTGACGTAGGCAGTCAGATGGTCCTTGATCGTGGTCCCGTGCGCCGCCGTCCACGCCTTGTAGGCGCGACGGAGTTCGGGCGTGGCGTCGAAGGTAATGCGGGCTGGCGTGTCCTTGGCTTCCGCGTCGGGTACGGCAGCAGGCACCGACACCTCGGGCGCGGTGGTCTCGGGCTCCTGTGCGAGGCCGGGGTCCGGCACGGCATCCACGGCCTTGTTGAAGACGCGATCCATGTTCGCTCGTGCCATCACTTGTTCCTTCCGTTGGCCCAGATGCTCGTGAGTTCGAGCGCGAGGGATGAGAAATCGCTGATCGCGTGGACGGTCTGCCGGCTCTCCGGGTACGTGGTCACGACGCCGCCCGTCGCGGGGGCGTCCGAGTGGACCACGTACTGCCGAATCACGGTGCGGAGCCTCGGGATCCCCATATCATCCAGGCGCGCGATCGTCTCGTCCCGGCGCTTCTGCTGCGCCTCCTCGCGCCCCACGCGCGACAACAGAACGCGGTACTCGAGACCGCGAGGCTCGATGACGGACTTGATGGTCCGCATGAGGGGCGTGACGCTCAACGGCTGCGGCTCCATGGGGACGATCACGAAGTCCGCGGAGTCCAGCACGAGGCCGGTGCGTTGGATTTCGCTTGGCGCGAGGCTGCCAGGGGTGTCGACGATGATCGTGTCGTAGTCCGATGCCGCGCGGAGCTGGGACAGGACCTCGGGTCGCGCGTCGTCGGTGAAGTCGAACGGCCAGGCCATCGCGCCTTCGGCTTCCGATGCCTCGGCCCAGTCCGTCGCCGAGTGCTGCACGTGGTCGGCGTCGACCACGAGGACTCGCGAGTGCTCTGCCGTGACGGCTGCGAGGTTGACAGCGATGGTGGTCTTCCCCACCCCGCCCTTCTGCTGCACGACAGCGACGATGCGCATGGCTTTCCTCCCGTGTAGGAAGCATGGTTCCTGAGAACCATGCTTCCCGTGTTTGTAGGTACCAGGATACCCGGAAACCCAACTACGTGGGAATGTACACACCTACATATGTGGGTAACTGCGTTCCCGTGTACACGGGTTCCTACGCACCTGCATACCCGCGTATGCACAAATGTAACTTTATGGGTCCTAGACCCCGGGCAGCCGTGCGGCTGGCGCTAGGCAGGGGTCTTCTCGTCCTGGAGCTGGTAGACGCGCTGCTTGCTGAGGCCGAGCATGGCGCTGACGTCGGCCACGCTCACGTCGGCGCCGCGGAGCTGCTTGACGACGGTGCGGCGCATCGCTGCGGCGTGCGCCTGGGCATTGCGCCCGGCCTCTTCCTCACGTGCTGCTTCCGACCAGACGTCCCAGAGGTTCGCGACCGGGGGAGTGACAGTCACATTGAGCTCGAACGGCGCCGGCGGCTCGGCGTTCCACGCCTCGATGATGCCCTCGGCCTCCTCGGGGACCTCCGCGAGCGATCGGGCCTGGCCCACGGTGTCGAGCTCGGGGATGCGGAACAGCCACCACCGGCCCTCGCGCCAGACGTCGACGTCGTACGTGTGTACGGTCATCACTTCCACTCCTTCGGTACTTCAATGCCGAGGTTCTGTAGCTGGGTCAGGATGCCCGCCTGGACCTCCTTGTGCCCGAACGGCACGGACAACTTCACCGACCCGTCGGGCTCGCCCCAGATCTCGTGGCTGCCCTTCGCATTGCGGAGGCACACCCACCCGATCGACTCTAGGAACCGACGCACATCCTTCGATTTCTGCGGCTTCATGATTCTATTCTAGCCCGGGGTTGCCATGCAAGACAACCCCGGGCTAGATATTTGTGGAGAACTTCGGTCGAGGCTCGGAGCGTAGGGGCGGGGGCCGTGTCGGGTGTCGGGCTGCCGCGGCTCCGTTCCGCTGCGCTGCACTGCGCCTTGCCCTGATGGGGGAGCGGGGGGCGTCGATCACTGGGTCTGAGGTCGTGTGTCTCCGGGACAGGGGACTGTTGCCGAGGCGGCCGGCTCGGTGGTCTGGTCCCACAGCTTGAATTGTGGGCGGTGACATTGGGGGGTGAACGACGGCGGAAGGGCTAGGGATCCATCGGCGCTCTGGCCCGGTGCTCTCAGAGACGGACGGCCGATATTGGGTGCTGGCTCCGCACTTCTCACCAGGTCGTCGCTGCCCGCCGCGAAGCGGCTCCCCGAGCTCCTGAACACGGGCGCCCCGTCCGCGAGCTCATGCCCGCGGACGAGGACGCCGGCACCTGATCAGCGCGGGTCGGACTTGCGGAGCCGGATCCCTGCCGACGGCTCCGGTGACGCCGCCACGAGCACGGCCGGCGCGGCCTCCGCGGTACTGGAGTGCTCCCAGCCGTCCGCTTCCCGCGTCAGCCTCGCGCTGCTCGGTGCGGAAGTGGGCGTGTCGCCGCTCGGCTCGGGTGCGGCGCTCGTCGCTGCGGCCTCCCAGCCGTCGGCTTCCCCGGTCAGAGCCGGACCGGTCGCGCCGACATCGCCCTGCTCGTCGACCTCTGCCGTCCGGTCGCCGGTGTTCTTCTCCGCGGGGCGGTTGGCGTTGGTCGGCTCCGCGGTGGGCGGGAGGGCGCGGAAGGGGACGACGGCGCCGTTCTGGACGAGCCAGAACATGCCGTCGGCGGCCTGGCGGACCGTCTGCGGGTGCAGCGTGTACGTGTGCTGGGCTCGAGCCGTGCCGAGCTGGTCCCCGGACGCCGCGCCAGAGGCTTCCATGCGCATGATCGTGCCGGCGTACTTGACCGCCTCCTCCGGGTCGTTGGTGCGGCCGATGACGATGCCGGCACCGGAGGACATGAGCCGCGTCTGCATCATCTCGTCGCTGGACATGCCGGCGACGGACTGGGTGGCCGCGATGAGACCGACCCCGAGCGAGCGGCCGGTCTCTTGGATGGACGCGACGAACTCCGCCGGGTCGACGTCGACGCCGCCAAGCTGCGCGAACTCGTCGATGATGACCACGAGCGGGCTCTCGTCGCCGCTCGCTGCTCGCCGGGTGATGTGCTGGCGGAAGGCGAGCAGCAGCAGGTCCGCGAGCTGCTTCTGTGCGTTGTCGGAGGGCGTGATCGTGACCGTCGTGAGGTCGGCCGCGAGGTCGTCGAACGACCACCCGTCCTCGCTGATGAGGTGCCGGAGGTCCTCGTAGTGAAGCTCGACGTCGTGCAGCGCGGCCTGGGCCATGGGCGGGGAGTTCTTCACGGGCCCCGACGTATCCCGGAGCGCGGCGAGGTCGTAGCGGTCGCTCACGTACTTGCCGGGGTTGTGCGCTCGCGCGCGGAGGTCGTCGAGCGACGTCACCGGGCTCTGCTTCTGGAGCTTCTGCATCGCCGATCGAGCGCGCTTGCGGTAGAACGCCCCGTCTCCGTCGGTCTGCGGGAACAGCCGGGTGATCCGGTCTGTGATCTCCGCGCTGGTGCCGTTGAAGAGGTTGAAGGTGGCCGGCGCGTGGGTCGTGTGCCCCGCGGCCTCAGCCGCGGCGCGGAGCTTGGCGGCGTCGCGCGGGTTGCCCTTGCCGTCGAGGAACACCACGCGGAAGTTCTGCTGGAGAAGCGCCAGCATGATCTGGAACAACAGCACGGTCTTGCCCTGCCCGGACTCGGCGATCACGATGAGACGCACCTGGCCGGCCTTCTCGGGGACCGTGACCCACGTGTTCCCCCGCTCCTGCCACTGCCGCACTCGTGTGCGGTCGCGCATGCGCTCCTGAACGGACCGCACCGTCGCCCGGATGACGGTGCCGATCGCCACGCGGCCGCTGTCGAGCGTGTGCGGGCCGTAGACGGGGGAGTTGGCGAGTCCCACGACCTCGTGCGACTCGATGTCCAGCTTCACGCCGATCCGGGACGCGGCCGCGAGGTCGGCGGCCTGCGTCCGCGCCTTCTCGATGTCCTCCTGCATGGTCACGTCGTCGATCTGCCGCCGGCTCACCGCACGAGCGAGCCGTCGTCGCTTCCACGCCCATCCCGCCGGGATCAGCAGGGCGCCGACGACGACGTTGACGAGCCAGACGGGGACGTAGTGCCCGAGCCACTGCGCCGGGCCGTCGTCGGAGCCGAGCCGCGCGGCCACCCACCCGGAGACGTGCGCCAGCTCCCATGCCACCACGACAGCCACGAGCAGCGTGCAGCCGGCGACGGTGCGCACCCACCAGCGGGGGACCGTCCAATAGCGCGCCTTCATCGGCAGGACCGCGGGCGTCAGCCAGTTCACGACGACCGGGACGACACCGAATCCGACGAGCATCACCGCCAGCCGAACGAGCTTGGGACGTGCATCGCTCCAGTCAATCTCGGTTTTTTGCTCCCGACCGCTGTCCTTCTTCGGACTCATCGCATCCACGCCCCAATCCCATCAACGGGTGCATTTCCCGACACGTATGGCTGTGTCGCATCGAACAGACCAGACGGGTATTCGTCCCCGATCCAGGCCCCGTCGCGCCCGAACAGATCCACGACGAGGGTGCGTGGAGCTATGTCCACGCCCACTCCCTTCGTGAGCGCGTCACGCACAACACGGCCGGCGTCGCTCGTGCACAAGTACACGACCCGCATTGTCGGGTCGTCCTTCATCCGGTCGTAAAAGTCCTCGAATATCTCGAAGTACCGCGTCCGCCGCTTACCCGTCATTTCCACCTCGACGAGATCCGTGACGCCCGACTTATACGCGACCCCATCGGCCTCGTGCAATGTCGCGGCACGGGTTAAGTCGCGATTCCAGCTCCAGTTCGCGTGAAGGTACCGCGCCGAGATGACCGACACCATCAGCTCGTGCCGCGTCGTCTGCCGCAGCAAGTCCGGAGCCCGCTTCTTGATCGCCTTCGGTGTCGCCCACAGCATCGTGCCGCGGAACGGGGGAACCCTGCTCCGCTCCACCATCCCGAGCTCCTGCATCCGCCGCACCCACACGAACGCCTGGTTCTTCGACACCGGACCCGACGACTCGTTTAACGCCCCGAGCACCCACCGGATCCCGTCCATCGTCGTCACGCGAACGATCGAGAACCACTCCAGCACCTGTGCATCGCGCTCAGTCAGACGAACGGTCATCGGGTCCCATCTCCGTCCTCGACGAGGAGGTGACCACCGCTGTGGAGGGCAAGGCTTCGTGGAGCGCAGCGGAACGAAGCCGCGGCAGCACGATGCCCGACTCATCGCCCCGGAACGCTTCCGACAGCCTCGAGAGCCCGGCCCGGAGCCATGCACCCGCTGGACCCCGGCTGCTCAACGCACCGGCGCTCCTGCTCGTCGGCACCCTACGAGAACGCTCCTGGCCCTCGTCAGCCGCACCACCTCGACAAGCCACGCCTACCCAAGCCGACCACCTACGAAACGCACCATGCCCGCCCAACGCAACCCCCTTACGCTCTTGCTCCTCTCCATCCTCTCACTTCCCGGTTTTGCCCCGTCCCCGCGCTCCACCCTTTACTCCCCAACCTCCCACGCACTGAGGAACGAGGTGCGTGGGAGGTTGGGGAGCGGCGAAGCCGGGGTGGAGCGCGGGGACGGGGCAAAACCGGGTATTACCCCCTTACTATAAGTAAGGGGGCTGCATAAGGGGATCGTGTATGGGGCTACTCGGTTCGTCGCTCCGCGCTGCGGAGCGACGAACCGTCTTCGGCCGGCACTGCACTTTCCTGCACGCCCGCCAGGCGTGCAGACGTCTCGACTCGACCGACGTACTCGTGCACGGTCACGTCGTCGGCGAGCTCGGCGCCGTCGGCGCCGGTCCGCCAGATGGCATCGGCCGGCAGCTCGGCCGGGGGAGCGAACGAGATGCGGCCGGCGCCGGCCGCATCGGTGAGCACGACGTCGCCCGCTGCGCGAGCAGCGTCCGCGTCGAGCGCCCAGCCGCGATCGGTGAGCATCCGCGCGAGGCGGAGCACTCGGCCGTGGAGCTCCTGGACGCCGGTGGGGAACTCCGCCGGGTGGCGGCCTTCGCCGAGCAGCGCCGCCGTGACGAGCTCGTCGAGCCCGGGCACCGCGGGGCCGTCCGGCGAGCTTCGCGTCTGCTCCTGGGGGAGTGCCATCGGCACGGCCGGCGCCGGCCGGCGCCGAGACGCTGCCGCCCGCAGCTCGCGCTCCTGCTCGAGGAAGGCCCGATGTTCGGGGGAGTCCTCGCCGCCGCGACGCGCGGCCTCCCGAGCAGCCTCCGCCTGGCGCTGCTGAGCGCGCTTGGCTGCGGCGTCCTGCTCCCGGTCGTATCGCTCCATGCGTGTCTCCTCGCTCGGATCAATCGCCATCTGAATACCCCAGGCGAGGTATCCGATCGGGTCGCGCTGCACAGGCGCGTCGAGGAACGGAACCCCTAGATCCCGAAACTTCGCTTCGATCCGGGACGTAATGTCGCGGTCATCGACCAGGAGCACTCGGTGGCCGTCGCGCTCGACGATGCGCGCGTAGCGCGAGGTGTTGAGGTGGCGGTCGAGCATGTCGCAGACATGCCCTTGGTGAATGCCCCGCCCGAGCCAGGGCATGCGCTGCTGGAGCTGCGCCGCGAGTCGAATCGTCGCTAGCGACCGAGGTGCCCGCTCTTGCGGGACTTTGGCCTTCGGATTCGTCGATGCCGGCCGCGGAGCGGCCGTCCGGCGCGCGGCAGCGCGTTGCTGCGGAGCCTGCGGAGGGCGATTTTTCGACGAACGTCGGCCCTTGGTAACCAACTTAAGAACAGGACTAGATGGGGTGTCTTGGGTAGAGACAGATAGGCCGCCAGTTGAAGGGTCAGACACGAACCTGCGAGGCATCGTCAACGCCCGCACGGACGCCGCCGCGACCTGGTACCCGCCATGCCAGAGGAACGCCGCCTCAGTCTCGTCGACCGTGAGCTCACGGCCCTCGACGATCGTCACGGAGAACCCCCGGGCGATGAGCAGCGCCCGGGCGCGCTCGGCGACGCGCTTGCTCACGTTCTGACGGATGAGCTTGGACGCGCGACGCGCCACGGTCGCGTTGCTCGTCGTGACGCTGCGGCCGGTCTTGAAGTCGGCCGCCCGACGCTCGACGACGGCCACGGCCAGGTACTTCCGGACGCTGACGTCGATCTGGCGGCGGGCGGCGTAGCCCTCGGCCGAGAGCACGTCCGCACGGACGGCGGCCATCCACGCGGCCGGCGACGTCCACGCCGGCACTCTGGCGTACGCACCGGCAGGCACCGGCAGCGCCCACGACATCGGCGCGTCCTCCTCGACGGACGCGCTCGACGCCTCCAACCCGGGCAGCGTCGGCTCGCTCGAGGCGTTTGCCAACCTGCGGAAATACGCACGTGTCTTGCGTGTCGGAGGTGTTGCGAGGTCTACGGACGTGGTTATGATGAACCTGCCTTCCAGGGCGTGACTCTGGACATGGCGAAGCCCCGGCCCTGAGAAGCCGGTTCTTCGGATTGATCCGCCTCAGACCCACGGTCGCCAAACAGTGGAGGTCTCAGGCGCAGTGCTTCGGCCCCTCGCGAAAGCGGGGGGCCATGCTCGTTAAGTGGGCTCGATAGGCAGCTCGCCCTCTCGGCTCTTGGGAGGCATCCACGTGGGGATGCCCTGATCGGTGAGCTCGAGGTGGTCGACGACCAGCTCGAACATGACGGCTCGCGAGACGCCGGCGCAATCAGCGATCGCGTCGAACTTGTCCTTGGACACGCGCTCGACCTCGTACCCGATGGGAACGGGATCGACGAGGGTGCCACGAGGGCGGCGCTTGGGAGCCATGCGGCTACTTAACCCTGGGGTAAGGGCTACGAGCAACAGGCACGCGGCGTGTCGGAGGATCGTCTGCTGCCCACGTACCGCACCCGTCGTTGGAGCTGCGACCGCCACGATCCAACGACGTGCACTCAGCGTCGGCAGCGCGCGCCAGACCCTTACGCAGTGCCCCCCCCCCGATGTGGAGGGCGCGGCTAGCCGCCGCCCTGCGTACGGTCAAGCCCATGCCCGAGACCGACCCGTCGACTCATCCGCCCCTCTATGACCAGCTGTACGACGCCGGCCAAGCTCGCGTCCACGAAGGACTGGCCAGCAACCGCAAGATCCGCTTCACGAAGCTCGTTCGCCTAATGGAACATGCCCTCTCGAATGAGCCCGTCCTGTACGCGACCCACTCGTTTGAGGCGTCGAACGACCCGGACGAGCCGGACGCCGAGCTCGTCGGTACGGCCATCGCCGTCACGAGCACGCTGATCGCATCGGTGAAGGTGGAGCCACACAAGCGCCTCCTGGTACGGCTGACCCCGCTGAACGCCGTGAGCGCTCTGACCGTCTCCGCAGGGGCGGTCACGTCGTTCGTGAGCAGCGATGCGTGGAACGGCGTTGCCGTGAGCGCCACGTTTGGCAACCACGCGGAGGACATTGCGTTCCCGAGTATCCGTTCCGGCCTGGAGAACGCAGAGCGGTTCGCGGCCTTCTACCCCACGCTCCTTGGGGCCCTCCGGGCTCAGTAGCTCCAAGCCGTCGGCACAGCGCGCCGTCGACCTAGCACGCTCGCGCGTACTGTGCGATGCCGGCTTTCCCGCCGGGAAACTATCATCAAGGACAACTGTTTCATGACAGATTCGAACAGCGCTTTTCCAAGCATCAATCGGTTGCTGGCATTTATCGAGCACAGAGAACGTGAACTCCACGAATCGGCATCTATCGAAGTCGCCGCAGCTCACCAAGTCGAGTTCAACGCAGTGTACGGAATCTGCGCACAGGCAATCCGATACGCTGGCGCGTACGTTGTGCTCCACAGGGCCAACCGGACGCGTGAAGCCGTGTCGGTCGCTCGACAAGCTCTGGAGCACGCCCTCACGGCGCAGTGGGCTCACTTTACAGAGGCCGGCCCGGATCTGCTCATTGACAGCTACCACCATTCGCGACTCCGCGTGTTCGAAGCTGTGACGAGACACCTGCAAGGAGCCGACGAGGAGATTGCCGATGTGTTGAGCACAGTGGAAAACAGGGGAATGCCACTACTCAGAGTAACCGATCGGATTGCGGCAATTGATTTTGACGAGATGTTTAAAATCGAGTACATGCGACAGTCCCAAATCGTCCACGTAACGAGCGAGACCGTTACGACGTTCGTGCATGTGAACGATCAAAAGGAGCTTGTCATCACCAGCGATGCCTCTGACCCGGATGAGGGGCGGACAGCGTACTTCACTGCAATGGCTGCGATGTTCGCGGCCTGGGTCCTCGAGTCACTGCGGGTCGGGACTCCGGGGATGGCGCAGCTCAACAGCCTGTCGGACGAGCTGAACCTACCGCTCAACATCAGCGTATGACTCTCCAGTGGAGAGGTCAGTCATAGCAACTTCCTCGCATCTGTAAGAGCGGCTTGCGTCCGTCACCGAATGATGTCGGCTTGACTAAGACGATTCTCGTCTACTTCAATTCGTAGATCGTGACGGATTGCAATGAGAAATGCCTCATTGGCTGCCTGAAAGGCAATCTCCTCATCCGACTCGTAGTCGAATGGCCCCGCTTCCCCCCATCGGTACAAGGCAGAATAGGCGGCATTTGCAGCGACACGCGTCTCCCATTCGGCAAATATCTCAAGGCGCAGAACGGACTCGTAGGCACGCAGATTCCAAGTGAACGGCAAAGTACCGAACCCGTACCCGGTTTCATGGACTTCCACCGACGTCCTTCGAAGTTCTTGGTAGCACTCCACATAGGGGGCCTGGCGCAGGTCAGCTAGCTGCTCGCGCTTGTCCTGTGCGCGCTGCACACGCAGGTCGTGACGGCTTTTCTCTAGCCGGTCATCCTCTTTTGCCTGCCGGTCAAGTTCCGCTTGTCGCGCCGCGCGAGTCGATACAAGTAGAACCAGCAAAGTCATAGCATTTCCGAGTAACGCGACTGCGAGAGGTATCCAAGCTGCTTCCATGGACCCATTTTGCCGGGTGAACCACGTATACGCGTGTAGGTTCGCCTCTAATCCGTGGCGCCCGTGGACGCCCGCAACTTCTCCGAGTCGTCGAGTCGCCTGTATAGCGTTGTCCTGGACATCCCCAGGTCGCGTGCGACCTGGGCGGCCGGCAAGCCAGCTGCGATGAGTCGAGCGGCGTTGTTGATCTGGCTGTCCGTGAATGTCTGTCGGCGGCCGCCGAGGTCCTGGCCGGCGGCGCGGCGCTTGGCCACGGAGTCGACGATGCGCTCGCTCTTGATCTCGCGCTCTGCCTGCGCGAGCGCGGCCATCATGGTGAAGACCATCGCGCCCATCGTCGTGGACGTGTCGACGTCGCCGCCGCCGAGGTTGAGCACCCGGAGGCCGACGTCGGCCGCCTGAAGCTCGGCCGCGAGTACGAGCATGTTGGACGTCGAGCGGCCGAGGCGATCGAGCGTCGTGACCACGAGCGTGTCGCCCGCGTGCAGCGCGGCGCGCGCGACGTCGAACTGCGGCCGCGAGGCACGGCCGCCAGACACCCCGTGATCGACGTACAGGTCATCCCGCCGCACGCCGGCCGCGAGCAGGTCAACGACCTGCCGGTCCGTGCTCTGCTGCCGAGTCGAGACCCGCGCGTACCCGATGAGCTTCCCCACGACGTCCTACCTGTCCCACAACCGACGATGAACACGCCCAGCTAAGCACCCCCTTGCGGGCCATAGTTGCGGGACGCGCGCGGCCGCGGTACTCCGCGGCGAGCTCTCTGGGCGGCGCCGCTCGATGGCGCAGTTCTGTCACCGCTCGGTGTCGTCATCCTGTGACGAGGATGCTGGCGGCGTCTTCGATGACGTCGCCGGAGATGGTCTTAACCCGTCCATACCAGCACCTACATCGCGACGATCCCGCGGGCCGCGTTGGACTGGTGCCGGTACAGCGTCGCCCGGCTCCATCCGACGAGCCGTGCCGCGTCCTCCGCGGTACGGCCGCGGGCTCGCGCGTCGGCCGCAATCTGGAGCTTGTCGGCAATCACAGCCGGATCCGACAGGGGACGGCCGAAGCGGGTCCCATTGTCGCGCGCGACGGCGATGCCGGCGTTGACGCGCTCGACGATGAGCTCGCGCTCGTACTCGGCCAGGCTCGCGAGCATGCCCAGCATCAGGCGGCCCGAGGTGGTCGCCGGATCGATGCCGTCGGAGATCGACCGGATCTGCACGCCGCGCTCGCGCAGGAGCTTGACGGTGCTGAGGACGTCGAGCATGGAACGACCCAACCGGTCGATGCGCCAGACGACGACGGTGTCGCCGTCTTCGGCGTACTCGAGCAGCTTCTTCATCCCCGGCCGCTCGATCGCGGCCCTACTGCCGGAGGTGACGTCGGCGAACACGTCCCGCTTTTGCACGCCGTCCTTCACCAGCGCGTCGAGCTGGAGCTGCGCATCCTGACTCGTCGTGCTCACCCGCGTGTATCCCAGAAGCCTCACCCGAGCAGTCTGCCTCAGAAATACCCGCAGCGGGCTGCTCCGAGACACTTCGCGGTGAGATGACTTTGCGAGACGTCCGGGACCCAGCGAACAGGCTCACTCGACGCGGCTCGGATGAGCGCCCGGCGGTGTCTCGGAAAGCTATTGCTTTTCAATACGCCTCGGCCTCGCCGTAAGGTCAGGCCGGCGAGTCGGCTAGTCGGCGGTGACGGCGCGTTCGACTTCGGCGCGGAGGTCGTCGGGAGATGTGAGTTCGATCTGCTTGTCGTCGAGGAAGATCGTGGGGGTGCCGGTGACGCCGAGGGCGATGCCGGCGTCGAAGTCCTGCTGGACGCGCGCCTCGGTAGCGGGATCTGCCACAGCGGCGTCGTAAGCGGTGAGGTCGAGTCCGAGGTCGTCCGCGAAGCCGCGGAACACGTCGGCCTTGGAGTCTTGCTGCTCGCCCCACTGGGTCTGGGTTTCGAACATGCGCTGGTACATGGCCTCGAACTGCCCCTGCTGGGCGGCGGCTTCCACGGCGACGGCGGCGTTCATCGAGTTCTTGTGCGCCGGGATGGGGAAGTACCGGGTCACGAAGGTCACGCGTCCCGCGTACTCGTCGCGCAGCTGCTCCACGTAGGGGTGCACGGCGAGGCAGACCTCGCACTCGAAGTCGAGGAACTCGGTGAACACCACCGATCCGTCCGGTGCCGTGTCGAGCCGGTGGCTGTTCTCGGCCACGACCGTCACGGTGTCCGCATCGACAGTCGCGTCCGGTTGCGCCCGGCTGATGACGAAGGCCGAGGCGAGGACCGCGACGATGAGGCCGGCGGCGAGGGACAGGTTGATCTTGGTGGTGCGCTTCATGGATCTCCAAGCGGTGACGGCGGCGGAGCACCGTCAGGGTCGGTGGTCAGCAGCAGTCGCAGGTGTCGACGTCGCGCTCGCCCGTGAGAGCGGAAACGGGCGTCTTGCACGCGTCGCCACGCCAGGCCTCCAGGCCCTCACGGACGGCGAACACGACGATCACGAGCCCCGCCACCGGGTCGGCCCAGGTCCACCCGAGGGTGAGGTTGAGGACGAGACCGAGGAGCACGGCCGCGGAGAGGTAGCTGCAGATGAGGGTCTGCTTCGAGTCCGCGATGGCGGATGCGGAGCCGAGCTCTGTACCGGTGCGGCGCTCGAGGAGGCTGAGAAACGGCATGATCGCCAGGCTCACCGCCGCCAGCACGATCCCGACGGGCGAGTGGTCGGGTTCGCGGATGCCCGTCAGGGCGAGGACCGCGTCGACGCTCACGTATGCAGCGAGGCCGAAGAACGACACCGCGATCACCCGCAATGCGACGCGTTCGCGCTTCTCCGGATCCGGTGCCGCGAACTGCCACGCGACGGCGGCCGCCGACAGGACCTCGACGATCGAGTCCAAGCCGAACCCGATCAGCGCCGTGGAGGAGGCGATGGTGCCGGCGGAGATCGCGATGATCGCCTCGATGACGTTGTACGTGATCGTCGCGGCCACGATCCAGCGGATGCGGCGCTGGAGCAGCGACCTACGAGCCGGAGCGAGAGCGGCGGCATTCGCCATCAGGGTGCTCACGCGTTCGCCTCGCAGCAGAAGGGCACGTCGCAGTCGTCATCGGTGCACGGGGCGCCATCGTCGACCGCGAGCACGACGTCGACCAGCGCGGTCAGCGCCCGCGTCAGGTGCGCGTCGGCGATCTCGTACCTGGTGGACCGGCCCTCGGGCACGGCCACGACGATCCCGCACCCGCGCAGGCAGGTGAGGTGGTTGGACACGTTCGAGCGCGTGAGGTCCAGCTCCTCCGCGAGGAGGCTCGGGTATCCCGGGCCATCGAGCAGGTGCAGCAGGATCCGTGACCGGGTCGGGTCAGCCATCGCCCGGCCGAGCCGGTTCATCACGTCCACACGTGAGGCAAGTGTCAGCATGCGCTGACCATACAGCAGTCACTGAACCAATAGCGAGGCTGAGACCAAGCGCTCACTCTCGACTACACGGAGGCGACGACAGAATGCCCCCCAGATTCACCGCCATCTATCGGTGCAAGCCACAGGCGAGCTCCGACCGCTAGCGGGACGTCCCACAACCCAAGGCTTGCGGGACGACTTCTCAATCGCGTGGCGGCCGCGTGGGGATGCATACGCACGACTCTCTACCCTCGGCGCGTATTCCTGTAGTACGGTATTTGCATAACGCACTACCAACTACGGGAGCAACATGCCGACCATTACCGTCCGACTGGACACCGACATCCGCGATGCCGTCCAAGCGCGGGCCTCCGCCGAAGGCGTCTCAGTCAGCGACTTCATCCGCACCCTCCTCAACGAGGCCGTGGTGCCCGTTCGCGAGGCCGAGCGGCCCGATGAACTTGCCCCGGAGTCGCTGACCACGAAGGAGCGCAACACGATGGCCCTCCTTCACCACATCCTCGCCAGGGTGCTGCCCGAGGACGGGAGCAGCACCGACGGCATCGGCTCCCGGGACGATCAGCTCGAGCGCGCCAAGGTCCTCGAGGACGGCTTCACCACGGAGTACTGGGTCGAGTTCGCCGGCATCTCTCCCGAGCTGAGCAGGCGCGACTCCCATCGCGTCATGGACATCCTGGACATGTTCCGGGTCACTGGACACAGCATGAGGACGCTCGAAGAGCGCGGAGCACCTCTCGACGAGCGCACCGCTCGCACCCTCACCTACCAGGGCTTCGACTTCAACGACTCGCTCGAAAGCAAGATGGCGGACTACGTCAGGTTCCTGGTCGAGGACGGGCGATGGACCGAGCAAGAGGAGTTCATCAACGGCCCATCCAGAGGCAACTCGCACTCGAAGAACCTGGAGACCTACCTGCGGATGCTTGCCGAGTACCGCAGCATCGCCGCCCGCCGCGCAGGCCGCGACATCCTCGGCGCCGACGACCTCAAGGCCATCGCAGCCGAAGCCATCCATCCCACCAACCGACACCGCAGCACCTCGTCCACATGAGGATCTGGTGCGCCCGGGCAGACCCCGCCCCCGCGACACGCCCACTACATATGGTGTTGTCACACCGTTACGGACACGATATATAGTGACAGGACGGGCCAGGGACGCAGAAGCGCCCTGCGGAAGCCGCAGGGCGCTTGCGTACCAAGATGGACTCAGCCCATCATCACCAGCTCGCGAACGTTCTCGCGGTTCTTGTCGCTGGTCTGCACTCGGCGACCGCTACGGGTCTCCTCTTCGATGTAGTCGTAGACCGCGATGGCCCGTCGAACAGCCTCGGTGACGGAGATGTGGCGGGCGGCCGCGATGTCTCGCAGAGCCTGCGCCGTCTCAGCGTTGAGGTTGACGTTGAGGCGAACGATGCCGGTGCTCGTGCTGGGAGGAGCGTCGAGTTGAGATTTTGCCATGGAGGGCTCACTTTCCTTCTGGGGGGTCGTGCTACGCGCAACAAGTAGGCCCTAGCTCAGGCCACGTCTTGCACTTGAATCGGGGGTGGAAGCGGGCCCCGATCTACGTTCCTTGCGGAAGCACCATTTTTGTGGTGTGAGGAAAATCTACTACACGCTGAGCGTGTAGTACATACCAACCACGTCATTGGTGCGCACATCGTACATGCACCGAACGCGTCATGCACGTGTGTGGTGCAGACATGATCTGCACCAGATGCAGCAAGTTTCCCCATGCGAGGGGCAGACGTCGGCTACACTCAGGACTATGAGAGCCCGCTAGCACGACACACACAGACAGGAGCAGCGCCTATGGACCCGAACCACAGCGACGACGAGGAGCCCCAGCAGGAGTTCCCCGAGGATCTGGACCTCACCCACGTCCAGGACTTCATGACCCGCCACAACGTGGCGCGCCTGCACCTGATGCTGGAGAACCTCGCTCAGGGACCGAGCGACGCTCTGGAGTCGACCACAGCCGTGGCGCTACTTGACCCCCCACCCGCGTGTCTCGTCGAGAACGAGACTCCAAGCGATGCCGGCTGCGGCGGAGTCTTCTACACCGTGCTCGATGCCTGACCCAGGTACTGCACCGGGCGTAGAGGAGCAAGACGCGACTGCGAACGACGCCGAACAGACAGCTGCCCTCGAAGACGCCCAGCCGATCGAGGACCCCGACATTGAATCCCGTGGTGTGCTCAGCGAAGACGAGCAGCCCTCAGCTCACAACACCCATGTGCTCAGCGAATGGGTGCCGCCCGCACGCGACGGGCTGCGCACAGCAATCCGGGCCTTCGACCTCCCTGAACATCACGCGAAGACGCAGCGCAGGCTGGCCTTCGCGACCCTCGGCCTGGCAGGGCTGCTCTATGTCGGCGCCGGGATCTGCCTCGCCTTCGATGTCGTCAGCGACGACCAGTTCTCGCGACTCACCGCGGCGTTTTCACCCTTTACTGCGCTAGCCGCCGGCGCCATTGGGTTCTATTTCGGCAAGAAGGACTAGCTGAAGCGCCATGGGCGCTGACGTCCCCGAGACCAGTGCGACGCCGCCGGCTCTCAACTACAGCTACTTTCGGTATTAAGTCAGTGTGTCAATCGACATCCTGCTGCGGCTTGGGTCTGCCAATTGGCGCCCATATGACTGCATCAATAACAGGCCACAGATCAGACGTGCTAGGGCGCATAACATTCGACCCATAGCGCCCCTCCGTTGCTGCCGCATGAAGAAACGCCACGACCGTCGGAACGTATTGCTTCATACCAACATGCCCTTGCTCGTAGGCATCAATAATATCAGCACACTTTGTCGCCTGCGCGGCCGTCATAGCGGCCGGGTTACCATCCCCTTCCAGAGGCTCCCTCTTGATGTTTTCAAGATCATCAGGATCATGCATGATTTGACTCCAGTCTTTGTGCTTAAATCAACAACGTTTCGACGGCACATGCGCAATTCCTGGTAAACAATTACTAGTATCGCGTCCACGCTTCATACTGAACCTCTGTGACGGTAACCATTTCACTTTGGGAAGGGATCCAGAACCTCGCACTGAGCTCACCCTCGGGCCCCGTGGCGGCCGGCTCTGAACGTAGCTCGGCGTCTCGATAAGTCGGAGAGTCCTCTTCCTCTTCGCCGACAAGGCGGAGATGCACCGGGCTCGTGATTGAGGCGAACGTCCGGTACCTGAAGTTTGCAGGCGTCTTCTTGGGAGTCATAAGGCCACCATAGGGGCGTAGCGCGCCATATGTAAGGGGCACCGCGTACTCATCACTCCTGCCACCGCCCTAGCCTGTGGATCGGCGCGCCGGGGTGACTGTACGTCGATCATCGGAAAACTTTACCTTCGCCCTGCTCTCTACTTCGTCGATGACTGCGTCAGTTGCGACGTCCCCGCGCGCCCAGAGAGTGAGGACGACCATAGACTCACCAACCATCGCCTCGATGCCGGGTCGCGGGGCCTGGACCATGCCAAACATGCAGAAAAGTACGTCAATAATGCACTGCTCGTGCGGAGTGAGTCGAATCATGAGCTGATTCGAGGCCGTACCGAATCTTGCTTGAGCGGCCGACCGGGCTTCAACGTTTGTAGTTGCTGCCCGGTACTCCAGGAGTGCGGTGATCGCGTTCATGAGCCAAGTGCGCCGCTCCGTAGCAAGCTGCTCTCGCGCAAGACGCCTCCGGTCCAGGGACGCACGAAGCCACGGTAACGCGACCGAGGCAAGCAGCGATGTAACGGAGCCGACGATGACACCCATGAGGCTAATTGCTGCTGTCTTGTCCACATGCCCACGTTACTCTGTTACCAGATTACGTCGCAGCTTCAGCTGCCACGGCGCCCCTAGGCAGGTTACTAGCTGAGATCGCTGAATGAGCCACTAGGTGCTGGCTAGCCCCCGACGGGCTGTCACGTTCTGAGCGATAGTCGGATCGACGCGCCGAGGTTTGACGTGCTACATGCGGACGTCGTACCGCCTTGTAACATCCAGTGTGAGGCATCGCGGGATGCTGAACTTAAACGGGGAGGCAACCACATGGCACGCAAGGTAATCACCACACTCGTCGACGACATCGACGGCACGCCCATCGACGAGGGGCACGGCGAAACCGTGCCCTTCGCGCTCGATGGCGTGAACTACGAGATCGACCTCACGGACGACAACGCGGCCAAGCTGCGGACCGCCCTCGAGGAGTTCACCGAGAAGGGCCGTCGCGTCGGCCGCGCGTCCACCGGGAAGGGCCCCGCGCGCCGCTCCTCAAGCACGGCCCAGAAGGAGGACCTCAGCGCCGCTCGCGACTGGCTGCGTGGCCGGGGTCACAAGGTCTCCGAGCGCGGCCGCATCTCTGCGGATCTCCTCGAGGAGTATCGCGCCAACAAGTAGCGCACGCCGCGCGAGAGGGCCGACCCGGCACGGGTCGGCCCTCTCGTCGTTCAACCGACGAATCCAGTCCATGTCGCTGCGGATCGGCGGACTAACGACTGATGACGGATACCCCGAAGGGCACCCGTCATCGTGGCGGCGTTGTCAGCGGCCTTCACCGGCGACATCAGGTACAGGTAGAGGCGCTTGACCTCCACCTTTCCACCTGTCCACCTGCGCCTCAGCCTTTAAGCGCGGGCTGATCGACGAACAGCGACGAACCGCGCAACGGCGAGGATGAAGCCGACAAGAACGGCAACGAGGCCGAAGAGGATCGCGGCTTTCTCCATCGAACTCATTTGCGTTATTTGCAAATAGAGCGACGTATCAATTTCGCCATACATTGCGTCAAACATCGAGTAGCGGGTGAAGTAAGTAAGGCCCGCCGTCGCCGCAGCTGCTACACCCGCTCCGATCAGCAAAGAAGAAAGCACGGTCAGGAAACGCATTTTGATACCCCTTCTTACCGATTAATACTCGTGGTGCAGGCTATGAGGCCGATCCCCAGCCACCCTCAGGGTAGTTGCAGTTGTATGGAGCCATCTGAGTGTAGGTCTGGTCCGCGCGCCAAGACTCAAGATTGAACTCCGGGAGCGAAAGAGGGAAGCCCGCGAGGTGACAATTGAGCTGCTCCCTGACAGTGTAGTTCACCTTGTCAGCATCTGCCCCGAGCTTGTCCCTCAGCTCATCCTCCCAGTTACCCCAAGTCAGAGGGCCGACCCATCCTTCGCCACAAGTGCTTGGCGTGACATTCACCTTGTACCGGTTTGCCTCCGGGTATGGATACGTAACCGACACAGCTCCGATGAGCTCGCAGTTAAGCCACGGGTCCGCAACAATGGGATACGAAGCTGATTCACTCAGCTCTACGACCTGAGTCAACGTGTGACCGGAGATTTCGTACTTGGTCGGCACGACGTTCTTTGCCGAGTCATACGCCACTGGCTGAGCGATATTTAGTAGAGTTGAACCGTCCTTACCCTTGACCTTTGCGCCATTTGATTCAAGGAGGACTAATTCAGCCCCTTCGGGCAGGTCGAGTGCGTAGTCATACCGCGTGGGCGCGGAGGCGGACTCGATCACAGTCGAAATTTGCACCGAGCCGTCGGCCTTCACCGCCGGAACGGTTGCCGATCCGTTCGCGTTGTCGTAGGCGACGACGCCGGGCTGCACCACGAACGCGTCATTAGCCGAAGCAGCAAAGGGGACGCCGATTGAGAGCTTTTCACCACTGGAGCTAGTAAAGCCAATTCCGCTGGTTGGGTCGGTAGGGACGTCGATCGACGTGCTTCCACCAGTTGCCGACATGGCTATTTTAGCGTCGCGGGTCGTGCTTTCCGTCGCGAGTCCGCTTAGGGCCTCCGGAAACGCTTGCCCAAGGGCCGACTGCACACTGTCCGGCGTTACCGAAGGATCCGCCTCTGCCGCAGTCGCAGCCAACCCACCGCCCGAGAATACTAAAGTTGTTCCTACGAGCATTGTTATTGCTTTTGTCTTACGCATACATCCCCCTTTGTGGCTTATTGCCCATTTCAGGTTGGCCAGTGACCCCCATGAGCCTGTTAGACAAATGGGCCCGTGATTAATGTGGCCCAAATAGCAGTCTATATAAAGGGCGCTTGTGGTCAAGGGTCCGAAATGCCGACTTGTAAAAAGCCCGAGCAAGTAGGAGGATGTGGGTATGCCGCGCATAAGCGCCCCCGATGGGGGGCGAATACGCGCCATATGGCGCGTGCGCGCGAATATCATTACAGGTCTTTCTAGTCCAGCCCCAACGATGCCCCAGCCATCTACACGGCCAGGACGTCGGTGGGCCTTCGTACGCTTGCCGACGAGCGCGGCCGGGCGCTTCCACTCGATCGCATCGACGGAAGAGAGCCCCCGGTGAGCAAGGTGAAGAGCACGCTCGACGGCATCGACAGCCTCGTGCGCAGTACGGGACATCACCCGTGGGCGCACCTCGAGGCTGGGTACTGGCGGGTCCAAGTCAAGGACCGTCCCGTGCTCGGGTACGTGATGCGGCACCGCGCGGAGCTCGGAGACCCGTTCACGTTCGAGGTCTACGCGGACGCCCGCAACGAGCTCGGCCAGCGGATCTGGCTCCGCCGTGAGGAGTCGCTGAACTCGGCGGCCGCGTGGATGATCCAGAACAGCGCACGCCTCATCGCGTTCGCGGCACGGCACGCGGCCGTCGACGAACCACGCGAGCCCGGTGACGTCAGCGCCGATCGCCTACCCGGCGGCGCGTGAGGAGCAGCCGTCGAGGGTGTGGTCGATCGCGGCGCGGTCGGCGTCGTCGATCGTGAGCACGTACGTACTCAGCACGTATGCGAACCGGGTGACGTACAGGCAGTCGTAGCCGGCGGCTGGCGGGAGCCAGGTCGCTGGCCCCTGGTCCGACTTCGCCTCGTTCGTCGGCCCATCGACGGCCTGGAGGTTGTTGAAGTCGGTCGCGAGCTGCTCGCGACGCTCAACGGTCCAGCCGGCGGCGCCGTGCTGCCACGCCCAGCCGAGGGGCACGAGGTGGTCGATCTGCACGGCCGCGCTCGTGCTCTTGCCGCGGGTGAAGTCGATGCTGCGGCCCGTGTAGACGTCGGCCAGGTGCCCCGTGGCCACGGTGCAGCCGGGATCCGCCTTCGTGTACGTGACCGCCGTGAGGTCGCGGGCCAGAACGTCGTTCCGCTGGTCGCACCCGTTGTGATCGGTGTCGGCCCACGACGGCCCGTAGGCCGCCCGGTCATAGGCCGGCGTCCGCGCGTGCGTGTCCGCCGGCAGCTTGTCGACGAGGGCCCGCACCGCGGCCGCGTCGACCACACCACCCTGCACGAGGCCGGCCGAGGTCAAGACGTCGACCACGGGGCCGCTCGCGGCCGCCGCGGGGGTCCGGCTGGCCGCCAACGTGCCGGCGCCGGCCGCGGAGCCCGGATGCACCAGATCCACGCTGTAGTAGCCGGCGACGACGGCGCCGAGGCCGACGAGCGCGGCGGCGAAGACGTACGCGCGCCGGATGCGGAGCCTCACGCGGCGCTCCTGCTGCGGCGAGTCACTGCGGAGGCTCAGCGGCCGTGCGCTCCCACACGGATACCGGCTCGGGCTCGGGAGCGGGCTCGGGCTCCTTGGCGGGTGCTTTCGGGATGATGCCGAAGCGTTCGGCCTTGAGGACCCGGTTGTACTGGGGCGTGTCGTTCTTCATCCACTTCTCGGTGTGCTCCTTGCCGACGATGATCACCCCGTCTCCCTCGTTGAGCGCGGCCGCGGTGACGCCGACCTCGAACCACGCTTCGACGAGGTGCGTGGTCGGGGTCTCGTCCTCGACCCACTTCCCCGCGCGGTAGGAGCCGGTGTTCTCGATGACGCGGAACCTGGTGACCTTGGTCCGCCCGGCGTCCTGGACGACGGGCGGGGCGGCCAGGTGCCCCCAGATGGTGCGCTGAGCCATGATGCGTGTCCCTTCGATGCGGTCGAGCGGTTAGTAGAACTGGCGGGGGTTGGTGACCACGGCGGCGCCCTCGGCCACCGGGTCATAGATCGGATCAAGAGGCCGGAAAGCGGCGACGAGGGCCGGGGCGCCGGCGCGCACAGCGATGCCGATGACGACGGAGCTGAGCACGAACACGGCCGACGCACCGAGCACGCCGGCGTCGTACGTGGAGCCGGTGGCGAGGGCGCCGCCGAGCTTGATCGCGACGAACACGGGCACGGGCAGGAGCACGGCGGCGACGAACAGCGCAACGAACGCACGAGCGAGCTGCTCGAGACGCGAGGCCCAGGTGTCGCGGAGGTGCATACCGCCGCGGACGCGGGGTTGGTACATGGACATGAGGATCCTTTCAATCGGTGGTCAGTGGGGGCGGTGGAAGTCGTTGCGGTCGCTCCCGAGCTGCTGCACGAGGGCCGCGGTGGGCGTCCGCGGTCTCATTGGAAGCGGACGATTCGGGCGGTGCGCTGCCGCCAGGCGGCACGTGGGATGCGGTAGATGATTCCGGGACCGGTTGTGTCGCTGCCGACGTACATCACCCGGTGTTGGTCGCGGATCCCGGTCGCGGCGCCGGTGGCGCGGACGAGGTAGACGTGCCCTCTCCGGGGCCGCACGTGCCAGAACCACGCGTCTTGGCGGCGCCCGTCGGGGTGCTCGACGGTGGCGCGGCAGCCACGCGCACGGATGGAGGTGACGGCGACCACCCGCACGGCCCAGACGTCACGGTCGAGCGCGTCGTGGGCGACGGTGTTCCAGATGTCGCGCATGTACGCGCGGCGGGCCTTCGGGGCGAAGATGCCCCATCGCACCGGGCCGCGTCGCCACCATCGGAGGACGTTCAAGGTGAGGCGGACCACGACGGCCGCGGCGCCGAGCAGAAACACGAGCTCAGGGATCCAAGACAGCGAGGGCGAGAAGCTCGCGACGACGGCGCTGGCCACGAACGCCGGCACCGCGACGACGGCCGTGCGGCCGGCGATGCGGTGCGTCGTCGCGAGAGCGATCGGGTCGTGGAGGTAGCGGACCAGCCACGCCGGCGTGCGGACGTTCATGGCCGGCGCTACCGGAGCCCGTCGATCACCGCGGCGGTCGCGGCCAGCCATGCCTCCTTGGAGGCGGGCGTGAGGGCGTCGTATTCGATGCCCGCGCCGGCGTCGAGCGCCTTGTCGAACGGGACCGTGACGACCTGCCGGGTGCGCTGCGCCATGTGGTCGTGAAGGCGCCGCTCGAGGTCGGGGTAGTTGATGGGCGAGTTGTGGTTGATGAGGGTGACGGCGTTGGCGAGCTTGTCGCCGAGGCCGGTCGCATCGAGCTTGTCGGCGAGGGAGGCGATCTTGACAGCCGAGTCCTCCTTGACGAGCGAGGTGAGCACGAGCTGGTCGGCGGACTCGACGGCGGCGCGCCAGGTGCTCGCCTCGGAGTTGTTGCCGGTGTCGACGATGATCAGCCGATAGAAGCGGGTGAGTGCGGTGTAGAGCTTGCGGAACTCGTCGGCCTCGATCACGCGGGTGTTGCCGACGGCGTTCTGGGAGGCGAGGACGTCGAACTTGTTGTCGCGCTGCGGGCGGACGAAGTTCACGAGGTCGGCCTGGTGTGCCTGGTCCGTGAAGGTGTCGATGTGGCCGAGGAGGTCGCGGGCTGTGTGGTCGTGGTGGGCCTCGTAGGCGCGGCCGCCGAGGGATCCGTTGTACTCGTTGTTGTCCCACGCGAGGATCGTGCCGCCGCGGACGCGCCCGAGGACTGCGCTGAGCAGGTACGTCGTCGTGGTCTTGCTGACGCCGCCCTTCTCGCCGATGACGACGATGGTCTTGTGGCCGGCGATGCCCCGCTGGACGGAGCTCCGCCACCCGCGGCGAGTGAGCTCCAGCGTTCCGGGCGCGAGTCGGAGCATGCCGAGGCCGGCCCGGTTGGCGCCTCCGCGCCATCCCTCGCGTGCGGGTGCGGCCTTCGGCGTGGGCTGGGACTGCACGAAGTCCCGGGCGCTCAACCGTGCTTCGCGTCGGGTCTGGGGTGCCCGCTCGGGCTGCGCCGCCTCGTCGGCGCCGAGCTCGGCCACGTGCTCGTCGTTGTGGTCGACGTCGACCACGGCGCCGGCGTCCGCCGGGCGAGGCTCAGGCTCGCCCTCCTGCGCGGTCTCGGCGTGGGCGACGATCGGCGCCGACTCGTCCGGGACGGGCGAGACGGTGCCGTCGACGTCGACGCGGAGCCGGTACGAGCCCGAGGGGTCGTTGGCCGTGATGAGCACCGGGTGCCCGGCGGGCTTCACGAGCTCCTGGACGATCGCGTCGAGCGCGGCGCCGACGACTCCCTGCAAGCTGTCGCCGCGGAGCTCGCGGGGCGTGCCGTCGATGGTGAGGGTGCCGGTCCCGTCGGCGCCGGCCGTCACGGTCACCTCGGGTGCGGTGGTGGTGGTCATGGTGGTGTCCTTCCGTCGATCAGGTCGTGAGGTTCAGCGGCTCGCTGCCGGGCCCGAGCTGGTAGTGGAGGTGGTTGCAGGTATCGGGGAACGTGTGCATGACGGTCAGGGTGGGCGTCGTGCCGCAGTTGCTCTGTCCGACGGCGGCGAGCGGGTTGCTGATGGCGTCGAGCTTGGAGATGAGGGCGACGGCGTTCTGGTCGCGGCCGGTGGTGGCGGTGCCGTTGAAGGCGTAGAAGTCCACGGCCTTGCCCTGCCAGTGCATCGAGTACACGCCGGCGCCGGGCGTGGAGTCGGTGCATCGGCGGTTGAGGTCGCTGACGCCGATCGTGAGGAACGTCTGCTTTGCGGTGAGGATGACCTGGAGGATCCGCGAGTCGATCGCGCAC
>Ga0265798_10002984_pt1 | contig 24451 bp, 18 predicted proteins | sample P3T30metagenome_FD_192430 | JGI IMG/M metagenome (GOLD analysis project Ga0265798, IMG submission 192430) | Plant litter microbial communities from East Loma Ridge, Irvine, California - P3 T30 | ecosystem: Environmental > Terrestrial > Plant litter > Unclassified | place: USA: California...
CTGGGGACTGGCACCTCCTGGGCATGCCCAGGAAGGTGCCTGTCCCCGACTTTTATTTAACCCTGGGAGCTGACGCCCCCAGAGTCAATCACGTCAATACTTCTTGTTCGGATCGAGGCTGGTGCTCTGGTTCGACAGGCCGCCAACCTGGTTGACGTTCTTGTCCGTCAGGTCCGAATCGCCGCGGTCCAGATCCAGGCTGTTGCTGCCCAGTCCGGAGCCGCTGCCCAGGCTGCCGCTCTGGCTGGACAGGCCGCTGCCGCCGCCCAGGTTGCCGCTCTGGCTGCCCGACAGGCTGCCGGACGAACCGGACAGGCTGCCGCTCTGGCCATAGCTGCTGCCGCTTTGCATCGTGCCGGTGCCGCTGCCCATCACGCTGCCGGTGGACGTCATTTGCCCCGGCATGGCCTGCTGGGTGCCGTAGAAGCCGTGGATCTGGCTGCCGAATTCCGGGCTTGCCATATCCGGCCAGGCGTCCTTGTCGAAGCCGGGGGCGCTTTCCAGGCGCTCCTTCGGAATATCGAGGATGAAGCGCTTGTTGACCGTATCGAGCTGCAGCGCCTGCCAAGGCACGGCAAACAGCTTGTCGCCCATGCCCAGGATGCCGCCGAACGACAGCACGGCATAAGCGATCTGGCCGCTCTGCATGTCGAGCATGATTTCCTTGATGTCGCCCAGGTCTTCTTCCTGGCGGTTGTAGACGTCTTCGCCCATCAGGGTGTCGGCCCCCATCAGGCGTGGCCCAGGGCCATCGCTGGTGCTGCGGTCACGGTAAATGCCAAACGGGTCTCGGTCGAGATAGCTCATTGTGGTCTCCTGTGAATCCTGTGGTGAAATCCGCCGGATAACGCGGCGGTGCGCATGCAAGAATAGCGCAGGCGTGATTTTTTTGTTATTACTATTAGTCAATAGTGTGGACGCTTCACGGGAGAACCTGGCATGGCAAAACGTGGCGGCAAGGCAAGTGGAGCGGGGCTGATGCGCAGCCTGGTAAAGCTGGGCAAGACCCAGCAGCGGGCGGCGGGCAAGATGATGGCGGGACTGCTGTCGCTACCGGCGGTTACTTCCGCGCCGGCGCGCAAGACCGTGCGCAAGCCAGCCGCGAAGCGGACCGCCGCGGCACCCGTCGCGCCCGGTAAATGGCTGCTCGGGCATGAAACCGTCGCGGCGCCTGGCGCACCGCCGCGGCGGATGAGCTATTGGCTGTATCTGCCGCACGCGGTGCCGGAGGAGGCGCTGCGGGACGGCCTGCCGCTCGTGCTGATGCTGCACGGCTGCCAGCAGACGGCCACGGAATTTGCCCAGGGCACCCGGATGAACCTGCTGGCGGAGAAGAAGGGCTATGCGGTGCTGTATCCGCAGCAATCGACGAGTGTGCATGCGCACCGCTGCTGGCGCTGGTTCGACCGCGCCACGCAGGCCGGCGGTGGCGACGTGCAGCCCATTGCTACCGTGCTGGCGAAGGTGCTGCGGCAATATCCCATCGACCGGCGCCGGGTGTATGCCTGCGGCATCTCGGCCGGTGCAGGGATGGCCAATATCATGGCATTGAACTATCCGGACATCATCGCGGCCGTCGGGCTGCACTCCGGCCCCGTGTTCGGCGCCGGCAATGGCGCCATCGGCGCGCTCGGCGTGATGCAGCATGGCGGCGGCATCCGGGCGGTGGAGGCCATCCGCGAAGTGCTGGCGCGCCGGGCCGATTTTCCGTTGCTGCCGACGATCGTGATCCAGGGCGGGGGCGACAGCGTGGTGCGTGCCGTCAACCAGGGGCAGCTCGTACAGCAGAGCTTGCTGCTGAACGGCCTGCCGCCGCATACGCCGCCGCGCATCCGCATCGAACCGGCGGGGCGGCGCGGCAACCGCAACGGCCACGTCATCCGCGACTATTACCTGGGCCGCAAGCTGGTGGTGCGCGAAGCCCATATCGACGCGCTCGAGCACGCCTGGAGCGGGGGCGACGAGCGGCTGGCGTTCAATGCAAAAGCCGGGCCGGATGCGAGCCGGATGATGCTGGATTTTTTTGCGAAACATCGGCGGTGAGGCCGGGGGGCGCGCACGATACCGTTGGGCAACTGTCTTATTTCGGTCATCGCAGGATCAGGTGATTTCGCTTTCGGATCAATGACTTGTGTAATACGACTTAAAGCAATGCCTTAGACACTCTGACAAGAAAATCCTTGTCAAACACCGGCCTGGCGATTACTGTATGCATATACAGTATCTGAACATTTTCCACCCATGGCCCGCTCCGATCCGCTCATCGATCCGATCTCAGCGCCGGAAGTCCTGCATCCATCGCTCTGGCTTGCATCGCAACTGGCGCAATCCACCGACCGCTGTGTCGACACCGGCTATCCGGCGCTGTCGACCCAGTTGCCGGGCGGCGGCTGGCCGACGGGAACGTTGTTCGAGCTGTTGCTGCCGCAGCCGGGTGTCGGCGAATTGCGCCTGCTGCGGCCCGCGCTGACGAATGTGGCAAAGGCGGGGCGGTCCATCGTCATGCTGCAGCCGCCCCATGCACCGCAGGCGCTGGCACTGGCGGCGCTGGGCATCGATCCGGCCCAGCTGATCTGGATCCGCAACACGGGCAAAAGCACGGACGCGCTGTGGGCGGCCGAGCAGATATTGCGCAGCGGCTGCTGCGGTGCGCTGCTGCTGTGGCAGCAGCATGTGCGGGGCGAGGCATTGCGTCGGCTGCATCTGGCGGCGCAAAGCGGCGATACCCTGTTCTGCCTGTTGCGGCCGCTGGCGGCCGCGCAGGATGCTTCTCCCGCGCCGTTGCGCCTGTCGTTGCGGCCGGCCGCGGGCGGGATGGAAATCGGTTTTATCAAACGTCGGGGGCCGCAACGGGAGGCGCCGCTGTTCTTGCCTTCGTCACCTTCCTTACCCCTGACACCTTCTTTACTGCAACGACATGCGACTATGGATCGGCCTGCATCTGCCCCGGCTCCCGCTCGAAGTGTTCTGCCCGCGCTGGTCGGATGACGTCGGCACGGCCGTGCTGGAACACGAGGTGGTGCTGGCTGTTTCGGATATGGCCGGGCGTGCCGGTGTGCGGCCCGGCATGCGCCGCGGCGGCGCGCTGATGCTGGCACCGGAGATCGCGCTGCACGAACGCGCGCCCGCGCAGGAGGCCGAGGCCCTGCACGCGGTGGCGATGGCCCTGCTGCAATACACGCCGCAGGTGACGGAAGGAGAGGAAGCGACATTGCTGCTCGATGTGGGAGCCAGCCTGCGCCTGTTCGGCGGCATTCGCCGGCTGTGCGCACTGGTGCGGGAGAGCCTGCGCGCGCTGGGTTTCACGGCGGTGCTGGGCGTGGCCCCCACGGCGCGCGGCGCCTGGCTGCTGGCACGCAGCGGGGCGGGACGCTCTTTAACAATCGAGAAGATGGAGCGCCGGCTGCAGGCCCTGCCGGTCAGCCTGCTGTTGCCGGCGCGGCCGTACCTGGCGTGGCTGGAGGGCATCGGCTGCCTCAGCCTGGGCGACCTGATGCGGCTGCCCCGGCCCGGCCTGCAGCGCCGTTGCGGCCGCGCGCTGCTGGACGTGCTCGATGCCGCACGCGGACATACGGCCGAGATGTTTCGCTGGATCGAGGCGCCGCCCAGCTTTCGCGCCAAGCTGGAGCTGTTCGGCCGTATCGAGGATGCCGACCTGCTGCTGGCCGGCGCCCGCCGCCTGCTGCAGCAGATGACGGGCTGGCTGTGCGCGCGCCAGTTCGCCGTCGAGCGCATCAGCCTGCTGCTGGAACATGAACGGGGCAGGGTGGCGCGGCCGCCCACGGCGATCGACATCATGCTGGCCGAAGCCGTGTGGCACGACGATCACCTGGTGCGCCTGCTGAAGGAAAAGCTGGGCAAGCTGGTGCTGGATGCGCCCGTCATCGGGCTGTGCCTGGAAGCGCTGCAGGTCAAGCCGATGGCGCCGCATAGCGATTCGCTGTTTCCCGAGCCGGGCGGCAGCAAGGAAGACCGCCTGCGCCTGTTCGAACTGCTGGTGGCCCGGCTGGGCGCCGAGAACGTGCTGCAGGCCGTCCCGCGCGCCGACCATCGGCCCGAATACGCCAACGGCTGGGCACCGGTGCAGGAGAAAGTGCGCGCGGCGGACGTGATGGCGGCGCTGCCGCCCGGCAGCCTGCCGCGGCCCGCATGGCTGCTGGCCAAGCCGATCGCGCTGCTGGTGCGCGACCACCGGCCGTTTTACTGCTCGCCGCTGCGGATGGTATCGTCGGCCGAACGCATCGAGGCAGGGTGGTGGGGCGAAACGCAGACCCGCGATTACTTCATTGCGCAAGGCGAGGACAACGCGCATTACTGGGTATATCGGGAACGCCTGACGGGCACCGAGGAGGACTCGGAACCGCGCTGGTATCTGCACGGATTGTTTGGCTGACGGCGGCTGACGCGGCGCCGCGCAATGCCTGATCTCACGGGTGACCGGTACCAGTCTCGATACCAGTCTGTATCGTCGGACACGGCCATCCGTCGGCATCGAAGGGGAATGGTACCTTTCTGCGGGCTCCCGTCACCACGGACAGGTGCCGGCCCCGACGTTCCCTTACAGCAGCCGACACCGCCGCAGCATTACGGCCTACGACGTGCTGTGGGCGCCTGCAGGAAGCCCTCGGCCAAAACCCCTGTTCCTTGCCATCCGCCGGATTCCCATGCAGAGTACGACCATCGCTCAGAACAGGAACAACCATGCGTGCAGAACGACTCGACTTTCCCGGCGCCGGCGGCGCCATGCTGGCGGCACGGCTGGATTCACCGGAGGGTGCCATTCGCGCCTACGCGCTGTTCGCGCACTGCTTCACGTGCGGCAAGGATGTGTTCGCGGCCAGCCGCATCGCCCAGGCGCTGACGGAACACGGCATCGCCGTGCTGCGCTTCGACTTCACGGGCCTGGGGGCCAGCGAAGGCGATTTCGCCAACACGAACTTCTCGTCGAATATCGCCGACCTGGTCGCCGCGGCGGACTATCTGCGCACGCGCTACGTGGCACCGCAGATCCTGATCGGCCACAGCCTGGGCGGCGCGGCCACGCTGGCCGTCGCGGGGGCCGTGCCGGAAGCGCGCGCCGTCGTGACGATCGCCGCGCCGAGCGATCCGTCGCACGTGGTACATCTGTTCGGCCCGCAGCTCGACACCATCGTCGCTGACGGCGAAGCGCAGGTGCAGCTGGCGGGACGGCCATTCCGCATCCGCCGTCAGTTCCTGGACGATGTGGCGGAACACACGCTGCAGCCGAAAATCGCCGCGCTGCGCAAGGCGCTGCTGGTCATGCACGCGCCCGGCGACACCACGGTGGGTATCGACAACGCCATGCACATCTTCAAGGCCGCGAAGCACCCAAAGAGCTACATCAGCCTGGACAGTGCCGACCACCTGCTGACGCGGCGCGAGGATGCCGTGTATGTCGCCAACCTCATCGCAGCGTGGAGCGCGCGGTATCTGGACGGCGCGGCATGACGGCGCCACAATCTTCCCGGTGAGCGCCAGCCGTCGTCATTTCATTCGCCATCAGCCATGCCCCTGCACCCGCCACTGTTTCGCCGCGCCGAACAGGCAGACATCCCCGCCATGTCGGCCATCCGGCTGGCCGTGACCGAGAATGCCGTGTCCGATCCCGGCCGCATTACCGCCGCGATGTACGAAGATTACCTGGACCATTCGGGCCGCGGCTGGGTTGCCGAGATCGACGGCGCGATCGTGGCGTTCTGCTATGCGGACAGCGTTGATGGCTCGATCTGGGCACTTTTCGTCCAGCCGGGCTGGGAGGGGCGGGGACTGGCCAGTCACCTGCTGGGCCTGGCTGTCGACTGGCTGTTCGCTACCGGCCACGACAGCGTCGCGCTGACAACAGGGGCGGGCACCCGCGCCGACCGCTTCTACGCCGCGCAGGGTTGGCGCCGCCTGGGTTTGTGCGACGACGACCGCAACGTCGAATATCTGCTGCACCGCGACGACTGGTATCGCGGCGTCGCCTGACCCACCACTGCGGGACCGACAGTGCCTGACAGCGTAACGACAGCGTACTTACAGCGTAACGACGGCGGCACGACAGCCAACGACAACCGCCGGCATCGGCACAACAGCACCCGCCAACGTCGCGCACGCTGCGCGAGGCCGGCGCACTGGACGGCTCAGCTTTGCGGTGTCCCCTGCCACGCCATCGCCTTGCGCACGGCGGGCCGCTCGCCAACCTGCTTGAGCCAGCGCTGCAGCGCCGGCTTGCCTGCGAAGCTCTCGCCGAGCTGTGGCCCGAGCTTTTCCGTGGCGCCCACGATCCACGGATACAGCGCAATATCGGCAATCGAATACTCGTCGCCGGCGATGTGGGCAGCGCGGGCAAGCTGGCCTTCGAGCACGCCCAGCAGGCGCTCGGCCTCCTTGACGAAGTGCGCCGTGGCGCCCGGGTTGTCGCCCTGCCGGGAGAAGGAGCCGAGCTGGCCGAGCATCGGTCCCACGCCGCCGATCTGCCAGTGCAGCCACGTCAGAACCTGGTAGCGGGCAGGACCCTGCGCGGGCAGCAGCCGGCCGTACCGCTCCGCCAGACAGGTGAGGATGGCGCCGCTTTCAAACATCGCCAGCGGCCCGCCATCCGCCTCCTCGTCGACGAGTGCCGGAATCTTGTTGTTGGGGGAGATGGCCAGGAACTCCGGCCGGAACTGCGCGTGCTCGGCCAGGTTGACGGGAACGATCCGGTAAGGCACGCCCAGTTCCTCCAGCATGATGAGAGGCTTGCGGCCGTTCGGTGTGGTCCAGGTATGCAGCGTGATCATCGGTTTCTCCATTCTTCGTGTGACACAACTGTACCGAAGCGGACGTGACTCGGGCGCACGTCCCGCCAGGAACGTGCGCCCGTCGAGGCTGCACCGCTGCGCGCTTACTTCACCGGCTGCAGGATGGCCTCGAGACGGTCCGGCGTACCGGGGATGCGCTCCAGGCGCGGATACTTCAGCCCGCCGTGATAGTCGAGCGACACGGTGCGGTAGCCGTTACCGTGCTTGACGAGCAGGTCGATCGGCTTGCTGTCCGTCTTTGCCGCCGTGACGGCGGAACGCAGGAGTTCCGGCTTGTAAGCGCGGCCATTGACGGCCAGCAGCGTCGTGTTGCCGGACAGGCCAGCCTTGAAGCCGAGGCCATCCCAGACGATGCCCGTGATCTTGCCCTCGCTGCCCACGGAGAAGCCCAGCGAGAACTGGAAGTTCGCTGTCTTGCTCTGCTCTTCGACGCCTTTCAGGAACTCTGTCTGCGTGTCCGTATAGACGAGCTTCCAGCCGGCGCGTGCCAGGCCGTCCAGTGGCGCGGGACCGACTTCCTCGACCTTCGTTCTCAGGAACGGCGCCCAGTCGAACGGCTGCACCGCCGTGAGTGCCTTGACGACGTCGTCGAACGTGTAGTGCTTGGCCACGTTGACGCCGTTGTCGACGCCGAAGAAGCCACGGGCGAAGTCGTCCAGCGAGCGCTTGTCGCCGGACAGTTCGCGGATCTTCGTGTCCACGTCCAGCCAGATCAGCGAGCCTTCCACGTAATAATCCTCGCTGCGCTGCCAGTTGGGCCAGACCTGCGGCCGGCGCTGGCTGATGATCGGATCGTTGGTGGTGTCGACCACGGGGCGCCACGTGCGGCCCTGCACGTTCGCATAGGTGGCGGCGCTGGCGGCAATCATGTCGCGCACGCTGGACAGCTTCACCAGGCCCGAACGGGAGGCGAGCACCTGGCCCCAGTACTGCGTCTGGCCTTCGTACACCCACAACAGGCTGTTCTCCAGCGGCGAGTTGAAGTTCGGCACGTCCTGGCCTTTCGGACGGCGGAACTTGCCGTTCCACGAGTGCGTGAATTCGTGCGGCAGCAGGGTGCGCACGGCTTCCGTCTTGCTCCACTCGGTGAAGTAATTGCTCTTGACGCCGTTCTCGCTGGACTGGTGGTGTTCACGCCCCACGCCGCCGAAATCCTCGGACAGGGCAAACAGGAAATCGTAATGCGTGTAGTGCTGCGAGTTGAACAGCTTGTAGGCCTGCTTGACCAGCGCGCGATGCAGCTCGATCTGTTCCGGCTTGGCGTCCAGCGCCTCGGCCGAATCGGCCACGATGTTCAAGCGGACGGGAACTTTCGCGCCCGGGTCCAGGTCGAACTGCTTGTAATAGCGGCCCGCGAAGAGGGGCGAGTCGATAAAGGTTTCCAGGTCCGTCGTCTTGAATTCGATCTGGTCGCCGCTGCGTTTTGCCGTTTCCAGGGCCGTGCCGTACTGCCAGCCCGCGGGCAGCGTCAGCGTGGTCTGGATCGGAATGCGGCGCGTGTGGTAACCGGCGGGATACATCGTCATCGACTGCCACTGGATGCCGAGGATGTCCGGCGTCATGGCGATGCGGCCCTGGCCGCCTTCGGTTGGCGAAAGATGCTGGTACTCCACTTCCACGGCCTGCGCGCCTTTCGGCACGTCGATCTGGAACGCATACACATTCAGTGGATCGCGCTTCCACGGCACGGTCTTGCCATTGGCCGTGACTTTCAGCCCGGCCAGCTGATGCAGCGCGCCCGTCGGCCCGTGCTGTGCCGTCACCCATTGCGGGTACAGCAAGGTGAGCTTGCCCGGCTTGACGGGAATGGTTTCCTGGATGCGGAAGATATTGCGGGCCGTATCGGAAGCGTCGATCTTCATCTGGATCGTGCCCGGGTAGGGCTGGTCCAGCGAGGGGGGCAGAGGGTCGGCCTTGGCGCAGAAAGCGGTGGCCAGCAGCAGCGGCAGGATCGCTGCGCGCGGAGCAAAGTGCAGGGGCATGGGACGTGATATCAGAGTGAACCAGCGGCCGAGTGTAGCACGTAGGAAATGTGAAATGTTTCAGAAAGTAACAGCAAAAATTTTTGCAGAAACTCCCTTGAAACCGTTTTGGGCGATTCTATATTGGATGCAGCGGTTGCCCAGATGGGGACCGCGGCTCTTGAAGGCACACGGAACACCGCGGCATGCCGCTGCGAATAGTCCGATGCGCCTTCTGGTATCGCTTAACTTTGAAAGGATATCCATCATGCGTACTTTTGATCCGACTCCGCTGTACCGTACCGCTATCGGCTTCGACCGCCTGGCCCAGATGCTGAACAACGCCGAGGCACAGCCCAGCTACCCACCCTACAACATCGAACTCGTGTCGGAAGACCAGTACCGCATCGTCATGGCGCTGGCCGGCTTCGACCGTTCGGAAATCGACATCACCAGCGAACGCGACACGCTGCACATCGTCGGCCGCAAGCAGAAGGACGGCACCGAGCGCACCTATCTGCACCGCGGTATCGCGGCACGCGACTTCGAGCAGCGCTTCCAGCTGGCCAACCATGTCAAGGTAACGGGCGCGTCCTTCACCAACGGCATGCTCACCATCGACCTAGTGCGTGAAGTGCCCGAAGCGCTCAAGCCACGCAAGATCGCCATCGACGGCGTCGCGAACACCGACGTTCCCGCCATCGAAGAGCAACGCGCGGCCTGACGCGGCGTCGGGGCTGTGCCGGGTTCGCCTGGGCAAGCCCCGACAACGCCCTGAAGACTTCAGGCATGGGAATTCTGAAGCCTGATGCCTGATGCCTGATGCTTGATGCCTGATGCTTGATGCTTGATGCTTGATTCGATGTCGGCGGGCTGCACACGCCGCCCGCCTTTTAAAACAGTTTTGTACCCGCGGCTGCCCATCTGGGGGCCGCATCACTATCGCTTCTCAGGAGGATAAAATGCGTACTTTTGACCTGACCCCGCTGTACCGCACCGCCATCGGCTTCGATCGCCTGGCCCAGATGCTGAACAACGACTCGCAACCCAGCTATCCGCCCTACAATATCGAGCTGGTCAGCGAGGACCAGTATCGCATCGTGATGGCGCTGGCCGGCTTCGACCGTGCGGAAATCGACATCACGTCGGAGCGCGACTCGCTTGTCGTGGTTGGCCGCAAGCAGAAGGATGCCGTCGAGCGCACGTTCCTGCACCGCGGCATCGCCGCACGCGACTTCGAACAGCGCTTCCAGCTGGCCAATCACGTCAAGGTGACGGGCGCGTCGTTCAACAACGGCATGCTGACCGTCGACCTCGTGCGTGAAGTGCCCGAAGCGATGAAGCCGCGCAAGATCGCCATCGATGGCGTCGGCGGCAACGTCACGGCGCTGGACGACAAGCGCGACGCGGCATAAGCCGACGGGCCCCGGTCCGCAAACCAGCAGCAGTACCAGGCCGGGGCAACCCGGCCTTTGTGCGTCTGGCCTCCTGCCCGGAAGCATCCCCGCGCGATTAAGGAGGGACTAAGCTTGGGGCCTCATATTGTTGACATCGATAACTGATTCATGTGGAGTACAGCGATGAGCAAGACAACTGTTGTCTCGATGACGATGAAGCGCCTGGTCGCGACGCTGTGCGCGGTTGGCGTGCTGGGCGCCGGCGCGGCGATCGCGGTACAACGGAACAATGCCGCCGAGGCCGCGCCGGCCGCAGCGGCGGTGGCGGCGGCGCCGACCGCCGCACCGACCAATTCCGCCGCCGGTGCGCCCGCGCCCACCCCGGCGCCGATGATCGCGCTGCCCGACTTCAGCGTGATCGCCTCGCGCAACGGTCCCGCCGTCGTCAACATCAGCACGACCGGCCGCGTCAAGGCAGGTTACGACAACCGTGCCGAACCGTTTGCCGACGACCCGTTCTTTGAATTCTTCCGCCGCTTCCAGGGCCCGCAGCGCGGCGGTGGCGGCAATGAGGCACCCAGCCACGGTGTCGGCTCCGGCTTCATCATCAGCGCCGACGGCATCATCCTGACCAACGCCCACGTCGTGCGCGACGCCAGCGAAGTGTCGGTCAAGCTGACCGACCGCCGCGAGTTCCGCGCCAAGGTGCTGGGTTCGGATCCGAAGACGGACGTCGCCGTGCTGAAGATCGACGCGAAAAACCTGCCGGTCGTGCCGCTGGGCCGTTCCACCGAGCTGAAGGTGGGCGAATGGGTGCTGGCTATCGGTTCGCCGTTCGGCCTGGAAAGCACCGTCACGGCTGGCGTCGTCAGCGCCAAGGGCCGTTCGCTGCCGGACGACAGCAACGTGCCGTTCATCCAGACCGACGTTGCCGTCAACCCCGGCAACTCGGGCGGCCCGCTGTTCAACACGAAGGGTGAAGTCGTCGGCATCAATTCGCAGATCTACAGCCAGACGGGCGGTTACCAGGGCCTGTCCTTCGCGATTCCGATCGACCTGGCCACGCGCATCAAGGACCAGATCGTCGCCACCGGCAAGGTCGTGCATGCCCGGCTGGGCGTGACGGTGCAGGAAGTGAACCAGAGCTTCGCCGATTCCTTTGGTTTGCCGACGCCGGAAGGCGCGCTGGTGGCCAACATCCAGTCGGGCAGCCCGGGCGAGCAGGCCGGCCTGAAGCCGGGCGACGTGATCCGCTCCGTCAACGGCCAGAAGATCGTGGCGTCCGGCGACCTGCCGGCCATGGTGGCCCTGGCCAAGCCGGGCGACAAGCTGACGATGGACGTCTGGCGTGAAGGCAAGGCCGTGACGTTGACGGGCAAGCTGGGTAATGCCAACGATCGCGTGCTTGCCAGCGCCGAGCAGCGCGCGCCGGCGGATAAACTGCGCCTGGGCCTCGCCCTGCGTCCGCTCGACCAGCTCGAGCGCCGTCAGATGGGTCTCCCGGCGGGCCTCGTGATCGAGGATGCGGGTGGCGCGGCCGCGAGCGCCGGCGTGATGCCAGGCGACGTGCTGCTGTCCGTGAATGGCCGCACCGTCACGTCGGTGGAGCAGGTACGCGACGTGGTGTCGCGTTCGGACCGGTCCGTCGCGCTGCTGATTCAGCGCGGCGAGGAACGGATTTTCATCCCCGTGCGCCTGGGCTGAAGCAGATTGGGTTGACCGGCGTGGTATACACTGCGCCCGCCGCGATGGCGATGCCGCCTGCCGGGTTGACCCGGCGGGCGGCCGATAACACAGAGAGGAACGATTATGCGGCTGCTGCTGGTGGAAGACGATGTGATGATCGGTGAAGTGGTCCTGGACCTGCTCCGGGCGGAACATTACGCCGTCGATTGGGTCAAGGACGGGGCGATGGCCGATACGGCATTGCAGACGCAGACATACGACCTGGTGCTGCTGGATCTTGGCCTGCCGCGCAAGGACGGGCTGGAAGTGCTGCGCTCGATGCGCACGCGCAAGGAGCTCACGCCCGTGCTGGTGGCCACGGCGCGCGACGCCGTCGAACAGCGCATCGCCGGCCTCGATGCGGGGGCGGACGACTACGTGCTGAAGCCCTACGATCTCGATGAACTGCTGGCCCGCATCCGCGCGCTGCTGCGCCGTTCGGCCGGTCGCGCCGAACCCGTGTTCGAGCACAAGGGCGTCTCCATCAATCCGCAGACCCGCGAGGTGCTGGCCGAAGGCCAGCCGGTCAGCCTGTCGGCGCGCGAATGGGCCGTGCTGGAAGCGCTGATCGCGCGCCCCGGTATCGTGCTGTCGCGCGCGCAGCTGGAGGAAAAGCTGTACAGCTGGAAGGATGAAGTCAACAGCAACGCCGTCGAAGTGTATATCCACGGCCTGCGCAAGAAGCTGGGCAGCGAACTGATTCAGAACGTGCGCGGGCTGGGCTACATGGTGCCGAAAGTATGATGCCCAAGGTCAGTGTCTCGCACTCGCTGCGCGGGCGCCTGCTGTGGTTCCTGCTGGCGGCCATCACGATGGCCGCGCTGGCGCAGGCGATGATCGCCTACCGCAGCGCCTTGCACGACGCCGACCAGATCTTCGACTATCACATGCAGCAGATGGCGCTGGCGCTGCGCTCCGGCGCCCCGCTGGCCAATTCCACGCACGGCCCGAGCGCCGATCCGGGCAACGACGACATGGTGGTGCAGGTGTGGACGCCGGACGGCATCCAGGTATTCCGCTCCATCTCGCGCGCCGAGCTGCCGCAGCGGGCGGTGCTGGGCTTCTCGAACGTCAAGGCCAAGGGCACCACGTACCGCGTGTTTTCCGTCCAGACCAGCAACCAGACCGTCCAGATCGCGCAGGACATGGCCGTGCGCAAGCGCATGGCCGGCGCGCTGGCGCTGCGCACCGTCGGCCCCATCGCGATGATGGCGCCCGTGCTGATGCTGGTGGTGTGGTGGGTCGTCAGCGGCTCGCTGGCACCGGTGGCGCGAGTGCGCCGCCAGGTGGCCTCGCGCCAGGCGGACGACCTGTCCCCAGTCTCGGAATCGGACCTGCCCGACGAAGTGAAACCGCTGGTGCATGAACTGAATCTGCTGTTCGGCCGCGTGCGCACGGCGTTCGACGCGCAGCAGCACTTCGTGGCCGACGCGGCGCACGAACTGCGCTCGCCGCTGGCGGCGCTGAAGCTGCAGGTCCTGAGCCTGGACCGGGCCGAGGACGACAACGCGCGCGCCGTCGCCATCGGCCGGCTGACGGCAGGGATCGAACGCGCCACCCGCCTCGTCGAGCAGTTGCTGGTGCTGGCGCGCCAGGAAGCGGCGGAAGCGAAGCTGGAACCCGTCAACCTGACAGACCTGGCCAAGCGCACGCTGGGCGACATGGTGGGCGCGGCGGCCGCACGCGAGATCGACGTCGGCATGCACGTGGCGGAGGAAGCGACCGTGCGCGGGCAGGGCGACGCGCTGCTGGTCCTGCTGCGCAACCTGATCGACAACGCGGTCAAGTACACACCCGCGGGCGGCACGGTGGACGTGTCGGTGCGCGCAACCGATGGCGGTGCCCTGCTCGTCGTCGAGGACAGCGGGCCGGGCATCTCGCCGGAAGAGCGCGAGCGCGTGTTCAGCCGCTTCTACCGCGTGCCGGGCAGCACGGCCACCGGCAGCGGCCTGGGGCTGGCGATCATCAAGGCGATCGCCGAGCGCCACGGCGCCACGCTGACGCTGGATGCGTCGCCCCGGCTGGGCGGCCTGCTGGTGCAGGTGGCGTTCCCGCCGCCCCAGGCGGCAAGCGGCAAGCCGGGCACGCCGGCTAAGGCGCCGGCCTGACGTTTGCCTCCCCTTGTTCGCCTCCCCTTGTTCGCCTCCCGCTGTTCGCCTCCGCTGCGCCGGTCGGCTAGAATGGCGTTATTGACATTTGGCCAACAGGGCAGCGGATGAAAAAAATCGGTTTCTCGGGCACTCTCGACCCGATCACGAACGGCCACATGTGGGTCATTGGCGAAGCGCGCTCGATCGCCGAGGAAGTCGTCGTCTTCCTGTCGGAGAATTCGACCAAGGCGCCACGCTTCTCGGCCGAGGAGCGCCGCGCCATCGTGCTGGAAAGCTGCGCCGAACGGCAGTGGGACAATGTGCAGGTCGTCACCGTGAAGAGTGACTACACGGCCCGCGTCGCACGCAAGCACGGTATCGACTACCTCATTCGCGGCATCCGCACGACGGCCGATTTCGATTACGAAAACCTGATCCAGCAAACCAACGTGGAAGTGATCGGCGGCGCCAAGACGCTGTTCGTCATGCCGCCGCGCGACCTCGGTTCCGTCAGCTCCAGCTTCGTCAAGGCGCTGGAAGGCCCCGTGGGCTGGAACTGGACGATGAAGAAATTCGTCCCCGGCCCCGCCTACCGTTCCTGGATTCTCGACTGGCTGCACAAGGAATGGCAGTCGCTGTGGCCGGCCGGCGACGACGCCGCGGCAGCCAACGCGCAGGCATGGTTCGCGCGCCTGACGGGAGCCGATGCCTACGGCGGCGCCGAGCGTCACTATCACAACCTCGATCACCTGGTGCACGGCCTGTCCGAAGTGCGCGCCTGGAACGCCAATACCCGCCCGGCGCAGCGCGACGTGGACATCGTGCGCGCCGCGTTCTGGTTCCACGACGCCGTCTACACGCACGCGGCCGCGGATGGCGTCTCCAACGAGGAAGCCAGTGCACGGCTGTGGCTCGAGAGCGATCTGGCCTGGGACGCTTCGGTCGCCGACGAAGTGGCGCAGCTGATCCGCGCAACGGACCATTTCCAGGGCGGCGCCGTCACGCACCCGCTGAAGGACATCATGCTGGGCGTGGACCTGGCCATCCTGGGCCAGGACCAGGAAGTGTACGAGCACTACGCGCGCGGCATCCGCGCCGAATACGCGCACGTGGAGGAAGACCACTACACGAGCCAGCGCGGCCAGGTCCTGACGCACCTGCGCACCAAGGCCGAGGGACGGCAACTGTTCGGCAACCGCTGGTTCGCCGACCAGTACAACGAGCTGGCGATCGTGAATATGACTCGGGAGCTGACTGCCTTGGGGTCTGTCTTGGGGTCTGTCCCCGGTAAGTGATCCACTTCGCGCTTGCCGGCGGCGTATCGAGGGGACTGACCCCGGTTTTTTGCTGACGAACGTTCAACGCACGTCGATTCCGCGATTCCGGAACAGTGCTGGATTTCTCCGAACGTCGATATCTCGCGAGCGCGGGCTGCATCCAGCAAAACGTCGGGGACAGGCACCTTTCACAGGGCCGGAGGCCCTGAGAAACGTGCCAGTCCCCAGCTGTTCGCGCCCCAACTAGAACCGGTTCCAGTTATTGCGCCGGTGCTCCGTCGCTTCCTTCATCAGATGCCCCGCGCGGGTCGGGTCCTGCGTGGTCAGCGCCAGTTCCTGCAGCGCCGGCGGGTATTCATGCTCCGCCGCTTCCTCCAGCAGCGCCGCGGCCCATGCCGGATCGCGGGCGACCCCTTCGCCTTCGCGGTAGGCGTACGACAGCAGGAACATCGCATGCGCGTTGCCCAGCTCTGCCGCCAGTTGCAGCCAGCGAGCGGCGACGGCCGCGTCGCGCGGCACGCCGTTGCCGTTCTTTGCCATCAGTCCGAGCTGCAACGCGGCCTTGGCCTGACCGCCTTCCGCGGCGCGCTGGTACCACGGCCATGCGGCGGCGGGATCGAGCGCAATGCCGGCCGCCGGCAAGCGATACAGTTCGCCGAGATGAAACGCGGCCTGCGCGTCGCCGGCCTGCGCGGCCTGCAGCAGCAGGCGTTGCGCATCGGCGCGCGCCGCCGGGCGGGCACGGTACAGGATTCCCAGCTCACGCTGCGCCACCGTCGCACCCTGCGCGGCGAGCCGCTGCAGCCGCTGTTCGGACGCCGGGTCGCCACGCTGCGCCGCGGTCATCGCCAGCGCCTCGATCTGCGCCGGCGTCGGCAGGGCTTCGTGGCCGCAGCCCGCCAGCGCCGCCAGAAGCGCAACGCAAGCAAAACGCAACGCCATTACTTCGACAGGTCGATGCTGTACTTGGCGAAGCCGCTGGCATCCAGCCCGCCTTCGGCCGCGACGGCGGCGATGCCGCTGCTGCGCGCCAGCGCCAGGTGGCCCGGCGCCGAGCGCAGGATCACGGGACCGGCCGTCTTCACCTTCGCGAACGACCAGCTGCGCGCGCTGCCGTTGCCCGTCAGCGTGACCTTGCCGCTGGCCTTGCCCACCTTCTGCAGGTAGTTGCTGACCACCGTCTGGTTGGCGTCCGGCGACTTGATGATGGTCTTGCTGCCGTCGATGCCGGGCACGTTGCCGCCGCCACCGGCGCGGTAATCGTTGGTGGCGACGATGAAGTCGTCCGTGTCCGCCACCGGTTTGCCCTGGTAGACGAGGTTGACGATGCGGCTGCCGGCCGGTTTCGTCACGTCGATCTGGTACGTGAGCGCGTTGTTCTCGGCGTAGAACACGTCGTAGTTGTAGATCGTGCCGTAGCTGGGCACCAGGTCCTGTTCCGCCGTTTTCGCCGGGTCGATCTGGCCGAACTGTTTTGCCGACGTCTCCAGCCATGCCTTCAGGTCCGCGCCCTTGATCTTGACGGCCTGCAGGTTGTTATTGCTGTACAGGTAAAGGTCGCCCGGATTGCGCACCTGCAGACCGACCGGCGCGGCGGCGCTGGCGCCCGGTGCCACGTCCGTGAAGTCCGACGGCCCGTTGCGGCCTGCCTTGAACGGCGCGCTGCACGAGATCACCGGAATATTTTTGTATGACGCCAGCACCGGGTCGGTCGACGTGCCGATGAAGTTTTTCACGTAGTCGATCTGCGCCTGGTTGACCAGCTGGATGGCCGAGACGTCGCCCACCAGCGAGAAGTACGACGACATCTCGAAGTCCGTCGTCACGCCCAGCGGCTGCTTGGCGTAGGCGATCGTGGCTTCGTGTTCGGTGGCGACCAACGACGCGATGGCGGGATCGGCCTTCACGAGCGTCGTGCCATCGGTGTACTTGAAGCCGCGCGATTCGACGGTCGTCTTGGTTGGCTGCGTCACCCATTTGCCGCCCTGGTAGACCATCGTCATCCTGATGATGCCGAGGCGCCGGCCCCAGCTCTGCGCCATCACCGTCGGCACGCCGTTGACGAAACCGTTGATGGCGTCGATATTGGCGCTGGCCGGCAGCGCGGCCAGCGAAGGATCGAGCGCCGCGGCGCCCATCTCTTTCCCCTTCGGGAAGATCAGGTGTGAGTGGCCGACCAGCAGCGCGTCGATGCCCGTGCCGGCGAGGTGATAGCTCTGGTTTTCCATCTTCGGGCTGTACGGGCTGGGATCGAGGCCACCGTGCGACAGCGCGACGATCACGTCCGCACCCTTGGCGCGCAGCTCCGGAATGTACTGCTGCGCCGCTTCCTTCGCGCCGCTGACGGCAACCTTGCCGGCCAGGTTCTTCTGGTCCCATTCGAGGATCTGCGGCGGGACAAAGCTCATGATGCCCACGTTGAGTTTCACGTCCACGTTGCTGCCGTCCGGCGCCGTGGCCTTGAACGTGCGGGGCAGCACGGCGTACGGCTGGAAGATCGGCTTGCCGCTGGCGACACCCGTCACGTTGCTGAGGACGAGCGGGAAGGCGGGCGCGCCGCAGGTGCCTGTCGGCTTCGTCACGCCGGGGATATTGAAGTCCGTGTTCGTCACCTGCGACAGGAACGGCAGGCCGTAGTTGAACTCATGGTTGCCCATGCCGCCGCCATCGTACTTCAGCGCGTTCATCGCCTTGTGCACGGCCAGCGTGCCGGAGCAGGGGATCGGGCTTGTCACGGCCTGCAGGTCGCCCAGCAGCGTGCCCTGAATGACGTCGCCGTCGTCCAGCAGCACGTTGTTCGGGTTCTCCACGCGCGCCGTCTGGATCAGCGTGGACGTGCGTTCCATGCCCAGGCTCGTGTCCTCGGCCAGCGAGTAGTAGTTGTAGCTGAGGACATTCGAATGCAGGTCGGTGGTTTCCATCAGCGCGAACGTGACGGTCGTGCCTTCGGCGATCTTCGTACCGGCAGGCGGCTGCGGCGTCGGCTCGGCCCAGTTGTTGTCATTGCTGCCGCAACCGCCCAGGCTGACCAGACCCGCGGCCATCAGCGCCGCCACCATTACCCGATTCGTCTTCATATTGCTCCAGTGTGGAAAAAATCAAAAGGGCGAATGTACCGGCCCGGTATGACACGGCCATGACAAAATAGAAAAGGCCGAGCCCGTGTCCACCTTGGGGTCACACCCCGACACGGACACAGGCTCAGCCATTGCTTTGTGTTGTCGAGCTCGTGTCTTTGTCGGGGTGTGACCCCTGGGTGGACACGAGCTCAGCTGTTCCCGACGTTCACCCCATCAGAACTTGACGTGCAGGCGCGCGAAGTAGGAGGCGCCGTTCAGGCCGAACTGCACGCTGTCGTACTTGAAGCCGTTGTCCGTTTCGTCCGCGTTCTGCGCCGTTGGCTTGACGTTGAAGATGTTGTTGCCGCCGACGGTGATCTTGGCGTTCTGGCTGATGGAATACGTCAGCGACAGGTCGGCGGACGTCTTCGCTTCGTACTTCAGGTTCGGGACGCCGGCCGCCGTGCCGCTGAACGTGCCCAGTTCCTGCGGGCCGAAGTGGATGATGCGGAAGTCCGTCTCGATCGGTCCCGTGATGTAGTCGAAGCCCAGCGTGACCTTGCGGCGCGGGCCGCCCTGTTCGATGAACAGGCGCTCGCGTTCGGACAGCAGCACGTCCTCGTAGCCGGCCAGCGATTGCGGCGCGTGGATGCCGTCCACTTCCGTCTTGCTGAAGTTCGCGGCCAGGAACGTCGTCAGGCGGTTGCCCAGCACCGTGCCCTTGTGCGACGCCGTCAGGTCGATGCCCTGCGTTTTCGTATCGACGGAGTTGACGAAGAACTGCGCCTGGCCCACGCCCAGTGTCGACAGGCGCGCCGCCAGCTCAGGATAGTTGTCCGAGTCGAAGCGGCCGGACAGCACGATGCGGTCCTTGATCTTGATGTGATACAGGTCGGCCGTGACGGAGATCGCGTCCGACGGCGTCCACGTCGTACCCAGGGTGAAGGAGCGCGATTTCTCTTCCTTCAGTTTCGGGATGCCGGCAAGGTTGGCGACGGCGCCGCCGTTCGGCGCCAGCACCACGTCGGTCGGGACGCCGCCGATGAAGTCCGTGAATGTCGACGAGAAGTAGGCCTGCTGCAGCGACGGCGCGCGGAAGCCCGTGCTGGCCGAGCCGCGCAGCAGCACGGAAGGCGCGACGCGGTAGCTGCCCGCCAGCTTGCCGGTAACGGTGGAGCCGAAGTCGCTGTATTTTTCCCAGCGCACGGCGCCCTGCAGTTTGGTCTGCGCGTTGATGTCCGCTTCCAGGTCCAGGTAGGCGGCCGTGCTGTGGCGGCGCGCGTTGGTGATGTCGCCGGGCTGGAAGCCCGGGAAGCCCTGGCTGCCCGCGTTGCCGCCGACACCAACGCCGTCCGCGTCGACGTAGGAACCCGGTTCGCCGGCGGTGATCTTGTATTTCTCGACGCGGTACTCGGCGCCGAACGCCACGTTCAGGCCATCGCCGACCATGCCGGTGAAGTAGCGGTTGAAGTCCAGGTTCGTCGTGTACTGGGCAAACGAGAAGCCGCCCGCGTCGAACGAATTCGGGCTGATGCCCTGGCCGCCCGCTTCCAGGTCGGCGTTGGCGATCGACGCGTTCAGCGTGTTGGCGATGTCGTAGCGCAGGCGGTTGTAGCCGTACGTCTGCGACAGATCCGTGTTCCACTCGCCCAGCTTGGCGCGGTGGCCCAGGATCACGTAACGGTCATCCAGGTCGCCGTTGATGAACGGGACGAAGCCGTTCGGATACATGGCGGCGGAGTTGCGCGACGGGATGTCGTCCGTACCCACGCCGCCGCGGCCGAAGGCGGCAGACGACGCGTCGCGCGTCTGTACGCCGCCGGTGAAGTAGAAGCGCCCCGTGCCGCCGGCCACGCCGGTGGGGATGTCGCCGTTGACGTACAGCGTCTTGTTCTTGGTTTTCGAGTCGCCGATGATGCGTGGATTGTCCGGCTCCGAGCGGTCCGAGCGGCCGCGGTCGAGGTACTCGCCCGTCACGCCGACGACGCCGCCGGCCAGCGCGAAGCCGCAGTAGGCCGAGGCCAGGTAGTTCTTGCCGTCGCCGGCGGAGTACTGGCCGTAGCCGGCCACCGCTTCACAGCCGATGCTGCGTTTCAGGCCGATGTCCATCACGCCGGCAATGGCGTCCGAGCCGTATTGGGCGGCGGCGCCGTCGCGCAGCACCTGCACGTCCTTGATCGCCAGCATCGGGATCGCGTTCATGTCGGTGCCGGTGTTGCCGCGGTTGCGCGCGCCGAACAGGTTCACCAGCGACGACGTGTGACGGCGCTTGCCGTTCACCAGCACCAGCGTCTGGTCCGAGCCGAGGCCGCGCAGCGCGGCGGAGTCGACCAGGTCGGCGCCGTCCGCGCCTGACTGGCGCGTCGAGTTGAACGACGGCGAGATATTGGTCAGCGTCTGCGACAGGTCGAACTGGCCGCCCCGTTCGGCGGCGGCCGACAGCGGAATCACGTCGACAGGGGAGACGGTATCCGTCGTGGAGCTGGTGGCGCGGCGCGAGCCGACGACATTCACGACCGTCATCGACGAATTGGCCGGCGCGATGGCGGCCGGCGGCGTGTCGGCGCTCTGCGCGTGCGCCCCCGGCGCGGCGGCAAAGATAGCGCTGCCATAAAGGCTCAACAGGACTGCCTGGCGGACGGGACGGAGGTTGGTGCGAATCTTGGCTGGGGTCGAAAACACGGGGCGCTCTCCGAAGGAAAAAAACGATTCTAATCGGCAGCCTCGCGTTGCACTACGACCAATTTTGCGACTGTAACAATTTTGCACAAGTTCGTTATTTACACTTGTGCGGGTGGCACGCTACTATAGTTTGCCGTCCCTGCGCTTGCCGGGCGGTCCCGCCGTCTGTTAGCTCCCGCCCCCTGTCGATCCGCGCTGCCCGCGCGCCGTGCCCGCGTCACTGCGCGGTATAATACTGTACGTTTATACAGTATCAACAAGCCGCCCATGTCCACGTTCACCACCTTGCCGCCCTACGCGGAGCTGTTCTGCATGACGAATTTCTCGTTCCTGCACGGCGCCTCGCATGCGGAGGAGCTGGTGGCGCGTGCCATACAGCTGGACTACACGGCGCTGGCGATCACGGACGAGTGCTCGCTGGCCGGCGTCGTGCGCGCCCACGGCGAGGCGAAAGCGGCGGGGTGGAACGATAACCTGTTGATCGGCAGCTGGTTCAAACTGACGAACCCCGACGGCTCGCACGCGCTGTCGCTGCTGGCCATCGCGCAGAACCGCAATGGCTACGGCAACCTGTCGGAGATGATCACCCTGGGCCGCACCCGCGCGGACAAGGGGCATTACCTGCTGCACCCGGCCGATTTCGCGGCACCGCCGCCGGAGCGGGCGCACCTGCAAGGCCTGCCGGACTGCCTGCTGATCCTCCTGCCCGCGTACCCCGCCTGGGATGCGGCGGACATCGACCGCCTGCACAACCAGGCGGCGTGGATGGCGGCCACGTTCCCCGGGCGGGCGTGGCTGGGCCTCGTGCTGCTGCAGCGCGCGTTCGACGAAGGCCACCGCCTCAGCATCGACGAGGTGGCGCTGCAGCACGGCATGCCTGTCGTGGCGGCGGGCCACGTCTGCATGCACGTGCGCTCGCGCAAACCCTTGCACGACACGCTGACGGCCGTCCGCCTGGGCAAGCCCGTGTTCGAATGCGGCTACGACCTGGCGCAGAACGCCGAGCAGCACCTGCGTTCGCGCCTGCGCCTGGCCAACGTCTATCCGCCGCAGGCGCTGGCCGAAACGATCCGCATCGCGCGCGCCTGCCACTTCTCGCTGGACGAACTGCGCTACGAATATCCGAACGAGCTGATACCGCCGGAGCACACGCCGTCGTCGTACCTGCGCCAGGAAACGTATATCGGCGCGCACGTTCGCTTCCCGGACGGCGTGCCGGCCAAGGTGCAGGACCAGATCGAGAAAGAACTGGCACTGGTCGCGGAACTGAAGTACGAGTTCTTCTTCCTGACCGTGTATGACATCGTGCGCTTTGCCCGCAGCCAGGAGATCCTGTGCCAGGGGCGCGGCTCGGCCGCCAACTCCGCCGTCTGCTACTGCCTGGGCATCACGGAGGTCAATCCGGCCGAAAGCAACCTGCTGATGGGGCGCTTCATTTCGCGCGAGCGCGACGAGCCGCCCGATATCGACGTCGACTTCGAGCACCAGCGCCGCGAAGAAGTCATTCAGTACATCTACGCCAAATACGGCCGGCACCGGGCGGCGCTGGCGGCCACGGTGATCTGCTACCGGCCCAAGAGCGCGCTGCGCGACGCGGGCAAGGCGCTGGGCGTGGACCTGGCCATCGTCGAGAAGGTGGCGAAATCGCACCACTGGTTCGACAGCAAGCACGAACTGCTGAACCGCTTTGCCGAATGCGGCCTGGATCCCACCACGCCGATGGCAAACCAGTGGGCCAGCCTGGCGCAGCGGCTGCTGGGCTTCCCGCGCCACCTGTCGCAGCACGTGGGCGGCTTCGTCATCGCGCAGGACAAGTTGTCGCGCCTCGTCCCCATCGAGAACGCGACGATGAAGGACCGCAGCGTGATCCAGTGGGACAAGGACGACCTGGAGGAACTGGGCCTGCTGAAGGTGGACGTGCTGGCGCTGGGCATGCTCTCCGCACTGCGCCGCGCGCTGAACCTGATCAGTATCCGGCGCGGCGAGGAATTCCGCATGCAGGACATCCCGCGCGACGACGCGGCCACGTACGACATGATGTGCGAGGCCGACACCATCGGCGTGTTCCAGATCGAATCGCGCGCGCAGATGACGATGCTGCCGCGGCTGCGGCCGCGCCGTTTCTACGATCTCGTCATCGAAGTGGCGCTGGTGCGGCCTGGCCCCATCCAGGGCGGCATGGTGCACCCGTACCTGCAGCGCCGGCTCGACCCGAGCCTGATCGATTATCCGGAAGGGTTGAACGAGGCGCTGGAGCGCACTCTCGGCGTGCCGATCTTCCAGGAGCAGGTGATGCAGGTGGCGATGATCGCCGCCGGCTTTTCGGAAGGGGAGGCCGACCAGCTGCGCCGCGCGATGGCGGCGTGGAAGCGCAAGGGCGGCATGGACAAGTACCGCGGCCGCATCATCTCCGGCATGACGGAGCGGGGCTACGACATCGAGTTCGCGGAGCGCATCTGCGAACAGATCCAGGGCTTCGGCGAATACGGCTTTCCCGAATCGCACGCGGCCAGCTTTGCGCTGCTGACGTACGTGAGCTCGTGGATCAAGTGCCACGAACCGGCCGCGTTCCTGTGCGCGCTGCTCAACAGCCAGCCGATGGGGTTTTATGGCCCGTCGCAGCTGGTGCAGGATGCGAAGCGGCACGGCATCGAGGTGCGGCCGATCGACATCGCCATCAGCGGCTGGGATTCCACGCTGGAGGAAAAGGGTGGCGGGGTGCAGCCGGCCGTGCGTCTGGGGATGTCGCTGCTGCGCGGCATGCGTGCCGAGTCGGCCGAACGGATCGAACAGGCGCGCGCGCTGCATCCGTTCGCGGACGTGGCGGACCTGGCGCGCCGCGCGCGGCTGGACCGGCACGACCTGCAGGTGCTCGCGTCGGGCAATGCGCTGCAAAGCCTTGCCGGCAACCGCCGCCAGGCGTTGTGGGAAGCGGTGGGCGCGGTGCCGGACAAGGACCTGCTGCGCCCGACGACCGCGGTGGAAGAAACGCCGCAACTGCGCGCGCCGAGCGAAGGCGACGACATCATCGGCGACTACCGCGCGCAGGGCCTGACCCTGGGCCGTCATCCGCTGGCGCTGCTGCGTCCCCAGTTGCTGGCCAAACGCTTCCTGCCGGCCGAGGTGTTGAATACGTTCGCGGATGGCCAGCTGGCGCGCGGTGCGGGCATCGTCACCGTGCGCCAGCGGCCCGGCACCGCGAAGGGCGTGCTGTTCATCACGATCGAGGACGAGACGGGCAATGTCAACGTGATCGTCTGGCCCGACCTTGTCGACCAGTACCGGCGCGAGGTGCTGGGCGCGTCGCTGCTGGGCGTGTACGGCGTGTGGCAGCAGGAGGGCATCGTGCGCCACCTCGTCGCCAAGCGGCTGGTGGACCTGTCGCACCTGCTGGGCAAGCTGCCGACGGCCAGCCGCGACTTCTGCTGATGCGGTAGGATAGCGTCATCCAATCCGC
>Ga0265798_10002988_pt1 | contig 24426 bp, 26 predicted proteins | sample P3T30metagenome_FD_192430 | JGI IMG/M metagenome (GOLD analysis project Ga0265798, IMG submission 192430) | Plant litter microbial communities from East Loma Ridge, Irvine, California - P3 T30 | ecosystem: Environmental > Terrestrial > Plant litter > Unclassified | place: USA: California...
CGAAGTCCCCGAGGCGCACGACAAATGCAAGCCAGAGCGCTGCCCAAACCAGCACCACGTCCACAGCCACTTGAATTAGCCGCTTCTGACGACGCTGCAAACTCACCAGACGAGTTCGAAACAGCTCTGCAAACCTCAACACAACTACACCTCTCATCCCTAGAGCAATCACCGTCAGTGCAAGCGCTCTGACGATATGAATATAAGCGGGCGTCGAACCGCCCCATCCCTACACGGCTCGCAATCTAGCCATGCAAAACAGTACCTGGTGCGAGCAAAGCGCCGTCCTCAACAACGACGTGATAACCGGCGCAACACCCTGCCTGTAACCACGCCCTTGCGCCAATTTTAACGCCTCCAGCAAGTTGCACCCCAACGCCCAGATGAGCATACGCTCCCAGTACCGCGTCGTGATCGACAGTGGCATTGGCATTTACGATAGCGCCTTGCCCAAGTACCGCGCCTACACCAACCATTGCCATGGCCATCACAGCAACACCGTTCTCGACCTTCGCACCTTCGCTGACATAAGCCCGAGGATGTATAACTGTCGCCAGGGGCAATCCGGCCGCCTCGATCAACTTGCTCCATTGCTCACGCAGCACATTGTTACCTACAGCAGCGACCGCTGCATGCCCGGAGCACGCAAGCTTGGCTACATCGCCTGTCTTACCGACGAGAGGCACTCCATACAGTTCGTTTAGCTCAGGCCAGCGGTCATCCAAAAAACGAACCGAGTGCCAGTGGCCGGACAACATGGCAGCTTCAGCAACCGCCCTGCCGTGCCCACCGGCGCCAAGTATCAGCAATGTTTTATCCATCATTTCGGCTCCACAGAACCAGCATTGAACCTGACGGCGAGAACAATCAGCGGCAGATAGGCCATCAGCAGTCCAATGGTACCGTCTACCCCGCCGACCCCGACCCATAGGGCAATGGGCAACAGCCACAGCAGATTGATCGCGGTGACTGCCAGGGTGACCGGTAAATGACGCCCGTAGTGCCGCGAGGCGTATTGATAGGCATGGCTTCGGTGAGCCTCGTACACACGCTCGCCACGCAGCAGACGGCGCAATAACGTGAAGGTGGCATCGACCACGAATACACCCAGCAGTATCAACCAGGCCCAGAACAACTGAGGCGACGCAGCCGCCGCCTGCAAAGACAGAACGCCCAGCGTGATGCCCAGAAAACCGCTACCGGCATCGCCCATGAAGATACGAGCGGGTGGAAAGTTCCAGATCAGGAAGCCAATGACAGCAGCCGCCAGCGACAACACGGTAATCACCGAACCGGCAGTGCTGCCGAGCCAGGCGTAGAGCAAGGCCCCGCCGACACATGCACAAACGGCTTCCACACTGGCGATACCGTCGATACCATCCATGAAGTTGTAGAGGTTGAGCAGCCACACCAGGTAAATGGCAGCCATTACATGGCCAAACCAACCCAGGTCGACCACAGTGCCAAACATACTGATTGCCGGCAGGCCTCCCATCCAGAAAAGCGCCCAGGTAGCCGCGGCGAAATGACCGAGCAGCCGCCAACGAGCCGCAATGTGCCCGTGGTCGTCAAGAAAGCCGACCACAGCCACCAGCCCGCCAGCGCCGCACAACGCGTAGGCCGTAGCACTGTCGACATGGCCAGTCAAGGCCAGGCCAAGCACCGCAAGCAGAAAACAAATGACAATGGCCACACCACCGCCGCGCGGTGTAGGCACCGAGTGAGAGCTGCGCGCATTGGGCACATCCATCAGGCTGCTGGCCAACGCATAACGCCTGAGCAGCCAGGTCAGCACGAACGACAGGCTGGCAATAACCAGCAAGACGGTGATCAACACTCAATGTTCTCCTAAGTCCCGCCGCTCAAGGCAGGTACTCCTGTTCAACCAGCCGCGAAGGCATGGGCAGTTCGCCGCAGTGCGTTATCGACGCTCACAGGGGGCGTCCAGCCCAATAACTCCCGGGTTTTCGTGATATCCACCTGCAACGAGCCACAGAGGCGCTGTGCAATGGCGCGTCGGCCAAGCATGGCTGCACCGGCCTGCAGCAGGCTGGCAGGTACCGGCAGCAACCTTGCCGGCCGCCCAAGCGCGCTGCCCATGCGCTGCAGCAATTGCGTGGTGGAAAGATCTTCACCGTCACTGACCAGAAAGGTCTGGTTGGCCGCAGCTGGATGCTCGATACAGGTGGCGATCAGATCCACCAGGTTGTCCACTGCCACCAAGCTGCGTTTATTACCGGTGGCCCCCAGTGGCAACGGGACGCCCTTGCTCAACCAGCTCATCATGCTGCGAAAGTTGGCTTTCACACCCGGGCCATAGACCAGTACCGGCCGTATGATCACCACCTCCAGACCCGTCTCGCTCGCCACTGCACGTAGCGCCTGCTCGGCTTCCATCTTGGAAACGCCATAAGGGTCCTGCGGAGCCGGCGTGTCATCGGCGCGGTAAGGCTGCCCAGGCTCCGTGCCCTCGCCGTTGACCTTGATCGAGCTGATGAAAACGAAACGTCGCACCCCAGCTGCAGCAGCCTGCCTGGCGAGGCTCACGGTACCCTCGACATTGGCCTTGCGAAACTCCACCAGGGGATCGTCAGCCGTCTCGTTCATGACGTGAACGCGAGCAGCGCTGTGTATGACCACCGAAACGCTCTCCAGCGAACCGCCCCAGTGAACATCCGCAGCCAGCTCGCCCACCAGCGGATTGCAGACGCCGACCGGCGCCCCCGCCAGGGGGGTACGCGATGGGGCGACCAACTCGTAGCCCTCCTGGTGCAGACGTTCGAGCAACGAGCGACCAACAAAACCGCTTGCCCCTGTGAGCATTACTTTCTTCATCACTGCTTTTGGTCCCTGCGCGTTCCTTGCCGAAACAGGCGCTCCAGATTCGAGAAGATCTTTTCCTTGGAGAATTGATCATCGTAGTAGCACTTGCCCGCGCGGCCCATCGCGTCACGCTCCTGCGGGCTCATAGCTGCCATCAGTTGCACGATACGAGACAAACCTTCCTGATCGCCGGACGCACAAGCGAGCCCTGCACCCGACTCCTCGATAACGCGCGCCGCCTCGCCACCAATCATGCCAAGCACTGGCTTGCCAGAAGCGAGGTAGGCCTGAACCTTCCCCGGGATGGTTCTGGCGAACACTTCGTTGGTCTTCAAAGACACCAGCAAGGCATCAGCCGTCGCAAACAGACCCGGCATGGCATCCAGTGGATGGCGGCCAAGCAAAAGTACGTTATCGAGATTGCGACGGGCGACCTCCAGCTGTAACCAATCGCTCATTCGGCCGTCCCCGACTAGCACCCAACGAACCTTCACGACATCGCGCAAGGCCTGGGCGACGTCGAGAATCGCAGGGAAGTCCTGAGCCTCGCCCAGATTACCCGCGAACAGGACGGTGAACTCGTCCGCAGAGCGGGCCAGTAAAGGTGACCCCGCCTCAGGCAGCTCACTAAACCCGTCTTCTGCCCAACTGGGAAAATACACCAGCCTTTCGTCATCGATAGGCCGCGTGCAGTAAGAGCGGACGCTTTCAATGAAAGCGCGTGATTGAAGCAGCAGGTAATCGGTGCGGTTGTAAATCCAGGAAACCATCTTGCCCACTAGTGCGAGGACCCGGTCATCGTGGACCACGCCGACCGCGCGCAAGGTCTCCGGCCACAAATCCAGCACCCATACGCTGACGGGGGCCTTTTTCAGCCTGCCGATCACCAGAGCCGGAATGGCCGACATGATCGGCGAGACTGCATACACGAATACGCCGTCGAAATCCCTGCCCCGCAGCTTCCAACTGCCCAGCAACGAACCACTGACCACGAACGACAGGTAGTTGAGAGCCAGAGTCAGGCTGCGCTTGCCGCGTGGAATGATCGGTACCCGAACCACCTCCGCGCCACGATAGGAGGCGAATTGCTCCGGCGCTTCACGATAAGCCTCGAATACCTGGCCCTCAGGATAATTTGGCAGCGCCGTCAGTACCGTGACGTCATGCCCTCTGCGCACCAGTTCTTCGGCCATGTCATTGACGCGCATGTTCTCGGGCCAGAAATACTGGCTGACGATCAATATCTTTAGTTTTCCCTCTCGCATGCGCGTCAGTCGTTCCGTTTCCAGACGGTACGCATCACGTAGTCGCGATAGCTATGCAGAATTCGCACGACCTTTTCCGCCACGTTGGGCATGCTGTAGTCAGCGACCAGGCGCAAGCTACGCTGGTCTCCACGGGCTTGGGACTCCAGTACCTGGAGTGCCTGCATCACTCGCTCGACGCCCAGGCCTACCATCATCACCGCGGCTTCTTCCATACCCTCGGGGCGTTCGTGAGCCTCACGAATATTCAGAGCCGGGAAATTGAGAATCGACGATTCTTCGGAGATGGTACCGCTGTCGGACAATACGACTTTGGCGCTGGCCTGCAGCTTGTTGTAATCCTTGAAGCCCAGTGGCTTGAGCAAGCGTACGTTGGGATGGAAGGTCACACCCAATGCATCCACACGTTTCTGGGTGCGCGGGTGGGTGGAAACGATTACCGGCATATCGTAATGGGCAGCGACCTCGTTCAGGGTCTCGGCCAACTTGCGGAAGTTCGTTTCGGAGTCGATGTTCTCTTCACGGTGCGCACTGACCACGAAGAACTTGCCCTCCTCCAGCCCAAGGCGCTGAAGTACGTCGGAGGCGTCGATACCTTCACGATAATGGGTCAACACCTCGAACATCGGGCTACCGGTCTTTATCACCATGTCCGGCGATAGCCCTTCACGCAACAGGTAGTCGCGAGCGATGGTGCTATAGGTCAGGTTGATGTCCGCCGTGTGGTCGACGATACGGCGGTTGATCTCTTCCGGCACGCGCATGTCGAAACAGCGGTTGCCCGCCTCCATATGGAAGGTGGGGATCTTGCGGCGCTTGGCCGGAATCACCGCCATGCAGCTGTTGGTATCGCCCAGCACCAGCAGCGCATCGGGCTGCACCTCTGCCAGCACCCTGTCGACCGCGATGATCACGTTGCCAATGGTCTCGGCCCCCGTGGCACCGGCCGCATTGAGAAAATGGTCTGGGCGGCGAATGCCCAGGTCTTCGAAGAAGATCTCGTTGAGCTCATAATCGTAATTCTGCCCGGTATGGATCAAAACGTGATCACAGTGCTCGTCCAGCTTGGCCATGACGCGAGCCAGGCGGATGATTTCCGGGCGGGTGCCAACGACCGTGGCGACTTTCAGTTTTTTCATGGTTTCACCTGGCAGGCGTAGGTATCGGGGTGCGCGCGGTCGAAGATCTCATTGGCCCAGAGCATCACGATCATTTCATCATCACCAATATTGGTGATGTCGTGTGTCCAGCCCGGTACGGTTTCGACGATCTGCGGCTTATCACCGTCGGTGACAAGCTCGTGGAGCTCACCCGAGGTCATGTGGCGAAACCCAAAGCGGGCACGCCCCTTGATGACCAGAAACTTCTCGGTTTTGGTGTGGTGATAATGGCCGCCACGGGTAATACCCGGGTGTGCGGTGAAGAATGAGAATTGCCCACAGTCAGGGGTTTTCAGCATCTCGACGAATACACCACGCTGATCACCGTATTTAGGCACTTCGTAACTGAATCGCTCGGGAGGCAGGTAACTCAAGTAAGTCGAGTACAGGGCGCGTACAAAGCCATCACCCACCCGATCCGTGACCAGAGTATTGCGGCTTTCCTTGAAACCGCGCAGGCGGTCGGCTATCTCGCCGACACTCACGCGATACTGCGGCTGCACTTCGACGCGAGCTTCCTCGCCCGACATCAAGGCGAGGAAGTGGGCAATCACATCATCGATATACACCAGAGTGATGACGGATGCAGGATCGTTGATCTGGATAGGCAGATCACGAGCGATGTTGTGGCAGAAAGTGGCTACCGCCGAGTTGTAGTTAGGCCTAGCCCATTTGCCGAATACGTTCGGCAGGCGCAGAACATGCACCGGGCTACCTTGCTGCTGACCAAGCAGCTGCAAGGCTTCCTCGGCGCCACGCTTGCTGGTGCCATAGGGATTGTCCAGCGCGGCCTGGCTCGACGAGGTATACACAACCGGAATCTGCCGACCACTGGCTTCGATGGCCTTGCACAGTTCAACGGTAAGCTCGGTATTGCCCTGACCGAACTCAGCAGGATCCTGAGGGCGATTCACCCCAGCCAGATGGAAGATAAAGTCAGCTTGAGCCACACGCTCGCCAAGCAAGTTCAAATCATCGGAACGGCCGAATGTGAGAATCTCGACATCCTGACGCTCTTTAAGGTGAACGATCAGATTCTTGCCTACGAAACCGTTGGCACCAGTGATCAGAACCCTCATCTTTACTCCTCGGGCGCTGCGTCTTCGCCGCGCTGAATGGCGCGCATGAAATTCAACTTGAGCAACAGCTGCTGCATGCCCTGCACATCCAGGCGCTCGGTGTTGTGCGAGTTATAATCCTGCATATGGGAAATTCGCTCTTCGCCCTGCTCCACGAACTTGCTGTAGTTCAGGTCGCGCAAATCCGGCGGTACGCGGTAGTACTCGCCACGGTCTTCGGCGCAGGCCATCTCCTCGCGACTCAGCAGCGCTTCGTAAAGCTTTTCACCGTGACGAGTACCAATAACCTGGATGGGATGGTCGGGCTTGCCCAATAGAGAGGTCAGCGCTTGCGCGAGCACTTCAACCGTTGCAGCAGGTGCTTTCTGCACGAACAGATCGCCATTGCGGCCATGCTCGAATGCATACAGCACCAGGTCGACCGCGTCGGCCAGGGTCATCATGAAGCGAGTCATATTCGGGTCAGTGATGGACAACGGCTTACCCGCGCGGATCTGATCGACGAACAGCGGAATCACCGAGCCGCGAGAAGCCATCACGTTGCCGTAGCGGGTGCCGCAGATAACCGTATCGGTCTCATCGAGATTGCGGGACTTGGCCACCATGACCTTTTCCATCATGGCCTTGGAAATACCCATGGCATTAATGGGGTAAACAGCCTTGTCGGTGCTCAGGCAGACCACGCGCTTGACGCCATTCTGGATAGCCGCTTCCAGCAGGTTCTCGGTGCCCAGCACGTTGGTCTTGACCGCTTCCATCGGGTGAAACTCGCAAGACGGAACTTGCTTCAACGCAGCGGCATGGAAAATGTAATCAACGCCCCGGGTCGCATTCAGAACGCTCTGGTAGTCGCGCACGTCGCCAATGTAGAACTTCAGCTTGGGGCTGGCGTAATGCTTGCGCATGTCATCCTGCTTCTTCTCGTCTCGGCTAAAGATACGAATCTCAGCGATATCGGTATCGAGAAAACGCTTGAGTACAGCATTACCGAACGAACCAGTGCCGCCGGAGATAAGCAGTTTCTTTCCATTGAACATATGCAATCCTGAAATCTTAATGCGAGACAGCCTAGCGGCAGCCTTGCAGAGCTGAATAGATGGAGTCACGTTTCTGCTGTGCGGTGGGGTAGCTGATCAACACCGCGCGATAAGGGCCCTTGAACACGAAAAAGCTACCAGCTGCCACACCTACCACACCACAGGCAGCGACCACCTTGTGCATGTCGTCAAGGCTACCTCCCCCGCCGAGCACTGTCAGCGGCACGGTAAGCACATCACGTAGATGCGCAGCCAGTCCCAAGTCGTAGCCCTTCATCTTGCCGTCGTTATCGATGGAGTTGATGACGATCTCGCCTGCTCCGAGCTTTTCCATTTCCAGCGCCACGTCGATGACACTGCGCTTGGTATTGCGCGTCCCATTGTGCGTCCAGACGTCCTGGGTCTTGCTCAGTAAACGCTGCTTGTGATCGAGCACCACGACAACGCTTTGCCGGCCGATCTCGGCGGCGATTTCGCTGATCAGGGCGGGATTGGCCAGCGCGGCCGAGCTGATCGCTACCTTCTCGACGCCCAGCGCAATGATGCGTTTGGCCTGCTCGGCGGTACGCACACCGCCACCATAGCAAAGCGGCATCCGGCATTCAGAGGCAAGGTGGGCGATTTTCTGATAGTCCGGCTCGCGATCATGGGCACTGGCGTCAATATCGATGACGATGAGTTCGTCCGCTTCCTTCTCATTGAAGATCTTCACGGCATTGATCGGATCGCCGACGTATTTGGGATCCTTGAATCGCACGGTCTTGACCAGACCGCTATCCTGGATCAACAAGCAAGGGATGATACGTGGTCTCAACATTTCACAATTCCGCGAAGTTCTTCAGCAAGTCGACACCGCAGTGGTGGCTCTTCTCGGGATGGAACTGCACCCCATACACGTTGTTCGAGGCAACGGAACAACTGAAACTGGCACCATAAGTCGCAGTCGCAGCGATATGCGCAGGCTCAGTGCACTCGAAAAAGTACGAGTGAAGGAAATAGAACAACCAGCTTTCCTGTTGGCCCTTGAACAGAGGGCTGCCAGGAGCAGGCTGTACATCATTCCAGCCCATGTGGGGCAATGCCAGCTCGCTCGATTCAGGCACCGAATGGAAGTTGCGCACTCGACCCGGGATCCAGCCCAAGCCAGGTAGCACGCCCTCGTCACTGGATTCGGCGAGCATTTGCATGCCTACGCAAATGCCTAGCACAGGAATGCCCTGGCCAAGAATCATGTCATCGAGCGTCTGCCGCATGCCTGACGCGTTCAGGCGCTGCATCGCATGGTCAAATGCGCCCACGCCGGGCAGGATCAGCTTGCTGGCACCGGTCAGCTGATCAGCATTGGTCGCTACCGTGACCGGTATATGCAGGCGCTTATAGACGTTTACGAAGGCCTGAATATTACCCAGACCGTAGTCGATGATGGTGATCATCTGAAAAGCCTTCTCTCCAATCCGAGGGCGCTCATTACACGCGAACCGATACCGATTAGAAAGCGCTTGTTCTTGTAATCCTTATACGTTTTGTTTTCTCCCTCGAAGATCGCCTGCAATTCCGCGACCGACAGCCCCAATTTGTTGGCCACGAACTCGAATTCAGTTTTCAGGAACTGCTCATCCATCTCCGGCTTGGCAATACGCTCCAGGGCTTGGTCACGAGTCATTTGCCCGGTCATGATCAGGCTGGAGAAATGCGCGCGGCGCTTCTCATAACCGAATTTGCGCGGCATCCAGTAGTCTTCGTAGAAGCGCGTGAAGCGGGACTCGTGGTGCTTGTGCTGGAATTTCTGCCAACCGAAACGGCGTTCGAGCTCGGCTTCAGCCTCTTTCTTGACGTACGGCACCAGATTCAGCGGCTTGACGATCTCCATGCCCAGCACTCGCTGATAGAGGATCTTGTAGGTCATGATATCGACCAGCGGGAAGGTCTTGAGCGGACGCTTGCCGAAGCGCTTGTGGATGTCCGCGAACAACGTCTTGTCGATGCCCGGATAGCCGCCCCACTCTTCAGGCTCGCGACAGCACTCGGTCGAATAGTTGCCACCGGTCAATACATACTTGATGCCATGCTTGCGTGCGAACTTATACAGGCCGGAGAAAAATGCAGCATCCTGAGGCAGATCCTGATCCGCAATCTGCGAGCGCAAGAATGCCACCTGCAGGTCCTTCATTTCTTCCCAGTTGATCACCTCGGTGTAAAGATCAAGGCCGAGCCCATCCACCAGTTTCTCGATATTGCCTACCGCCTGGTCGGTATTCCAACCCGCATCCACGTGGAAGAGCAGCGGGCGCAGGCCCATCTTTTCCTTCGCGATATAAGCCGCGTAAGAACTGTCGAGACCGCCGCTCAAGCCAATGATGCAATCAAACTCCTTGTCCTCGCCTTGTTTCTTTATCTTTTCAGCAAGCGCCGCAAGCTCTGCCTCGCCGCGAGCATCAGGATGCCAATTTGGCTTGATACTTGTATTGAAATTCTCACAATACTCGCAATGACCAGCATCGTTGAAGCTGATCTTTGGATCTGAAGTATCCATAATGCAATTTGAGCAAATCTCATACTGCCTAGCCATCATTTCTCTCACCTTTTAGCATTGCTCTCACTCGCCCAGACGTAACAAAATAAACCAGCACGATGATAGCCGACAACATTGGATAAGACACCGGCATAGCGCCCGCCATGAAGATCCATAGCAGGGCAAAGGAATAAAATCCATATTTATTAAACCCCGCCCACCCCATCATAAAAAAAAATGTAAAGAGCAAAAATAACAAGCCTAAAGCACCAAGCTCATATAGCAAAGCACCCAAACCAGACATTATGATATTTGACTGGTAGTTATACCAGAAAAATTCGCCAAGCTCTTTATTTAGCACATATGAATGATCATTAAAGGCACTAAATCCATGAGGATAAAACATGCCACTGAAAGCGCCATATAAAGATAAAACAAGATGAGAAGCACGAGCATTGACACTTGCATCCTCTTGCGGGACCGACAAAGGATCGGATAACAAATTTGTAGCAATGAATGCCAGCCTACTTTCCGGATTCACGTCCAAGTAAAGCAGACCTATCAAACAAAAAACCAAAAAAAGCCCAAGCAAAAAAGGAATACTTTTGAGCGAAACGCCCCTTGCCAAAAAGAAAAAAGGCAAGAAGACTAAAATATATAAAACAGCCATACTAGACTTCGCCAAAAAAACAACTGAGAAAAAATTAATGGCGACAAAAAATACAGCTCGCCTTAAGCTAACTAGCCCAGCCTGATTTAGGATCAATATTATCCAGCTAAAAAAAATCAACTGAAGTCCGAAATGTGTCGGCTCAGGCGCCAAACTAGTCATCCCCCTGTCTGCGCTCGATCTTAAGTTAACCAAGAAAGAAAGTGAATCAACCCCCAAAAAGTACTGACACAAACCAAAAAAAATCCAAACAAGATTAGAAAAAAAGACTGCACACAGCAAAGCGGGGAAAGAAGTCACGCAAACCAAGTAAAAAAAATGTAATCCTAAAAACAATATCAAATAAGTTGCCACAGACCTATAGATATAACTAGACCCATCCAAAATAGCCAGAACAAGAACAAACCCAAACACCAGGTATGAAAAAACAATATAAAAATGAACCTTCAATCTGATTAAAAAAAATACAACAGCAATGTTCAGAAAAATAACCCACGGCTGCATATCATATGAATTAAGTGAAAAGGACGTCCAAGGAAAAAAATTGAACAAGAGAGCTAGAAAAATACACAGCGATACCGGTTTCGGCTGTCGCCATACCCAACTGTTAGGCACATTGAAGAGGTGACTCATAAAATCGTTACGTACCCTAGCTGGCCATGTCCGCAGTTTCCGATGCTAAACAGTAAGCATCATTTACAAAAAACCTATTTACTGCCGAAGCATAGATAATATTTGATCGCCTAAACCTTTTACATCTGAAACTCCGGCATCAAACTGATGCTCAATCACATCGACCCCTGCAGCCATATACTCAGCAACTAGAGTCGAGGGATAAGAAACAACCAAGTCAACTCTTGGAAAATAATCCTTATCCTCAATAAGAATCCAACCAGCACTAAGCAATAAAGAACTTGGCTTCAATGTAGGGTGGGGCTTATAAAAGCAATTAAAACTAGCAAGATCGCGCAGCGACATATATAAATCAAGGTGAAACCTTTCGCACCTTGCATAGCCTACTATCAATATAGATTTTCCTGACAAACCAGAGTCAGAGAGTATCAATTTATATGCATAATAATGAGTAGCCATTTGCAGCCCAGAAACAGAACCGCAAATTATATAATCATAAAAAATATTACGCTGATTTTCGTCGTACACATAAAGAGTAGAAATATTTCTCAACTTATATGGAAGACCTTCTAAAAGACCTAAATCTACCATTCGCTCGTAAGTTTTTGAAAACTCCAATCCATGCTGCACAACGACCATAGAAGATGGAAAACCATGCGCCTTCTGCGTACCACAATATATATCCGCCAGGATAGCCCAGCGGTCGTGGTGCTCGGCAGTTATCACGCGTCCGGGATTAATTTTCTTGATTGCAAGAAACGTTGCAATCCAATCAGCAGCAGCATAAGTTTGAAAAATATTTGACGCATCGCTTTTAATGGCAACATAGTAATGCACTCTACATGCAGCCGCCAACACTAAGGAGAAATCTCTAAAGCTCAGTAAAGACAACACACTTAGGTCGTCACCACAATCGTCTTTGTGAAAGCCGGGAATCCTCAAAAATATAGTATCTCTATCTATTACCTTTGCTTGGTGAGCAACATCAAGAGATCTTTTACAGACTGATAAAAAAACACTGCCGCCATCATGTTGATAAAAGGGTTTGTAGCTCCGACTGAAATACATCCGCATCAGCCTAAAGAAAAAATATACCCCTGCAAAACAAAACCACAACATTCGCAAGACAGGAGCTGCTAGTCGTAGGCAGACAAGAACAGGCGCGCCCTTGTTAAGCCATCGCGCTGGCCGAGGCAAAAAACCATAAGCATCAGCTTGAGCATCGAAAAAATCATAGTAATACCGGTCAAAGGCAGCTTGATTTTTTGCCGCATCGCTAAACCCCAAACACAGCTCACCGACGTTAAATTTGAATTTATTTTTAATAATCAAGTTTATGTCACCTAATCGACCTTATCTGCGTAAATACTTCAGCTGCTTTTAGCCCATACATTGCTCCATTATGTGTAGCAAGCGCAATTACATGCTCAATGCTCCTAGAATGAGGAAATGGACGCATTTCAATAGAATAGGCCTTCAGAGCATCCTCTTTCACCGGTAGATATTTGGTGATATCAACTACATGGTTTATAACAAAGATCGTGGAGCCAGGAGTATTCCACTCGGTGCTGGATAGCACCTCAAAAGCATAAATTTCTCTGACTGTGGAGCCAGGCGTAGGTCGGCAGGCGGTCATAACCGCTTGATGGGTAACACGATGATCGATATTGAGATCACCATAATGGTGGGTGTAAATAATCTCTGGCTTTACCTCTGAGATAATTTTTTCCAAAGGCTGAATAACATCAATCAAAGGGAGGCTGTCCAATCGATTGTCAGGTAGCCCGAGGAAGTAGTTTTTCGATATACCCAAAATCTGACGTGCCGATTCAGCAGCTTGATTTCGCAAACTAAGCTCCTCACCACCCGCCCCCAGTCTTGAGCTAACACCATCGGCAATAAATACTGCATAGACGGAATCCCCTTCCGCCACATGGCGGGCGATCGTGCCGCCGCAGCCAAGCGCTTCGTCGTCGGAGTGTGCAGCAACAACCAAAACAGTTTTAGTCATTAATAAGCTCCCAACTGGTAGCAGTGCCACGCGTTACATCTCGACTCACCCGTTTGCCAATCAACTGGTCGTAATATTTCGGAGGAAGACCGAACCCAGGGCGAATACGCCGTATATGGGAAGGCGTGATTATCTCACCGGATTTAATATCGCTTACAAAATATATCGAACGGCGAAAATGTTTATTGCCCTCTTCCGCCTTTTGACGTTCAAAGCCGGCTTTTCCGATCGCAGACCAAGCATCAAACGTATCCTTACATAAGCGCTTGAGCTCATCAGGCTCAATGGAAAACTCGCTATCCGGCCCCTTGTCATTGCGACTCAATGTAAAATGCTTTTCGATCACACAAGCGCCAAGAGCGACCGCAGCTACCGAGGCAGTTGTTCCTAAGGTATGATCAGAAAGCCCGGGGATGGTGCCAAAGCGCTCGCTCAGGCAAGGCATTTGCAATAGATTCGCCTGATCCATAGGTGCTGGATAACTGCTTATGCAATGCAATAACACCAAATTTTTACAACCAGCTTCGTTAGCAGCAGAAACAGCTTCGCTGATTTCCTCTTCCGAACACATGCCTGTTGACATAATCATCGGTTTGCCTTTGCTGGCTACGTAGCGGATCAAAGGTAAATCAGTGGCTTCGAAAGAAGCGATTTTATAAGCAGGCGCATTCAAAGACTCGAGCAAATCAACTGCCGACTCGTCGAAAGGCGTGGAGAAAATTGTAATGCCAAGGCTGGCAGCATATTCAAAAATCGCTTTATGCCATTCAAAAGGAGTTTCAGCCCACTTATACAGATCATAGAGCTTGTAGCCATCCCATAACCCACCATGGATTTGAAAGTCTTCCAAATCACAATCAATGGTCATTGTATCGGCAGTGTAGGTCTGAATCTTGATCGCATCTGCGCCGCTCTCATGAGCTGCTTTTATCGTCTCGAATGCGCGATTGATATCGCCATTATGATTAGCCGAAAGTTCAGCAATTATATATGGAGCGTAACCGACACCGATTTTTCGCCCATTAATTTCCGCGTTCATTTTTCCGCCTCGCCACTTAATTTGCTGATTATCACTTGCGCAGTCAATTGCTCGCCTGAAGAATTTACGGCCCGAAACTGCAAACGAAAACTGCCATGATCTATAAACGCATGGGGATAACCATCCGCATCCAACATTCGAATTAAATCGTAGAGCTGGTCAATATCAATATCTTCAGGTATTCGGCTCTGCTCTGGAATGCGGCGGCGAAAGACCACAGCCTCTCCCTGCTGAGGGGAAGGTGTAGGCTCCGTTGCTATCATCCAACGAATTGTCTCTACACTGAGCATACCCGCTCTTAAGTAAATTTCTTGAGCAGAGCCATTCAATCCCAGGTCATGCTTGATGTATACAGGACCAGCATCCATCTCCTCGACCATCCGCAACGCGGTGAGTTTTGTAACAGCGTGGCCTGCAACGATAAGATTCTGCAGGGGGCTCCCCCCCCTACCATAAGGAACGTCAGTCATATGAAAGCATACACACTCATGTTGCTCCCATGTAGCGCGCGGCACCAACCAGTTCCAATGCAGGAAGAAAACATAGCGCGGGCTTTCGTAAGTAATGACCTCTGAAAGTTCATGAGGATTGCGTACCCAAGTCCATTGGCCCGGCATGTCATTAACCAGCTCATCATAGAGGGGGCGATGCCACTCCTTGCAGCTAGCAAAAATATAGCTAATTGGAGTCATTTTCCCTCCTCTTTGATATTTTGGGTCTTGTGTATTTTAACGATGTAGCGATGTCCATTTAATTCAAAGTAAGCTGGATATCGTAAATTATCTGCAACACGAAGCTGATCAAACTGCTCGCGAAGTGTCTTGTCGGCATCAAGCTTGCTATCAGCAGGACGCCTCCTTGGATAGTAGCTCGACTGACCTGTTTGCTTTACTGCGCGCAGATCCGAGTATTGATTGACAAACTTTAAACATAACGAAACCGTCGTTTTGCCTTGCAACGCTCGCCATTCCTCACACAGTTCAGTGCCGTTGAGCTCAATGAATTCTTTTAACCAGATATCACCTGCATCAACGTCGGTACCAGCTTCTAAAAGACAGACAGGAATGCTGCTTCCACCTTCAAGTATTTGCCATGTCATTGGTGCGAAGCCACGGCCAAGCGGCAAATCACTTTCATGTACGACCAAATTATGGGTGTTACGGCTTAGCACTTGCTCACTGACGATACGCGTGCAGCCGAGCATAAAATTTATCCAACCAGGGGCAACATTTTCGGCGTTTCTCACCAGCCCAGCACTGTACCCGGATGCCGTTAGGTTATTAACGAGCTGCTCAGCATATGGAAGGATCCATGAATCGTTATCTACAAGTACTGAAATGTGTGGCTTACTCATACATAGCATCTCCAATACGCTGCACGCCCAGCCCATCACAAATATTCGCGGCCATTACCGACATTTGCATAAGTCGTTCGTGTTTAAAATACTGGTCGATCATCGAAGCAAGTTCTTGATGCAAATTTTTAGATAGAGAAAGTACTTCGGCCGCGCCGAACTTGGCTAGTTGAGACGCGATGAAGCGCTGATTCTCTGCGAGAACTAGAGTGATACTTGGCAATCCCAAGCAGCAGCGCTCCCATGACGTGCTTCCAGATGCACCAATAGCCAGATCACTCTCAGTCATTAAACGGGCCATGTCGCAGACGTCTACCAGTACCTTAGTAGGCCATTGCAATTCGCGTGCTGCCTGTTTTACCTCGCTAACCCAGGGAGAAGTTGCACCGACCACCACGTTTATTTCACATTGAGAAGGGAGGCTTGAGAAGCTCAAGGCTCGCAGTATACTTGAGCTTGCATTAGGTACATCGACACCGCCCATTGTTATAAGAAGTTTATGCGGCAGCGCAGCCTTACGACGCGCTAGACTATCAGTGCGGTAAGCTGAAAACTCGGGCCGAAGCAAAGCAAAGCTGGTACCTGCCATAATTGAGCAATTCGCAGGTACCAGGTGCCGATAATCATCAGGCTGCCTTCCTAGATTCTGATCCAGCAATAAGTCACTCTGATGTACGCGATCTGCTAAATCATCAATCACCATGAGCCGTCTGTAATTACTTTCCATTCCCCGCGACCAGTTGTGGTCAATAGCATAATTATCTACGACCAGCCAATCAGGATGAAGGTCACGCAATATCGGCAGACAATGCTCTTTGTCTTCCAACTGAGTAGCGCCTAGCCACTCAGCATGGGCAGTCTCATATCCATCTTTTGCCCCGGGTGCGCCCATAGGCAAAAGATGAACTGCATGGCCTTGTGAGTGAATCACATCACCCAGATGACCGGAATGTTCCCGACATAGAAAGTCGCATTTAGCACCGCGCCTAGCTAGCTCATTGGCCAGCGTTAGGCAGCGCATCACATGACCGCTTCCCATTAGCAGCGACGCATCGGCACGAAAGACAACCTTCATCTTATTCGCATTCCTGCAGGCTCATGACTTTATGTAGCAACTCAGCCCGGATCCAGTCCTCTTCAGTATCTATATCTTGAACCCGATAGCGGGGCAATACGACAGGAGCAGCATGCGGCCCGAAAAGAATCTTTCCTTCAAGCCATGCACTGGTATTCCCCCAGTAAAATTGGCCTGCGTCGTGATAGGCCTCCTCAAGATCTTGCGAACGAGTATTAAACTGTTCAGGCTGGAACATATCCAAACGTCTATCAGAAACTAAGCGGATAGCCCGCTGAATGGGAAATGCATAACTGGTGACGGTAAAAGCATAATCGGCACCAGTATCTTCTAACACTGATAAACCGTCGAGTATATCTATGGCACTTACAAAGGGCGCAGTGGCATAAATACAACAAACTTGTTTTAGATCTTCCCCTGCGTTCAGAAGCCATTCAACGGCATGACGAATGACGGGAACGGTACCTGTGTAATCGTCAGAAAGAGCTGCTGGCCTTATAAATGGTACTTGCGCACCGGCTGCCTTGGCAGTAGCAGCGATCTCTTCATCATCAGTTGAAACGATTACTGAATCAAAACAGCCGCTTTTCAACGCTGCCTCGATAGACCAAGCAATCATCGGCTTTCCACAAAATTCCTTTATATTTTTTCGCGGTATACGCTTGCTACCACCCCGCGCAGGAATCACGGCAACCCTCATGACCCGAGCAACTCTTTTAGCGACGCCACTACGTAATCTTGCTCGGCTTCTTGAAGCGTTGGAAAAAGCGGAATACTGATTGCTTCGGAGTAATATTTTTCGGCTTGCGGAAAATCGCCCATGGCAAAGCCCATGGACTGGTAATAAGGCTGAGTATGCACAGGAATATAGTGGAGATTTACCATTATTTCCTTGGCCCTCAAACCCTCAAAGACTTCGCCATGCGAACGCCCTATCTCATCAAGCTTCAACCGAATCACATAAAGATGGTAAGCAGAATGTCCATCCTTACTTTGCCAAGGAGTGATAACTGGCAGATCAGCAAGCAGCTTATTGTACCGCTTAGCTATCTCATGCCTGCGAGCAACATAGTGCAATAGCCGGCTCATCTGGCTTCCGCCAAGCGCAGCCTGTAAGTCCGTCATACGGTAGTTGAAGCCAAGATCTACCTGCTGGTAATACCACGACCCCTCCATCGGCTTAGTCATCAAACTTGGCGTGCGAGTGATGCCATGGCTGCGCAGCAACGCCATTTTCTCGGCGTATTTCTCATTATTGGTTACTGCCATCCCACCTTCTGCCGAGGTGATGATTTTAACAGGATGAAAGCTAAAGATAGTAATATCACTATATCGGCAATTTCCAATTGGCTCGCTTAAGTAGAGCCCACCAATTGCATGAGATGCATCCTCAATTACACCGAAGCCATATTTCTTAGAAAGCCCATGAATAGCACGCATATCACAGGGCTGACCGGAGAAATGAACAGGCACCACAATCTTCGGTAACCGCCCCTGCCTTTCGGCATCAATTAATTTTTCCTCCAGCGCAACGGGACACATATTGTAAGAGCGGGAATCAATGTCGACAAAATCGACTTTGGCGCCGCAATATAACGCGCAATTGGCTGACGCCACGAAGGTGTTTGGGGTAGTCCATAGCCAATCATCGACACCTAGCCCCATTGCTAAACAGGCTATATGCAGGGCTGACGTTGCACTATTTACAGCAACAGCATACTTCACATTGCAATGCCGTATTACGTCTTGCTCGAACTTAGGCACTGCCGGACCCTGGGTTAGATGCGGGGAAGCGAGAACTTCCAATACAGCCTTAATGTCACTTTCAGTAATATCCTGCCTGCCATACGGTATCATGAGACCCTCACGTCTTTAATCACTTCCAGCCAAAACCCAAGAAAGGTTTTGGCGTCTTTTTTTGGTAAGCATAAAACTTCCACAGCAGGACAACTCCCTGCGACAAGCACAGCCCAATTAAAATCGATTTCTGCGGATATAAAAAATACAATCCATAGCTAGACACTAGAAAAACAAAGAATCCTACCAAATGGGATGCTATGATGTGTCGATCTAGCTGCTGAGCGTATAGCGCATAATGGAATACCATCCAAAATGCATTGATTGTAAGAGCGCTCAAAACCCAATAAAAAATATAATAGCTATTGAAATAAACACTCTTGCCAATCCATACAAGCAGATAAGGCAATATAAAAATACTGCACACTGAAAACAAGCCCGACAATACAGAAACCGAAACCAACATAAACATCATATTTCTCTTAAAGGCCGCCGTATTATTTTTTTTATAAGCCTCAATCAATGCAGGATATGAAAATGAAAAAACAGCCGCATCTAAAAAAGCAAGTAAAGCACCTGCCACACCAATGAAAAGCACATATACAGCAACCACATCAAGACCTAAAAAATCACTTAACAAATAACGATCAAAGGTAAATATACCTCGCAGAGCCAGTGTAGCTAATAACATAGGTACCGCAATCTTTACACCGCTCCACACCCACTCCAAATCTACCCTAGCCCACCAGCCACCGACCCCCATCTGCTTAAGCTTCGCGAAAGAGTAACATAGCGCGACCGCTGAACCACAAATCCAAAAAAGCAGAACGCTCGACAAATTTCTGTATGATTCATCCAGAATCATAAAAACAACTACAGCAACGGCCCAAAATGCCTGATTCAAAAATAGCACGACACTGGCTGCCAGCTGCTCAGATGCCGCGATAAAAAAACGAAATATTTCCAGACAAGCATACTCCAATATCAAAACAGTAAAAAACCACCCAACAAGATCCCAAGGCAGCCATCCACCAACAAACAACAGAATAAATATTGGAAAAAAGCCGAGATACAGTAATCCAGACAAAAAAGCCTGAGATTTTATATATCTACCCCAAACACTCCGATCACCGCCAGATACTTGCCTGGTTGTATACACATAAAAATCAAGACCAACAAAGTAAATCGAATAACCTACAGCGGCCACCAACAAGCCATAATGACCGACCTCCGTAGGCTCCAACAGCTTTGCCATAGCAAACAAGAAGAAGAACCTACTGAACAGAACCAGCGCTCGAATAAATGTATTTATCAATCTTATTCGCAATGTTTAAACCACTCTCTACTTGGCACTTATAGCAACTTTACAAAAGCAAAGTTAATTCAGCCATTTTTATCCGCTTTCTTTCTAATGGGCTCGACCAGGCATGCCCCCAACGACAAGGGGGGAACAGAGGGTCGCAGCATGGGCTTGGTCGTCCAGCGTCAAAACGTACAAGGGAAACCTCCGACCCAGGCCAGCCTGGCAAGGTAAAAGCCGGCACCTTGCCTGAAAGCACCTATTCTACCCGCTCTGCATGGGTAATTTCTCTCCAAACTTAATTACTCGCTTAAATCTGCTACTGATTATCGTGCCGCGAAGGCCTCGAGCCTAGCGGCCCATCTATCGTCAGCTCTTTCACTCTGCCCACTGTGTAGCACCTTGGGCAGCGCCCATCATGGCCTTCATAGCCATGTACAAAGCGAATCTCTTTCACCTGCTCATTCATCCCTTTCATGAGCCGCCCTCTAGCCTATCGGCATGCGAAGAATATCCGCCAATACCGCCCATACAGATATAGTCAGGACGCCGCGCCGCAGCTAACCCAGCATGCCCTCAGGTAATTGACGATTCAGCCGCTATAGCAAGCACACGCGGTTGTCGGCCAGGACGAAGTGGTACCTATGCTGTACCGTTGGCGATCAGGATGTGCCTGATTAGCCGCTCTAGGCGCGCCAGCAGGTACAGCGATCCTTGCAATCGACGGACATGAACTCAGCCGAAATGGGTGGCGATTAGCGCGCGAATGCCAAGAAAGAACTCAATGACCTAATGACTTTCACAGGCACACTGGTCTGTGCTGAAAAATAGTCGGAAATACCTTGTCAGAGCGCAGCTCTGCGCTTACCAAACATCAGACGCAAAAGCGCAATGAACAAACCCAGCATTCCTCCCAGCACAATACCCAATGTCATGATCAATGGCCGCCTGGGTTTGATCTTCATTGCCGGCTGTGAAGCACTCTCGATACGAAACAAAGACTCAGCTGCGAGAGTTTGTTCAACACCTGACGCTTGGAAATAGCTGTTTACTTGCAGTTGCGTTGTTTCGCCAGCATAACGAATTAAGCCATCCAGGTAGGATTTAGCCAGCGCACTGTCAGAAGATTCTACGCGAATGCTCGCTGGATCATCGAAAGGCTTTGCCTCTCGCCCCTTATTGATATGTAGCTCCAAAGGAGCTTTGAGGTAACCAAACTTGGCCTCGAAATCTTGGCGAACTTCCGTAGAGGTTAGATTGACTAGATATAAACGGAAGGTATCATTGCTAAGCGCCATTCCTTGCGCGATAGGAGTATTTACACTATTGCCGGCATCAAACTTGAATTGTCCAGCGATAGAGCCATACAGATTAATAGGAGCTGGAGCCAGCACTGCAGAGGAAGCATATATCGGCTTACTAAGAACGCAATATGCAGCGGCGATTAAGGTTGCGAGCACAGCAATCGAAAGAATCAGCGTCTTTTGAAGCCATAGCCCCTGCAATAGCTCAACGATGTCAATTTCGTCCTGACGATTCTGCCCTTTGTAGTGCTGGCTATTCTCCACCAAAGTATTCCTCAAAAACATTAATGACGGGCATTTTGCCAGCTTTATTGATCAAGACAAAACAAAATAGGCTTAGAGGGTCTGTTGATTCCTCAGCGCGAGCCACTCTGCTGCGATACGGTATTTCTCGCTGACCCATCTTGCCGGCTACACTCGCAGCTTTACACTCCACATGGGAGTGGCAACTGCCGAAAACCACGTAGAGCGGGCGCGGTAATTGCATCGCAGCAAAACGCGCGCCGCCGCAGCAGTGCGCGAAACATTAGCCTCCCAAGGTTAAGACCTACCTGCATCAATAATTAGGGACAACCCTTCTTGCGCGTAGCGCGCCAACAACACTTGTTGCAAGGCGTTTTTTGCCCCCTCCTCCCCATGCACCAAGCGAATCTCCCCTGGCCACTGCTCCATCTCCGTTACAAACCCAACCAATCCGGCCTGATCAGCATGCGCCGAATACCCGCCAATGCTGTGCACCCCCGCACGGATGTCGTAACGCTGGCCGTCGAATTCTACATAGCCATTGCGCGGCCCGAAACGCTGTATGGCATGGCCAGGCGTTCCCCTGGCCTGGTAGCCGACGAATAGAACGTCGTGCCGCAGGTCGTCCAGCATGGCTTTGAGGTAGTTGACGATGCGGCCGCTGGAGCACATGCCGTTGCCGGCGATGACGATGGCTGGCCGTGCGCTGCTGACCAGGTAGCTGAGGATCTTCTGGTGGTCGGCGTGGCTGTCGATGGTGATCAGTTGCTCGAACGCCAGCGGCCTTCTGCCGGACTGCACGCGGCCTTGGGCTTCGTCGTTCCAGTGGTCTTTTAGTTCGCGGTAAGCCCGGGTGAAGCGGCTGGCCAGAGGCGAATCGAGGATGATCGGCAGGTTTGGCCAGGTGTTATCGGGGGGTTTTTCGTTGTTCTTCTGTGTGGGTGCGGCAGCTTCAGGGCTTTGTTGCGATTGAGATTTTTCGCGGGCAGAGCCCGCTCTTACAGGGAGAGCGTCCTCAGGCTGGGCATCCAGCTTTTTGCTGTGGATGATGTCTTCCAGCTCGTAGAGCAGCTCTTGGGTGCGGCCGACGCTGAACGCTGGAATCAGTACGGTGCCGTTGTTGGCCAGGGCGTGTTCGATAACCTGTTCCAGGCGCTCACGACGGGTACTGCGGTCTTCGTGCAATCGGTCGCCATAGGTACTTTCCAGCACCAGAATGTCGGCGCGGCGTGGCGGTACGCAGGGCTTGAGGATCGGAGCACCAGGCGCGCCAAGGTCGCCGGAGAAGACGATACGTTTGCTAGGCTCACCGGGGTCGCCTTGCAGGTCCACTTCCACGTAGCCGGAGCCGAGCATGTGGGCGGCGCGCTGTAAGCGAACCTTGGCGGTCAAGCAATCCGCGTCGTGCAGGGTGAACCAGTGGTTGTAGGGGAGCGCGATGATTCGCTGCTGCACTTCCTTTATATAGCGCTCGACCTGTTTCTGATCACGGCTGAAGGTCAGCTTGAAGGCGTCTTCGAGCACGATGGGTAGCAGTTTGGCGGAGGGCTCGCTGCACAGGATCGGGCCTTTGAATCCAGCGGCTAGCAGATAGGGAATGCGCCCAACGTGGTCAGCGTGCACGTGGGTAACGATCAGGCCGCGAATGCCATCCAGCGGGAAGTCGATGATCTGGTGATCGGCTTTGGCGCCATGGGCGGATACGTCGGCACCTTGGAAAATGCCGCAGTCGATGAGGACGCTGCTGTTCGCCACCATTTCTAGCTGGTGGCAGGAGCCGGTTACGCCATCTTGGGCACCGTGGTGGGTGATGCGGGGAAAATCCATCAGTTAATCCTTTAACTTTTGGTGGTGTGGCTAGGTGGGTCGATCCCCGGATTACGTTACGCCTTCGGCTAATCCAGGCTACTGCCACTCAGTGAGAATGATTGTGTTGACCAAAGGTGCAGGCCGACCAGGCTGAGCGTTATTCGTCTTCGTCTTCGTTTACCCGATCACGCAGCTCTTTGCCCGGTTTGAAGTGCGGGACGAACTTGCCGTCCAGGCGTACCGACTGACCGGTTTTCGGGTTGCGGCCTACACGCGGCGCGCGGTAGTGAAGGGAAAAACTGCCGAAGCCGCGGATTTCAATACGATCACCGGTCGCCAGCGCCTGGGCCATCTGTTCCAGCATGGTCTTGATGGCCAGCTCGACATCTTTGTTTGAAAGCTGTCCTTGGTGGGTGACGATTCTTTCGATCAGCTCCGACTTGGTCATACTTTTCCCTTCGTTTTCAAGCGGCTATGTCACTCGATGGAACGGTTTTAGCACGCTGATCAGCTTTTGAACAGTCTAAAAAATCACCAATTGAGAAAATGTGCATTGGTTGTTCAACAGGCACTGCAGATTCGAGCAGGTGGACGTAAGTTGTTGTATGGCTTGGGATGTTGGTTTTGCGGGTGCTTGGCAAGGTGCGTGGGGCAGCGTGCGCGCCAGCTCATCAATACGAGAGGTGATCAAAATCTCGTTGAGGTCGTCCAACAGGATTGATGTGTTTGGATGTTCGAGAGGCCTCGCGTGCCTCAGGAGAAAACCGTGTTGATTCCCGCCAGTCTGCTTGAGGCAGACACCCTCACCCGCTTGATCGAAGACTTCGTGACCCGTGAGGGTACTGACAATGGTGACGAAACACCGCTGGAAACCCGCGTTAGTCGCGTACGGCGTGCGCTGGACAAGGGCGAGGCAGTGATCGTGTTCGACCCGGAAAGCCAGCAATGCCAATTGGCGCTCAAGCGTGATGTGCCGAAGGAGTGGCTGGGAGAGGATGAGGCGTAAGGGCCAGCGCTAGCGTGTTAGAGCGCGGATGCGGTCTGGTGAAGTCTTGTGGCGACGCCGCCACCGTTTCGCGCCGGGGGCGACGCTCTTACGGGGCGGCCTCCTTGCGCGTAGGAGCCGCGACCTCGCGGCGAATCGTATGAGCGGCATCGAAGTCGCGGTAAGGCCCCCATCATTCGCGCCGGGGGCGACGCTTGTATGTTCTAGGCTAGGAACCTGTCGAGGGGTGGAGGGACGTGCGAGGCTTCTGCAAGCGACAAGCCAGACAGTAGGAGAATTCCCCCACCCCTTACTCACCACAAGCGCCGA
>Ga0265798_10002989_pt1 | contig 24422 bp, 20 predicted proteins | sample P3T30metagenome_FD_192430 | JGI IMG/M metagenome (GOLD analysis project Ga0265798, IMG submission 192430) | Plant litter microbial communities from East Loma Ridge, Irvine, California - P3 T30 | ecosystem: Environmental > Terrestrial > Plant litter > Unclassified | place: USA: California...
AATTGCTCGAGACAATGGAAAGGCAGGGTCGTCTGCATTACTCAGAAGGCGGAATTTGGGGAGAGGTCCGGACGCCAGCTTCGCGTGATGCGTTGTAAGTCTCCAAGCAGTCTGTACGGAGTCTGAGTAATGCAGTCGTCCAATAGCACGGTGAGCCAAAGCGACAATGTTTAGTGCAATCTGTATCTGCATGGTCGCTGCATCGGATGTCGCGTGGATGCTGAAGATTGGAGGCCTTGTCTCTGCGAGAGTTGTAGGTACGAAGTCAGTATGTCTCACATGCACTTCGTACATATATACTTACTGATTGCTCGCCCAAAGGAGGTTGCCGCCTTGCGATCCTCATGTGGTGTGGCGACGCCGTTCCTTTCAACATGCCAGAGAATGCATGGGAGGCTTGGTGCGCACAGGCATTTATCTTGAGATTTGACTGAACAGGCTTGCCACTCAGTGAAAGAAGGTAATGTCTTGACATGCTGCAAAGCCCACGCGTAGTCGTGGAAGTTTTCCACGGGTAGACTTTCTTGCAATTGGGCGTCGAGAACGAGGACGGCATGTGCGCAATCTTTCTGAATGTTTGTCAATGTCTTACCATCGCTACAAAGGTTTACAGTCAGTGCAGGCTCGACGACGTCCAGTGTCATAGTGGCAGGGACCCAAATTCCTGGGACAATGATGTCGACTAGATGCTTAAGCTGATCTTTGACTTGCCAGGGTCGCCAGGATGCGTTGACGTAGGCTGAAGGTATATGCAGATAGCCATATTGCTTTCTAGAAGGATCGGGTGCAAACACGAAACCGTCATCCTCTGCTCTCCCAGTCAAACCTGAATCGAGCAGTAGGTAGAGCTCCACCCCGCCGAGACGCTTGTAGAGACTGTTCGACGCGGTGCCGCAATCGGGCAGCAGGTCAAAGTCTCCGTTTAAGAACTCGCAGTCTTCGTCTTGGGTATGAAAATGGAGGGACGCCGGAACGGTCTCAGACTTGTAGTCTGGGAGGCCCAATTGACTTCGCCATGAAGCGTGTCTCTGGCTCGAACCGTTCACCTGGACTTTGTATGTACGGGGCGGAGGCAGATGCACTTTCCAGTCGACATTGGTCAGATGGTCCTTGACCTCAGCCTGTGCCACTGGATGAGCGAACAGCTTGCGCACGGCACTATTGCCGGGGAGCGCCGCCGGACATGTGACGTATAGCAGCCATTCCAACCCGAGACTTCCAATCCGAAGCTCCAACGTGGCGTGGTCTGACTTATACACGATCTTCCAGCCGTTGTCTTGCCGAAGCACAGCGCGGATGCAGAAGTGCTGTGAGGATACGTCAATCTGGGTCAGGTGGTTGAAGTATTCTTTTGTGCTCTGACCAAACGGCTTGCAGCGGGAGATGAGCTGCCGAATGTCTGGGTACCTCCGGAACCTTAGTCGGGTCGGTAGTTGAGGCTTCCAGCGATGAATGAACTCATCAGGAGTTAGAAGCCGTTGCTTATTGCTGAATTTCTCCGAGTAGTTGTGCCTAGGGCTGCCTGCACATTTAGCACACGCTGTATGCCCACAGCTCGAGCAGACATGCACAGGTGATCCACAGATGTCAATGTCTCCCTCACACTCGCAAAACCGGGCACCCTGCATCGCATCTGCTTTAAGCAAGCTAACATCAATCCGCTCCGACTTGCATCCGGGAGGCTCGATCGGTCTCATTTTGGGCTCGATGACTCTAGCATCGGGCGCCGCTAGCAGACCACGCGGAATCTCAGGTGATGGATCCTTTTCGGACTCGAGCTGGAAACCTTGTCGCCCGGAAATGATTCCAGATATCAAAGATGCCCCGATGACAGTTGTACTTGAGGCATTTCCAGCGAGATCTTGGCAATCTCTCTGAGACTCCCTTGCGAAATGAAGTTTGGTCATTGGCATTCCCTGCAGCAGAAGAAGCTGGCTGCCGTTTAGTGCTGTCCTGCGATGACTAGAAAAGTCGCAACCGCCTGGCGTTATACATGGCACCATGCCTAGATCAGCTTTAAGCCGATCGACATTCTGGCTGACATCCCAAATTGCCATCTTGTATGTCGAGTCATAACCAGCCTGCGCCGCTTGCAGGTGTGCGACATCAATGGCGTCGTAAACTCTCGAGGATTGCGATTTGAACCATTGACGATTTGTGAAGTCCGCTGGTCTATCATTGTAAAATCAGCTATGATGACAAATTAAGAAATGATCATAGTCATTCCACTTACCGCACCATTCCGTTCTCATTCCAGCGTGTTATCGGGCGAAGGATGCCTAGCCGCTCCTCTGATCGGATATGATCGTATCGCAACTTGCACAGAGCCCAATCAGGTTCGGACACAAGTGTACCGTGCTCGTTCGAGGTGGAAGGCATGTTCATCAGGAACGATTCGTACGGACTACTGCATTGCCGTTGAAGCTTCTGCATTGAGTCTTCCCACTGCTTGACCACATCTGTGGCCGTGTCTTTGTAGATGCGTCGGTCAACCACAATCATGTACATACGCGTCCGAGTCTGGGGCAGGTAGTAGTTCTTGGTGACGCAGATCAACCAGGTGGTTTCGTACTCGATCTCGTCCCACTTCGCAACAATTTCTTGCCAGACAGAGTTTTGGCCTTTGACGTTCTCAAGAAGTATCATACCAGGGCGGAAGCGCTTAGCATACGCATAGACAGCGCGGAAGGTGTCGCCGGATTCGCCGTCGCCCTCCAAGGTCTTACGGTTGCTGTTCAGCGTTGACAGATCTTTGCAAACGAATCCAGCAATGAGAATGCCAATGCCCAAAAATATAGGCGCCCCAGCACTGTAGGCCGTTATCGCCGTGAAGGAGTCTTGCGGTATAAACTCTCGTACGTCCCTGAAGATTAGTGGTGGTGATAAGTTCCTCTCGATGTAACTTTGTTTCATCGCCTCAATCTCAGCGGAAAAGTGGTGCTTGATGACTAGAGGGGGCAGGCCAGCTTTCTCAAACCTTTCGAAAGCAAATCCAGAGCCAGAATAGGAGACCCCGTCCTGTAAGAAGATGTACGAAGTCAGTGTTTGTCTCACACATATTTCGCACGGAGAGTTTTACGTACCCAGAGCACATTGTAGCGACGTTGATGTGATGTCCCTTAAATTCTTTCAGAACGTCAGAGAACCCTAGGCGTAGAGCTTTGGCCCCCACATCGGCGAAGATGTCCTCTATGGTGTCGATAGGTGGAAGACTCAAATCGATCCCTTTGCCCGCTTTCGGCTTCGATTGAGAGGACTTGGGTTTTGCGCTCGACTTTGGTTTCGATTTGCACGCCCCGACATTGACCAACACCACCTCATCTTCTTCTTCTTCTGCTGCTGCGTCATCTGCTTCGGTAGCGGAAGCCTGGTCGTCAGTGAAGTCCATGAGCTCAGGAGCATCATCCGTATCCGTGCTGGCGGCAGCTTCGCTGTAGACATCTGAGATGTCCGAGTCCTCGCTGGCACCGCCAATCGCCGGCTCATTGTGAGACATCCCACCCGGGTAGACTTCAACATACGACACTCTGCCATGGCCACGACGTGGACGCTTATCAGGCCAAGAGCTCTCAATGTGATTTTGCTCGGCTCATTTCGGCTGAGGTTCGTGATCTTCGGTAGCCGACTTGTCATCAGTCGATTCATTCTTCTCGAATACGGACCGCTCTGAAGCGGGATTTGATGAGATCTCGAGGCTGTCATCCTGTAGCTTGTCTTCCATCTTATCATGGTCATGGTCGTCGTTTGTCGTAGCCTCGTAATGCCTTTTAGGTAGTTTGTACGGCCTGGGAGGGCTAGGCGAGCAATTGGTCCTTGCACTTTCTTGCAGAAACTCGTCAATGCCCATGTCCTGATCACCGTCCGCATCGTTCGCGACTATGTCGGCCTCCACTTTTCTCCTCTTGCTACTTCGAGCGGTTGGGGCTGGTGTGTCTCCCGACGCGTCATCGCTGATTGCGTGTGCGAGCGGTAGGATGCTGCGCTTTGCAGTTCTCTTTTCGCTCCGCTTGGCAGGTGCAGGTTGAGCCTCGCCAGTCAATACGGTCGTGGTCTGAGTCTTGACATGCTTTGGGGCTCGTTTGGCTGGACGCGCTCGTTCCTCTTCAAATCCAGCATTGCTAAGCTGGGTTGCAGGTGTTGATTCATCTGGTCTCGGACTGCTCGCCAATTCACGTTCTGCTACTCCTCTGCATTTACGCTCTGTCTTGCTCCTTATGCAGACATCACAAGGATCGCCGCCATTGCACGTCTTGAACCCGCGCTTCTGGCATTGTTCGCAACGCGCTGCCGCAGCCTTTCTCTCCTCTTCCGATGCACGGCGACACTTGGCATGCTTGTCTCGGATGCACCGAGTGCATTCGTCGGACCCTTCGTCGAACGTGCACTGATATGCAGCCTGGCCACCACGAGTGAGGCAGAACGTGCAGCAGTGGTCAGGAATGACATTGTTGGGTGTAGAGGCGGAGGCTGCTGGTCGTGAAGCCTGTTTTTTTTTGGGCCTGGAATGGTCTGAAGTCGCAGATACTGTGCGTGGTTAGATAGAAGTTAAAAATGGGGTTACAAGTGAACACACCAGCAGCATGGGTCGTAATACGTGTTCGAGTCCCTTGATTGGCCCTCGTACGTGACTCTCTCAGTGGCGCACGATCAGGCATGTCTTAGGAAGCAACGGGCCGCAAAGGAAGCACTGCGATTGTGTTCCCGTCCCCGTCTGACACGCGTTTGCGCTTCTTCGTCTGGGTGGTGGGTGCCATGTCTGACCATATGTCAAGTATAGCTCGTGGCTGGGATATTATGTTGTAAGACGAATACTGCTACATGCGTGGTATGACCTTGGGATTGACCATGTAGCAATGGCGAGGTAAAGGTAAAGGTAAAGGTACGACGCGTACACGAGACGGTAGGACGGCGGCATGACACTGCGACGCGGGTCGCGCTATCACCTGACAGCCCCACATTGTCCGCACAACATTGAAGAACATCGGACCGAAGGGACAACGTGTTGGCCAAGCAAAATCTGACCATCATGACCGATTAGCGATTCGGCACGAGTCGAGTGAGTTGATTGTAAAGAAACATAAACGAGTATTTGAACGTCGGATGCACTGCGAGATCGGGCAAGGTGGGGTGGCACACGTGGGTGGTACCTTTTCAGGAAATGGTAGGGCTAGTGGCATATGCACGCCCTGATCTATTTTGGGACGTTCGAACATTTCTTCTTCATGCTTGATGCGATATAAGTACAAATGAATGCTCCTTCTCGATAACCAGCAGCTTCCGAGTCCATCACAGCAGCAAGCAAAATACCAGAGCAAGCCATGTCAGTCCACACGAACAACACCTTCGAAGACCTCAGCGGTGTCTCGACTTCAGCTTTCAGCAATCCATACGATGCGTTGATCGCAGCATGCGAGGAGGATCCTGTACGTTATTCACTGTGATAATGTGATCTCAATCTCAATCTCAATGTTAACCAAATCTCTCAGGCTCAGATGCAGACAAAATACGACCTTCACCGCTCGACAAGAAATTCTCAGCAAAGGGCCAAGATGCTTGATGCGAACTTCACAGGCGTCAGCATTGATCCCGTTTTAGCACGACTCTGCGACCCTTCTATCGAGCCTGGATATGTCGACCCAAGGCATTGTCTTGTATTGTGGGGCCGACCCACTCAAAAGGTCAAAGACTTGATCGAACGCGTACAAATGGAGCTTCAGTATGTGGCATCAAGTACGTGTATTAACCGATTGATCTCTGATAGGACTGACCAAACCAGACCTCTGGCTCATGCCCCGAGACAATCTACACATCACAGTGCTTGAAGTCACGCACTCGAAAACTGCATCAGAGATCAAGAACATCGTAGAGCCCATCCGAAAGAGTCTCCCGGCAATCAGTGACTACACGCACAACAATCGAAGCCGCTTGATCAAGCCGCTGATTGGCTTCGATGCGTCGGCACTTGCTCTGAGCTTTGTGCCTGCTGCCGGCGAAGGTCTGCACGCGGACCGCAAGGCAGAAGACGACAACTACACATACCACCACCTCCGCCGTGACGTCTTTGGGCTCTTGCGCAATGCAGGTGCACAGATTGAGTCTAGGTACGTGGTGCCTTCAAGTCATTTGACTATCGGTCGGTTCATCACGACGAAAGACTTTACCGATGAGAAGGGCGTGCACGATCCAGCGAAGATGAAGGTGTTTCTTGACAAGGTAGAGGAGATCAATGGCTGGCTGGAACAGGAGTTCTGGCCCGAGCACAATGGCGGCGTGATACCGGAAGGAGGCGAGTTCAATGTTGGTGAAGAGACGGGTATGCATTGTCGCTCTGGCACGCTGTGGTATGGCGGAGGCGATGAGATATGTCGCGGAGAGGGTTATTGACTGCACGAGGATCGTACTGCTTCAGGTGATTACTCTTAGCTTTGTGGTACATAGCACTCCATTCACAATAGTGGTCGTGACTTTGGAGTCAACAACGTGGGCGTTCAGTGCGTCCTGAAGGTTGACACAATAGGTACGGGCACCTTCGTAGCAAGGTACTGAATCCAAACGCGTAATTTGTGTAAAGAATACTTTGCATTTACAGATGGTGAGTTGGGCCTCCAAGGATGATGCATTTGTGGGGAACTCAGGGTCCAAGCGTCGAGCTTCGTTCACGACGGCTCATGGACAAGAAACGCCCTTGAAACGATTAGGACTTCAGCCTTTGCCGAATATTATGCGGCCTTTTGCTTCTTGCTCTAGAGTCTACGACAGTGTAAATACATACCTAGGACAACTACCGCAATCTTGACTGCCTAGCGGGGCAACACGTTCACACATCACCGGCCTGGGCCTGGTGCTGCTGCCTTCCTTAAATATCTCGACATACGTGGCCGGAACACGCCTACCATATTAGCAATCGCCCTATAACAGACTGCGCTCTATCAAACACCCACAATGTTCAACCGAGACCGCCTCCCAGGACTGCCCGGAAGCTCGCCGCGACCGCCGCAGCGCAACGATGGATACGGAAGACCACCACAGCAGCAGCAGCCAGACGCGAGAATGGGCGGCTATGACGACCGGCAACAGCAAGGTTACCCGCCGCAGGGTGGCCAGCAGCGCGTGCCTCAGCGAGGCCCTGCGCCAGGAGTTGCACAGTCAGTACAGCTGAGGCCGATCAAGAGCCCTGGCGGCAATGCATACGCTTTCGGCAACATGTAAGAGCATCTGCATATATCTTACGCATTATTCTGATCGCAACAGCGTCGCCGTTTCACCGCAAGATTTCCCTCCGACGCAGGATGGCTCCGACATCTATCTCCTCGTCAACGGCAACTTCGTACTGTCCGCTCGCCCAAATGCTGATGTCAGGCCTGGCGAAATTGGCCTCACCGATGCGCAGCGAACGTGGGCCGCTATCACACTTGGACCGCAAGACATGGTGCAGGTGCAGCGCTACGATGCGTTCAGCCAGGGCGGTGGGCAGTCATACCTGGGTTCAGCGGAAGTGGAGGTCGGCTTCGCGGCCAGAAAGACGACCGAGACTCCCTACGACCAGGACGAGCTCGCAATGCAGTTCAAGAAGAACTTCGAGAACCAAATTTTGGCCCCTGGCCAGCAGCTCTTGCTGGACGTCAAGAACATCCCGCTCAGAATGTCCATCCGCACAACGACCCTTGTCGACCTGTCGATGGAAAAGGGCGACGGTTCCGCGCCACCTGTCACAGATCCACGAGCAAGGGGTATTCTTACCCGGCACACCCAGATCGACTTCTTCAAGGATGCGCGAACAGACATCAAGCTGAAGTCGTCGAATCGCCGGCCAGCTGCCAACTCTATCATACAGGCGGGGTTCAAGTTCGAGGACATGGGCATCGGCGGTCTCGACAACGAGTTCAGCGCTATCTTTCGACGAGCTTTCGCATCGCGCATTTTCCCACCTGGCTTGGTAGAAAAGCTCGGCATTCAGCACGTCCGCGGTATCCTCCTGTACGGTCCACCGGGCACCGGTAAGACATTGATAGCGCGCCAGATTGGCAAGATGTTGAACGCCAGAGAGCCTAAAGTCATCAACGGCCCAGAAGTCCTGAACAAGTACGTCGGTCAGTCAGAAGAAAATATCCGCAAGCTCTTTGCCGATGCAGAGAAAGAGTCCAAGGAGAAGGGCGATGAGAGTGGTCTGCACATCATCATCTTCGACGAGCTGGATGCTGTGTGCAAGCAAAGAGGCTCTGGCGCCGGCGGTGGCACGGGTGTCGGTGACAGTGTAGTGAATCAGTTGCTATCGAAACTGGACGGTGTAGACCAGCTCAACAACATTCTGCTCATAGGCATGACCAACCGTATGGATATGATTGACGAGGCGCTTCTGCGTTCTGGTCGTCTTGAGGTGCATATGGAGATCTCGTTGCCTGACGAGCAAGGACGAGCTCAGATTTTGAAGATCCACACCACGAAGATGCGCAACAACAATGTTATTGAGTCGGACGTCAACACAGACGAGCTAGCCAAATTGACGAAGAACTTTTCGGGCGCCGAACTGAGCGGGCTAGTCAAGGCAGCATCTTCATTTGCGTTCAGTCGGCACATCAAAGTCGGTACTATGGCCGCTATTAATCCAGACGTGGAGAACATGAAGGTCAGCCGTGCCGACTTCTTGAGCGCACTGGACGAAGTCAAGCCTCTGTTTGGTGTAGCTGAGGAAGAGCTCGGCAAGCGCATTCTGCGGGGCATCATTCACTACTCGCCATTCATCAAGGACATTCTCGAGGAGGGCCGCTTATACATCAACCAAGTAAGGAAACCGGATTCCACACCGATCCTATCGGTCGCATTACATGGTCCACCAGGCAGCGGGAAGACTGCGCTAGCTGCGAGAATGGCTATGGATTCCGGCTACCCGTTCATCAAGTTGCTCTCACCAGAAGATATGGTTGGTTTTAGTGAGATGCAAAAGGTGCAGCAGCTTGACAAGACCTTCCGAGATGCGTACAAGAGTCCTCTCAGCGTGATTGTCATAGACAACGTCGAGATGCTTGTTGATTGGGTACCGATTGGGCCTCGTTTCAGCAACAGTGTGCTTGTTGCATTGAAGGTCTTGCTGGATAAGCAGCCTCCAAAGGTATGATGTCTCTTGTTATGTTCAAGGGTTCAAAGCTGATCAGTACAGGATCGACGTCTATTGGTATTTGCCACCACGACCGAGCGCTCGGTACTGACCCAGCTCGACCTCTTCAGCCGCTTTGATGCCGAGATCGCAGTGCCAAACGTCAACTCTCAGCAAGAGCTGGCACACATTCTGCAGGCATCCGGCGCCTTCGAGGAACGTGATCAGCATCGTGCTATTGCCGAGATTGAGGATATTACTGGTAGCAAGGAAATCGGTGTCGGCATCAAGAAGATCTTGACAGGCATCGAGACCGCGAAGCAGGATCAGGATGTGCCTGGCCGCTTTGCTAGGGTCATGTCTAGGGCAATTGCAGCGAACAAGGGCACGTACGGGCAATGATGCAGGACGCAAGGTATGTGGCGCGCTTAGCACATGTCGAGTAACTAGACGGTAGCGTACCAAAGATGCAGTCATCAAGCTCCCGATACAAGTGTGCACGGCCCAGTGGTCTTAACAGTATGGCGCCGTCAGCCTCGTGTAGCTTGTTCGGCGCATAGTTCCTGCATTCAATTGGCGACGGCTTGAGCACTGTCTGGTATCCACAGCTCGGGCCCGTTGTGCTACAAGGCCTCTAGTGGCCGACCACGCACACGCGGAGCTCGCATGCCTCTGACAGATGTGACACCGGTTCGGCTCGAGGACGCCATCTCGACGCCAATGCAACGGTGATATGCGTGATCTTCCGCCAGGTTCTTAAGAAAGGGGATGTCCTGACAGGTCTCATATGAACTCCACAGGTACCGCACGAACTTTAAGAGACAAGTTCACTCATTCACAGCTTCTCCTGCACATTCAAGTCTCTTTTGGTACTTCAATTTTAGACAAAGCCACTGTCGGATTGCCTTCCGGAGCGGCGAGCAGATTGTCCACAACCCAAGTAATGGCGTGCATATCGAGCATGGTCACATGGAGTCAAACGAGCTAAACAAGCTCTTCACCGCCACCAGTTCTGGAGCCCCGTTGCTGTCTCTGTAATTGGGGTGTCTACGCACGCCAGTGAACGCTGTGTGAGGTTACGCGCACAGGGATACCGCACCGGCATAGGGCATCAGTACGCTAAGCGTGTCCTGCAGCGAGGCGCAGATTTCGTCTAAGGGCCAATTGAGTCGTTCTTACCTTGTCTAAATTGCTGCTCGTGGGAATGACGCGCCTTGAATAGAGGGGCAGGAGCCGGCGGGGCAAACTCTCTCCACGACTTTCCATGACCATCCCACTTGGACGCAAACAAATGCTGTACTCCCATCCGACTACGCGTCTCACCCGCACACTTTTTATCAGTTCTTGAATGCAAGCCTTGACACCTGCCTGCTCCGTTCAGGCCGGCTGTAGCGATCCCCCATGCGTTTCCTAGATTGCATGCTCGATGGCGTTGGCATGCTGTCGAGCCAACGCATCAACTTGACAACACTTAAAATGTCCGTCAGGCAGACTATCCATGCACCTACAGCAGTGGAGCCCTCGCTGCTTTTACCTTGCCTAACGCTGGCGTCCGCGTCTGCTGCGCTTACTAGGCCTTGCTGCCCTTAGCAACGCACTGATGCCGGTCATCGACGGCAATGCTTCCAGACATACACCCTATTGCAATTGCACGCCAATTCGCCCCGGTGGACCTTCCTGCTGATACGAGCTGAGGGATTGACTCCACTAGTTTCCCGTCCTAACCAATTGGCTTCCTTTCGGATTCACCATCCCGCCGAGGTATCGTGGATCGGCTGCGGCATACGGTCTGGGGGCATTCATCCAGCCCAGTCTAAATGACGCTTTCGAGGCCGGCTCCAGCGGGAACAGACCTCAGTGGACGTAAGAGTATGCAGCTTTATCACCACATGGGCGGGGTCACGGCAGGAGACGGCATGAAGGGGCCAGAGCTGTGCCCCGTTGACAAGCATGCATCCCGTTGCCTCTGGTGCTAGAGGTATAAAAGGATGGCATGATGCGTGTCGAGTGAAGTTTCTTTCTGGCTCTCTTTTCTCTACTTCACTACTCTACTCCATCACTATTCATATCCTTAGCACTTCAACCCACGCTACTCTCAGGCATTGATCTATCTATCATCTCTTCACCATAACTTCACATCACCTTTATATCTCCGAAACACCACATTGCCAACATGCCTGCCACTCAAGCATACTACTCCCCCTATCACCAGCCATCGTACCCGATCCAGGTGCCACAGAAGCCGAGCTACTACTATCCGCCACAACACACCTATGGTCGTGTGTCAGCATCACCACCCGAGGCGCCAGACAGCGTTACTACTTCCGGAGTTGCCTCATACGAGCCATCGGCGGCATCCAGCAACTATGCTGGAAGCGCGAGCGACTACGAATCTACTCATGGCGCCACCAGTGTTGATCTCCTCGACTACATGGGCAACCGCCTAAACGGATCGTTCGACCCGATGCCACTAGATCGCAGTCTTGCAAAACAGGCGCAAACGTAAGTCTCACAGCACTTACGCAAGAGCTCCGAAACGGTGAAGAGCCAATAACTGACTCAATTCAGATCTGGCGAGCTCAACGCCAAGCACCGTGAACTTCTCGAATTGCAGGCACTCGCTCAGCGGCGGCTGGCCGGCGCTCAAGCCAGCTTTGCTGAGGGGATGCGAGCTGCGAAAGAAGTGCAGAAAGACTTACAGTGGACGCAGAAACGCGTGGAGTATGTCAAAATCTCAAATGTGTTCATTCACACGCTAACAAGTCTGATAGTGCACTCAACGACCGCGCAGCACGCAAATACCCCGAGCAATTCAGAACTGCTCAACGAAGATACCCAGCACCGGTTGACTACTAGGCCAGTCACTACCAAACCAAAATCGCCTCACGGCACTGTTGATGATACACACATACACATTTCGGTTACCTGTCAAAAGCAACGGCGGCAGAGTTCATTGTCTCATTCTCTCGCACAACTACGGCCTTCTTTCTTTCTCATACCCACTGTTTTCTTCCTTCTAATCGTGGAGTGGACGTTATGTAGGCAGTCTAGTCTCCACTCCACTCCGCTCCGCCCATCGCCAGCCGTCTCGCTGCTTTAGCGCACGCACGCGGAACTTTCTTTTTAGGCTGTGATTCGGGGCGGGCCGTTGCAGCAGTTCGCATTTGCGAGTCGTAGCGAACGAATCGCAGCTTTTCAACAACGGCTGAGACTGGGGCGTTGCGCCAGCAGCGTGGCCGGGTGTCAACGGTTGACACACTGTCGGGATCTGCGAACTGCTGGAGCTTGCTATGATGGGCCTCAAATGAGCGAATGGGTGGTCGGAATGGCTAGGGGCCGTTCGCGAGGCTGATGGGTGACGTCTTGTCTCTTTTCTTTTTGGTGTCTTGATATGACTGCCTCTGGGTCGGCGCCGCCGGGGTTTTGGGCTCTGCAACTGGGCTCCATCTGACTGTGATTTGCCGGATCGTGCTGCGGGGCTTCTTGTCTTTCTCTTCCTGACCACTTGTTGATGTCACGGCCTATGTGACGAGTGTGGTAATCAAGGTCAGTGGCCTACCACGCATGATAGCTTTGTAATGAATCTTACCCTTTCCGATTAGCGTGTATGTCCTAAAGAAAGTGTGTGCCTCGCGTGTGCCGAGATTGTGACAAAGCATGCTGCTGCCGTTGCTACTTGGTCCGTACGAGCCCAAGTCATGTGATGTATTGGATCGAGATCTATCCAGGAAGCCAGCATCGTCCAGACCCTTTCCAGTATCGGGACACATACTAACAGTCTCCCAGAAATCTATCGGTCTTGAAATCCCGACCTTACATGAACTTGCATGAGTGAGTATCGCTCTACTCACCGCGCGCACCACCACGCACAGCATATACGAGAATGTCATGATCCCAACACTGAGGTCTTGTGGCCGGAAAATTCCAAGCCCACCCTGACGTGAACGTAGTTCCCACCGCTGCGGAGACCCCACTGACCAGAATTCAGGGCATGGTGGCTACACAGCATGTCCTCTGCGTTTCAACAAGCGACTCGTGATTCTCGCGAATCGGAAGCATCACGGCCCAAGTACCACTCGTCTTTCGGGGAGCCAGGGCCCCGGGAAGCGGTGAGGGCTTTGTGCGACATGAGATGTGAAGTTGTTGGGTGTGAGTGAGGGGTACGCGGCGGTGGGACCGTGGCGTCGGGACGGACATTTGTGTCAATGCTAGGTTATCAGTATGCGGCCTGACATTGACAGGATGGTGGAGAGGTAGCTCGGAAGCTGTGGCACGAGCGATAATCGGATGCATGGAGCGGCTGGACTTGGGTTTGGCGGTTAGGATGGGAGAGGGAGGTTGGGCCTTTGCATGAGGTGGTTTTTCTTGCCTGCAAGTTCTTGATTTGAACATTGGGAAATGCAGGTTGCCGTGTTACTGTTGTGCTTCTGTATGTCTTGTGTACCCAGTACTCGATGTGAGCTCCTCCGCCCACCCTGCGTAGTGACATGCTCGTACACATCGTTTGCAGCCTTTCGAACGGTTCCGCCAAGGAGCTCCGGATAGCGCGACTGAGATGGCTCACGATGGGTAGCCGAGACTCGTCTCAATCGCACTTTCATGTCCTTCCCACATCGAAAAGTCCCTATCCTATGCAACAAGTTCCAGCAGATTGCAAATCTCTGTTCCAAGCCCGGGACTTCTGCAACTGAACCGCTTGATTAGGACCTCATTCTACTCAGTCAGCTAAAGGCCAAGCAGCATGTATGGACGTACTCACCACTTCATGACCCTCTTTTCATACCCTCCCATGGGTCTCCTACAAAGTTTGGCAGAAAGTAGGCCGTGTCTCCATTCTCGTTCCTGACACCGAAGCGCAGGGCATTAAGTTCAGCCTTGGATACAGACGGCCCACCGAATGAAACCATTTGCGAGGCAGCAAGATCGCCAGTCCTGTCAGGCATCTCGTCGTCGTGCTGAGTTTCCGGTGGCTTGTTGGGCAATGTTTGAGCACGAGCTAAAAAGTCTGCGAGTCCCGTAGCTGCTGATGAGGTGTGCCCGCTATTTGCTTTCGGTGCGGATGCGGATGCGTTAGGTGAAGACATTTCTGGCCCAACGCCCACGGAGGCGTGATCCGCGTTTTGCTCATTATTGGCGACTTTTTTCGTCCTCACTCCAAGCTGTATGTTGTTGGCACCGCTGGCGTCTGCTTTATTAGGCTTGGGTGAGTTGCTCTGGTCGTACTTCCGCTTTTTTGTCCCGCCAAATGAACCGAAGCCCATGGCCGATGCAATGTCGCTGTCTTCTTCGTCCATCATGAGTGATAGTGAAGTTGTTGACTTGCAGTCGGCGCGAGGTGAAAGCAGTGCTCAAGGCGTAGTCCTAGTTATGTAAGCACAATTATCGACAGTGATTGGCTCGGCGAAAGTGGAGGCAAGAGTGACTCGTGGTTGCGACCAGCAGCTTCAAGGTCATGTCGAACCAGCCTTCGTTTCTTTGAAGCCACAAGCACATCAGGTTCTGCGAGATCGAGTTCCCACCAGGCAAAACGTGATTGTACCTCAAATGCCGAGAAACATCAAGTGTGGCTGAGGCTTGGCTACGCGCCCCATGTCATCATCTGGGCAAGGCGAGCCGCAGGGTCCATCTCACTGAGTTGCGGACGCGCTATCACGACGCGCTCGTTGCGCATCCATCACCATGTCCTAGACAGCCAATCTGGTGTTCGTATCATCCCTCAAGATGAACGAGACTCCGCGGACTCCCGCCGAGAGGCGCTTTCTGCGGCCCAATGTAGGTCGTGCCATTGTGCACCATACGCGCACGGAAAGCTCACTTGTGAATGTAGCTACGGTCGGCTACTATGATACAGCCCAGAACTGGCGAGCGCGTCAAGAAAAACTTCACACTTCGCAGGCCAAGCCATCGACCGACCGAATCCTCCGAGTTCCTGCTTGCGCCAGGCGAGTTTGACCCTTTGCGACATCAAGAGCTGGGACGAATTGAGAGGCTGAAGCAGAATGTCTACCTCAGATATCGACAAGCATATGCCTATTGGGCCTCCGATACTGGCATTGGTATACTCAAGTGTTCGCTCGCATACATACTGGGCTCCTTGGCTACATTTGTCCCAGCAATTGCTGGGTTTCTCGGCAAGAACGACGGCAAGCACATTGTTGCGACCATCACGGTCTACTTTCACCCTGCCCGTTCAGCAGGGAGCATGCTAGAGGCAGTTCTGTTGGCGCTCGCAGCCTTCTCCTATGCGACCCTTGTGTCTTTCTCCTCCATGGCTGTTTCCTTCTACTTCGGCAGGAGACACCAACTTGTCCTAGGCCATGTGATCGTACTTATCGTCTTTGTTGGCGGTGGCCTGGGACTTATCGGCTGGACCAAACACAAATTGGGGAATCCGCTGGTCAACGTTGCATGCTCTCTTGTTTCACTAGTGCTGATCACCATTCTCACGAAAGAAGGATCTGTACAAAAGGCCGTATTCTCATATGTCAAGGTCTGGCAGGTGCTGAAAATGATCATCATGGGTTGTACGGCCTCAGCACTCGTGTCACTTCTCGTACGGCCAACATCAGCGCGTAACGAGTTCCGTGACACGTTCATAAAGTCTCTAGATGCCATGGAGGAGATTCTGAACAGCATAACCCGTAGCTTCCTAGCAGGCACCGAACAAGATCTCAAGAGCGACACTTTCGTCAAGGCGACAGGACAGATCAACTCCTGCTTCAAGACCCTCGTCAAGAACCTCGGAGAAGCCAAGTTCGAACACTACGCATTGGGTACTGAGCGCGAATTCAAGATCAACGCTCGTCTTGTAAAATGTCTCGAGAAGTTGATGCAAAGCATAGGTGGTCTACGCAGTGCTGCAGAGACTCAATTCTCACTGCTTGCCCAGTCAGAAGCCAATGGTGCGGCATCTGAAAGTGCGCCCCTGAACAGAACTGTGTCTTCGTCAGTCTTTTCCGAAAACAGCGTTTCTCAGAGTCCTCCACAGATACTATCCCCCACTCTCAGCCATGTAGAGCGGCGCAGCAGCATTCTCGCCTCAATCGACGAAGTACCGGAAGGCTCTGCTGAGGCGTCGGCATCCGCTTCGACATATGCCTCAGATGATGAGTCCACACATAAGAGACCTAGCTCAATGAGGATTTCCAGCTCTGTTCAGAACAATCTGACTCCCGCCGATATGTTCTCCGTCTTCATCGCACATCTGGGTCCACCTATGGTATGGAAAACGCTCAACTGACCGACGGTATATTAATTGCACCAGAAATCGCTCGCATACACACTACGAGAAGTTCTTTCTGAGCTTCCATTCGGACCAGGTCCTGATTACAATATGGGTCAGTTGTTGAATGTACGGACTGGATGTGAGACATACACTGACTTCGTACACACACCTCTCAGCAATCAACGAGCATTTTCGGCACAGTCTTATCGATGCAAAGGCTCTTTTTGCAAATGCTCGGCGAGAGGCGTTGTCGATTGTGTACAAGCAGAGAGTGCCATCAAAGACAGGATCAGCGGCCGTTGCAGCCGACTACGAGGAAGTTGCAGCGAGTTGCGGCTATTTTAGTACCTCGCTGGAAGACTTTGCTGAAGACATGGTCACCTTCCTGGATATCCTGGAGGAGCTAAAGGCAAACGTGAATCGCTATCCTCGACAGCGAACCTGGATGTGGTTGAAGTTCTGGCAATGGCGGCGGAAGGGAAGGGAAGGCGAGAATGACTCTGGTTTGTTTAATGCTGCAATACTCGTTGGTGCGTTGTTCTGACCTGAGTAGATTCGGAGAACCTGATCGACGAGGGTAACAACCAAACTCCTGGTGGCACGCATGAGATTCATAACCCCATCTATCGACGAGACACACGCGGCGACCCGTACAAGCCGCATCACAATCAACCTCTCTCATATCGCACATGGGTAGCTCTCTCTATCTTTAGAAGAGATGACCTCAAGTACGCCGTCAAAGTCGGTATCGGTGCCATCCTGTATGCCATGTGGTCCTTCATAGAGCCCACAAGGGCACTTTACGGGCACTGGCGCGGAGAATGGGGACTATTGTCCTACATGTTGGTGTGTTCTATGGTGCGTATGGATATGTGAGAAGACCTTTCAAACTGCATCTGACAAGATTTTAGACAATCGGTGCTTCCAACACCACTGGGTTTCAGCGTTTTGCTGGTACCTGTCTGGGCGCTGTCTTTGCGATAGTAGCTTGGATTGCCGCGGACGACCACGCATTTGTACTCGGCTTCTTCGGGTGGCTTGTGTCCCTGGTATGCTTCTACATCATTGTGGGGAAAGGCAAGGGTCCCATGGGCCGCTTCATCCTGCTCACCTACAATCTGTCTGCACTCTACGCGTATTCCCTTTCGGTCAAAGACGAAGAGGACGACGACGACGAGGGTGGTATATCGCCAGAAATATGGGAGATTGTCCTTCATCGTGTCGTAGCAGTCATGGCGGGCTGCGTCTGGGGCATTATCATCACACGGCTCATCTGGCCAATCTCAGCGCGACGGAAAGTCAAGAAAGGCACGTCACTGCTGTGGCTCAAGATGGGTCTCATCTGGAAGCGTGGACCTCTCAGGACCTTACTGGACGCCAACTTGGATGAGTCGGGAAGGAAGCAGGCGTCATACATGAGCGAAAAAGAGGAGCTCGAGCTTAGGCGCTTTCTCACGCACCTCGAGACCCTGCGAGCCTCTGCGTCCTCGGAGTTTGAGCTCAGAGGGCCGTTTCCAGACAAAAGCTTTCAGATTATACTGGGTGCGACGAGCCGGATACTAGACAGCTTCCACGCTCTTAATGTGATCATCTTGAAAGAGGCTGAGGCTTCGGAGGGAGAACGCGAGGCACTCAAGTATACGGAGAAAGAGTGGATGGAACTGAGCTGGCGCATCAGTCATTTGTTCTCTGGTAAGGTTATGCAGAGCGACGCCTGTTGACATGGACGCTGACGACTACTAGTCATGGCTTCTTCCATGAAGCTAGCATATCCACTCAACGACGTCCTGCCGAACATAGAGCACACACGAGATCGACTCCTGGCCAAAGTGTTTGACTTCAGACAGACTGGGCTTGGAAAAGAGATTGCAAAGGACGAGGATTACGAGCTGTTGTATGCGTACGGTAAGTATTCAATTGTGATGGAAAGGCTTGAAACCTCTGTACTAATGCTATGCACAGCTTTGGTGACTGCACAGTTGGCACATAATCTCAATACTATCGGACAGGAGATTGAGAAACTCTACGGCGTATTGAACGAAGAGGATCTTAAGCTGCAATAGGACGCGAGCACAGATAGTAATGTAATGCCGTTCACACGAATCTGTCCTGTTACACCCCTGTCTTCAGCGCATCGATTACAGACGAGCTGACACCTTGTGTCGCTGCACCAACGTGCCATCTTCCTTTCCGTATCCAGCAACCTTAGCCGCCGCAATACCTGCTCTGCGCCCAAAGACCGCACCAGACGTCAACCCGCTGCCCCCCGGATAATTCCCATAGAACAGCCCCCCAAGCATCTCACCCACGCAAAACAAACCCGGCACTTCCTTGTCCGACGCCGACACAACAGCAGTACTCTCAGGATTAACCGCAAGCCCACCAAACGTAAACGTCACACCACAGCAAACCTTCACAGCCATAAACGGGCCCTGATCTAACGGCAGTGCCCAATTCGACTTTGCGAGCGCCAGTTTCTTCGTACTTGATTGCGTGGACATGCCGTCTTTGACAGCAGGGTCCCATTTCTTGTCATGTATTTCAGCCTGGAATGTGTACACCGCGTCATTGTACTTCTCCACAGTCTGCACGAATTGATCTGGGTCATTCAGGCCCGACCATTCAGCGAGACTGCGGGCCAGATCTTCAATCGTATCCCCCCAAATCTTCTCCACCACCTCGTCGCGATACTCCTCGGCGCGCAGCCAGGCTATCGTGCGCTGATCCCATACCTGAAACGCCACGCCGTCAGGCTGCTCATGTATCGCGCGCCCAAACTTCGCATACGTGAAATTCCTTAAATCCACGCCCTCATCTACGAACCGCACGCCATTCAAATTAATCATCAAACCAAGCGGATACCCAGACTTGGTAAACTCATTCGATATCATGCGATCGCCACTGTTGGCTGGCGCGTTTGCGTCCCAGCACGTGGAATGGCAACCTGACCAGTGGCCCGCTTGTTTGGCGTTCGCGTCGCGCATGGCCATCTCGAGGACGTCGCCGGTGTTGTATGGCGTTCCGCGCACGAGGGCGAGATCCCAGCCGGGTCCGAGGAACTGGGCGCGCATGCGCGGGTTGGCTTCGAAGCCCCCTGCTGCGAGGACTACGGCGTGTGTGTTTAGGAGTGTGTCTGTTCCTTGGTGGTGTACTAGCACGCCGCTGATGGCGCCGGATGGAGATATGAGTAGGCGTTTCGCAGGCGTGGAGTAGTATACTTCGACGCCGAGGCGCTGGGCTGCGGCTTGGTGGTCTGCGACTAGGCCTTTGCCGCCGTCTTGTGTCTTGAGCGCCATGCCGCCCCAGAATTTGAAGCGGCCGTTGACTTTGTATGCCTGGCGGTTGAAGGAGAGCTGGAATCTTATGCCGTGTTGAGCCAGCCATTTCACAGTCTGATTGGAGTCTTCGATCAGGACTCTGCGCAAATCGGGATCAGAGCGTCCTTGACATAAGCGGTCCATGTCCTTTTTGAAGTCGTGTGTTGCGTAGGGTTGCATGTCGATGAGCTTTGCCGTTTCGGCATCGACGTTGTTGACGAGCGGTAGTAGATCGTCGATGCCGTTGTGCACGGTTCGAAATGCTCCGGCTGTGAAATAGGTGTTTCCGCCAGACCATTCTTCGGGAGCCTTTTCGATGAGGACCACACGGCGCGCTCCGGCTTCTGTGGCGGCAATGGCTGCTGAGAAGCCGGCGTTGCCACCTCCTACTACGAGAACGTCGATGGCTTTTGGGGAGGGGAGGTGTGTCATGTTTGTGGTGTTGGAAAGTGTACTTGAGGAGTGGAAAGTGTAGTGAAAATGAAATAGTAATGCTACGGATATAATGAGGACATGATAAACGTGGTGATGTTCCCGCGGGATCTCGAGTGGCGTACATCCGGCATTCTTCTTACCAGTCACTTCCTAAGCACAATTGGGGTCATGCAGTTGCGAAAACACTACGCTGTTGTTGTGTGTTCAGCGACGTGGTAGACTGCAAATGACACTGTCGACAACAACGATTCCGTGCAATGCCACCATGATTGATTGGAATGGTCTGCACAAAGGCAAGACTGTCCGCACTGACAAGTACCATGTCTCATTTGCATCCGAGGTCGTCGAGGCATGATCGCATGGCATAGATATAGGATTGAGTTCCTGTAGTTACTTGGTGTCGGACGCTGAGAAATGTTCCGCAGCAACATAATTCGTGCGGAGCACGCGATTGCCCTCTGGAGCGTGACCATCCGAACAGATGCAAAGTTCAAGTTGATTGGGCAGATGGGTACGCCGCACGCGATGTTCCTGGAGGCGAAAGCGGGTCAGCCTTGCCGCTGCAGGGCCGATGATCCAGCGGGCGTACCGGTAAACTGGTGTGCAAGTGTGGTGGTTGTTTGGATCTGTGGTCACCAGGCATGTCATGTCCTGCTATATGATGTTTGAACATGTAGCCTGCACATCTTCGATGCTCTCTGTAGAACAAATAGCTGTTGAAAGATAGATAGTAACAGAAGAAGTTCTTCCCAGGCGCCACATTTGAAAATAACTTTGTCCCGGGATGGTGCTTGTGGTGGGAACAGGATGCGAGCCGAGGTGGACCGTTCGACACGGTGCGACGAATGATGTCAGCCCTGACGACCTGGTGAATGCCCAGGTGAAAGCCCAATAACACTAAAGCCTGTCAATCTGCGTGTCTTTTCACTCTGTTCCCTCTTCCAAGACTGCATCGCGTTCAAACTTCACACTTCACAACTCGTTCGTTGAGCGCTCCCGAGCGCGCCCAGGCTGAACTCTCACCACAGCCACGACAGCATTGCTTAGTACTACGCAAGAGTCACTCAGCCGCGCAGTCCGACAAACCCCACTCTCTGCGCTCCCAGACACCCAGAAGACACCTCCCACCATAATCGCACGCTCAATAGAGCCTCATACATCCAACTGCCAAGCACATCCCCGCGTTGCATAGCCATCCACGACGGAACAGGCGCCGGCGCAAAGCATCCTCCAACATGGCGAACAGCGGGATCAGGCGCAAAGACACGACCAAGGGACCGCCACTGCGCATCCTGTCGCTGGGTGAGAGATATGCGATGTTTTTTATGTGGAGTGCGACTAACACGAGGCAGACGGCGGAGGCGTGCGCGGGTACTCGATGCTCATCATCCTCCAGGAGCTCATGCACCGCACATTCGTCGAGACTGAGGGAAGAGCGCCCAAGCGCCACGAAGTCCCCAAGCCGTGCGAACACTTCGACCTGATTGCCGGCACGGGCACCGGCGGCCTCATTGCGATTATGCTGGGGCGGCTGCGGATGGACGTGGAGACGTGTAAGGACGTCTACGTGCGCATGACGCGCAAGGTCTTCGAGACAGACAAGACCTTTGCCGGCATACCCTACAGGTCAACGCTGTTCAAGGCCTCGAAGCTGGAGGAGGCCATTATGGAATGCGTGCGAGAACACACCATCTACGACGACGAGGGCAACGACAACCACAACGGACTGGCTTCCTCGGCAGATCTCCGCAGTCCCATGACGCCTGGGAGTGCGTTGCCCAACCGGCGCGTGGAGCGAAGCGCGAGCAATGCCAGCAGGTACAGCCAGATCGGTAGCACGCCCGTCAACATGCGCATGGCGGCAATGAAGTGGGGAAACCCACACGCGCAGCTCTACGACAACCGGGAAGAGCGCACCAAGACGTACGTATACGAACATGTTCTTTTCTGGTAGATGAGCTAAGGTTCGCAGGGCTGTCACGGCCGTCTACAAAGCCACCAAAAAGTCTGGCACCGGCCAGATCCTGCTCCGCTCCTACGACTCGCGCAAAGAACCCGCCATCGAACCGAATGCGAAGATCTGGGAGGCTGGACGTGCGACGTCCGCTACGGCTCTAGCCTTCAAGCCCATCCAGATCGGTCAGTCGGTCTTCCTCGACGAAGGCACCGGCAAATACAACCCTGCTCCCATGGTGCTTGATGAAGCTGTCTGCAACGAATGGCCTGGTCGCGACGTTGGCGTGTTCCTCAGCATCGGCACGGGAAAGCGACCAGACGGCACGAATCAGCAACAACACCTGTGGTGGGAAGGCTTCGTTTCAGGCGGCATTGGTGACTTCGCCGAGGCAAGACGGCGGCTCATACAAAAGATTGAAGACTGCGAGAAGACACACAAGGAGATGAAGGACCACCTCGGAAAGCGCCACGTGAACCCTGAGAACTACTACCGACTGAACGTGAATGTTGGTGTCGGAGAATTTGGCATGAACGAATGGAACGCCCTGGCCGAGATTAGCACCAACACGCGCATGTACCTCGCAGAGAAGACGGTACAAGGAATGACACTCGATGCAGCAGCCAAGGTCGCCCGGATACACTTTGCAAAGATCCGGTGGGAGCGCACACAGAAAGGCGAGTCGCCATTCAACGGGCCCCAAGCACCGCACAAACCTCTACCAAGTGTGCCTGATCCGTCACCACTTGCAGTCGAGCTGCCGGCAGAGGACATCCACCCAGAAAACATTCATCCAGCATACAGATTGACAAACCCGGATGGAAATCGCGTCTCCTTCATAGATCAGCAACGACCCGCAGAAGACGACAAGTTCCTCGTGGTATCTTCGGACGAATTCCCACAGGTGGTCTCAAATGACATGCCGCCACGGCATTCGGGCGACTTCAGCTCACCGGGCCGGCGCTCAGAAGAGCAGTTCAATTCTGGACGTCCAGATTCAATGCACAGCTCCACGCGACCGAGTTTCGAAGAGCGCCTGCAACAAGCCCACGCAAATGCGCCACCAAGGCCACCAAAAACGCCGCTCCAGGAGGATGCGAGACCGTTGCCACTTTCTCCGCATCGCATATCACCACCGAGCTCCGGACTGGGACGACCGCCGCGAGGGGCGCCATTGCCGTATCCAGATACCGATGGACCACCGCCTGTTGTGAATAAAGCTACAAAACCAGAGTTCACACGGTGAGAAGAACGACGTTTGAAGGATTGCAGGATGGCGAATTGCATCGAGACGATACCTACAAGAGGCACATGAAGCCACGGCGCGGCACTCGACGAAGATGCTCAAAGCTCACCGTGTTACCTTCCAGGACATACAGGATGGCAAAATCAGTGGTTCCAAAACACAAGCGCTTCAGTGCTCTTACACTGCGGGAGAACGCCACTACGCGCCGTGACAATGGGATAGCGGGACACCACACAACACCAGCACACGCTGCGCGGCGACGCAGCAGGCAAGCATTACGACCGCTCACCTTGATGACGATGAACATCAACATGAACACAACCGATCTAAGACAGACACATACATATTGCACATTGCAGGTTTGAAAGTTCGAGTATAGTCTAGATACCCCTTCAATGATTTCACAGCACTGTTCAATAAAGTATCACTCTCATACCAAACATCTCATGGCATTCGGGCAACTTTTCCCATTCCTTCTCAAAGTCCAGATCATGCCTTCTCAAAGTCCACACCGTGATATCCTTCCTCCAAAGAGTTGAAGTAAAACTCAACGCCAAACCGACATGTGCTGCTGCGTCAAGTCAACGCCCAAACTTGCCACATCTCCATCTCCACAGCACAAAAACATCCTACGCCTCATCCTCAATCTTCGGCTCAGCCTTGACGCCCAACAACACCTCCTCATCATCCTCGACCTCGACCTCGGGCTCAACAACCGTCTTCTTACGCCCCTTCTTAGTCGGCGACGCCTCACCGTCGCCACCTGCATCCGCCTTGCGCTTGCGTGGCGTAGCAGCAGCCTTCTTCTTCGGCGTGCCCTCTTCAGGCATCGCGGTACCAGCGCGCAGCGCCTCGAGATCGTCCTTGAGGGTACCTTTCAAGCGGTGTACCATGATTTGGCATGCGCCAACGGATTTGCCTTTGGGGCGGGGGGCATTCTGTGGGGATATTAGTGCGTGTGTGTGTGAGTGGTTAGATGAGAGGAGGTACGTACGGTGTAGTCGAGCTTGACTTTGGAGTAGTCGACTAGGCTGAAGAAGTAGGCGAGCTGTGGGTTTGGGTGTTAGTAAGTCCGGGAAATTGAGGGGGAATGTGTGTGGCTTACGCGCTGGCGGTCTGTCCAGCCTTTTGCGCTCTTGGTGCCTTCGGTG
>Ga0265798_10002990_pt1 | contig 24415 bp, 18 predicted proteins | sample P3T30metagenome_FD_192430 | JGI IMG/M metagenome (GOLD analysis project Ga0265798, IMG submission 192430) | Plant litter microbial communities from East Loma Ridge, Irvine, California - P3 T30 | ecosystem: Environmental > Terrestrial > Plant litter > Unclassified | place: USA: California...
GGGGTCGCGAGGGTATTTGTCGGATCTGTCGAGATGGATTTTGGCGTCTCGCTGACCGTCGGTGTTTCCTGGCCTCTAAGCGAGCCCTCTTGGCGCGCTAGTGCCACGGACAACCCCAAAGCAACACCACGACGAGAACTTCAAACACACGATGATGTTGGGGAAAAGAAGTAAAGAAATGCTCTTTGAGGCTTTTGGCAAAATACGCGAGATATCACCCGTGGCGTAATCGTTCAGATAAACAGGCAGTTTTGGGTGAGGACAAGTGCCTACAACTAGGTAGTCATATAACTACGAGAGATCGCGATGTGTTAGCAACGTCGATACTAATTCCGGTATCGTTTTCTCGTGCTCACATTGGGGAGATTTTGAATGGATACTGTGCTACAAATTCACTTCAAATTCGAAGTCGTGCGAACGATCATAAAGATCGTGGGTCCTGCAAGTCGAATACACTGTTTTACGTTCACTGGCCATCCATTTGGGATAGGAACAAGTGTGTCTCTCAAAATGGCTATTTTTATACTGGTATATCTGCGCAATACGAACTAGACATGGACCTGTTTTCTTACCTCCATAAATCAATGCGAATATTCAAATCCAGCTCCGTAAAAGTTGCGGTCCTAATTTCAACCATAACATTGACAGAATTCACAAGACAGGAAGATTTTATAATCACAACAAGGTTGAGGGTGCATGGCTTCATTATGGGTATCTCAGCAGGCAACTGATAAAGTGCTGCCGCAATGTACTTCTCCATATCCCATCCATCGCGCGCTCGACACGCCCCAAATGCCCAAACTCGTTGCGCATGATTCTCGTGATTGTTGAGAGATTGACCGGATCATACTTCGTAAACAGAGGTGGTTTGGTGACGCGCTTAGTCGAAGAGTCCGAAACCCATGTCGTCGTCAGACTCCTCCTTCTCCTCCTCCTTGGCGGCCTCGGGGGCAGCCTCAGCCTCAGCGGCGCCACCGGCAGCGGGAGCACCTCCGGCAGCGGCACCACCGCCACCACCAGAGGGAACGGAAGCAAGCTTCTCAGATCCAGAGGCGATGAGCTCGTTGATGTCCTTGCCCTCAAGCTCGGAGATCAGCTTGTCGAGACGGTCGCTGTCGGCCTCAATACCAACAGACTCAAGAACAGCCTGTTGTTGTCAGACGGCGTATACAAGCAAATCTGATCGAGTTTCTCACCTTGACATCAGCGGCAGAGGGCGAGGTGTTGCCACCAAGGCCAAGAAGAAGGTATGCTGCGAGGTGCTTCATTGTGGTTGTGGTTTGGTGGTCTGTAGGAACAGGAGTTCAATCGATTTAACCTATGCCTGTCAGTATTGCGACGCTATACATGCGAATCAAAGATAATGCGTACCGTTTGGCCGGAGACTGAATCTTCAAGTTCACGTCGTAGGTGTCGGGAGAAAAAGTTCGGGGTTTTTGGCGAATATTGAGTTGTGGTGGGATGCGGCCTGCGCTAGACCCACGGCAGTGTAGCGCGGAATGCCCGCCGGATCACGTGTGCTCGGGCTAGGCTCAAAGCCAAGGTATAAATCGACTTGTCTGCGCAGTTCTGTCGACCGCTCATTCTCTGGCCGCCCGCCCATTCAATAATCGACCGGTCCCGTGCGCTTTGCCTTCTCCTGCGCGCGCGGCCCCTCCCCGCCGACTATTTATACCGGCGATTCTTACCTGGAAAGCATGTACAACTTGCCCTCCAATCGATTTGACGACCGGTAACACTGAGTCAAAGGCTTATCAGCTGCCTACCATGAGCGTGAGTCCAGCGGCTTCGCCCGCGCTAACACATGTATACTGACAACTCTTCAGTCTCTCGAAAACATCATGTCGATAATCGACCGTACGGGCGCAAAGCCTCCGGCAACGGTAGCAAAGCGAGCGCCTGCTTCCGGTGCCCCTAAACCAGCGCCGCGACCGGTTGGAGTGGCAAATGGCGCATCACAGACGCCCCAGCTGAAGCGAAAGGCATCGGGCCCGGTCGAAACTGGACAAAGCAAGATGCAGAGGAAGGAGGCCGTTGGAGTCTCCGCGCAGACAAACGGTGCGGCCCGGGCAGCCTCGTCGCCTGCCACGTCGAAACCCGCCCAGGCCGCGCCTACCATGGCCGTGCCTTATCGAGGAACAGCAGCACCATCCTCTTCGAAACCAGCGAATCCGCCTATCCGGAAGCCGACACAGTCATCCAGCGTTGCCGCTATCGCACCCAAGGCTGCCGCCCCGGCTCCTAAGCTTGCATCGGCAGCGACCGGGTCCGCTCCCCCTTCGACATCCGCACCCAAGAAAGGGTATCTAGCCATGCTGCAAAAGGCAAAAGAGAAGGATGCTACCAAGCCTGTGGCTCCACCGATCAAGCATGAGCCGACGAAAATTTTGTCGAGGAAGGAACGCTTGGCACTCAAGGCAGAAGCAAGTGCAGGGGCAAAGGGCAAGAAGCCTGTCGGTGCTGTACTGCCCTCAAGGACGTTGGGCTCGAAAGCCGATCCTCCAAAAGACAAGAAGAAGACAGTCGATGTAGGTTATCAAGGTACAGCACGGCCTGCCAAGAAACCAGTTGAAGTTGGCTACAAAGGAACTGCTCGTCCAGCTAATGCAACTGCAACTTCGAGTCGAAATGGTACACCAGCCCTGAAGCAGAAACCGAATCCAGCTAAAGGTCGCTATGACGGCTATGCAGACTGGGACGACCTCGATGACATGGACGACGAAGAAGACGATTATGCGTCTGACGCCTCCTCCGACATGGAAGGGGGTGTGTGGGACGTCGAAGAGGAGGAGCAGATGGCACTAAAGGTTGCAAAGAAGGAAGACGCTGAAGCACTAGCAGAAGAAAACAGGCTGAAGCGTGAAAAAGAGGAACGCAAGAAGAAACTGGCAGCAATGGCAGCTAAAGCTAAGAAGAGGTATTGAGGATACTCGGCGTTACGGTTTACGATTACATGGCATGGGGGCGTTTTGTCTGCATTCCCGCGACTGCATAGCCATGGAGTGGATTCATCTTATACCATGGCGCATTTACGATTGTTGCATACCCGGCACAACAATCTTGTCTTCACTGGAATTGATTTATTAGAAGCGATAGTGTAGTTTTTATTCAACGACTTTAGCACTGTTGCTTCACAAGCTCACCATCATGATGGGTCTCCTGCTTTTAGAGTAGTCAAGATTTGCGCATTTCACGACACTGTCTCCGTGCTTGATGTATTCTCGACAGTGGTGATGTGTCCACGTCAACTTCATGGTTACTCACAGCCCTGCGATTGTCTGTGAAGCGAACCTCCAGCCAGCACAATCACAAACGACTCTTTGTCACAGTCGACACATGGCCATATCAAACACACGCCATGTCTCCGCATCGTCGGCCACCTAGGTCCTGATACCCAAACTAATTGAGGATACTCTAGCACCCAAAAACTTGCGACTTTGTCCCCTCAGCAGTATGCTTCCCATCCTTGGGCGATTAAGGCACCCGCTCCGACGCCCTACCCATTTCTGCAAAACCAATGAGCCTTCTCCCACACCACGACAACTGGAGAGACAGCGTGGAAGAGAGAAGCAACGAGCCTCGAATAGGATTGAGAATGACATGAACGACGGGCGTGCTGGGCCTCGAAGGCCCATCTCACCCGACGAACTCCCTGTGATCATCGACAAAGGTCCTTACAAGGGTCTCGTGTACCCAAAAGAGGACCTCTACTACAACAGCATCATGTTGGCATCAGACGTGGAGCCGATATATGCTGACCCGCCAGATAGCCGTCTAAGGCAGGAGGTCCACAGGACCTCATTCCTGCGTCTTCATGCGATAGATGGAGGGAATTCAACTTCGAGGCCGGTGCCAAGTGAACACTTGACAGCATCACAGAATACAGACAACCTGAGGCGATGGGAGGAGCAGAATAGCAAGGATGTAGAAAAGCGTCGTGTCAAAACTCCTTCCTTCAGGCCTTTCCAACTTCCAAAGCACCCTCTATCAGTCCCGAGAGTGCCTTCGCCTCCAAGAGGACCCATCGCGCCTGGCTCACAGGAGTGGGACACGTTCATGGACTTTCCCTTGGAGAATTCCATGCATATCTATCGCGATCGAGATAGTGGTCGGGCTGCTGGCCCTGACCCAATTTTCACAACTACTGCTCCGCTGAAACCGGTAGCTGTGTCTAAAATACACACTCCCGCAGTAAAGGGGGATACGCGTTCTCGCCCATCGACTCAAGAGGATCCTTACCCCGTACCGGCTCAAGATCGGCTCCCAAGCAATCCGCCACTCACCCCACTGGATGAGTCGGGAGAGTTCGAGGTACTAACCTGGAATACAGCATGGAACCGCACTCTCAACAACGAATCGGTCAATCCGAAGATGAAGGCAGCAGTCCAGGAAAGAGTGCAGCCTCACTCTACAGCTGATGGTTCAGACTACGAAAACAATCACCTAACCGCTGCAGTTAATCTCGGTCTTGTACCAAACTTCAGTCGCCCTGTTGCGGAGAGTTTGTTCTATGGTCGTGATGAAAAATTCTTTGCGGAACATTGCAAGGGCCCACATTACCATGAGACCCCGGAAAATGGCGTTGGTACCGGGAACCATAATCTCTCGATTCCAGGTGATCATACGACCATGGACTGGCCTTTGACTCTTAAAGGGGGCCAAGACCTACGCCATGGTCAGCTTTCGAATGGTGTTCTAGCTAATCACTACCTGCCCTCGAGTTCTAGCGACTCCAGCTTTGGTCAGCACCAGCCACTACCTCCGGACCCTGTTCCAAACCGTGTTTTTAATTTCCTCTATACCATACTGACATCTTCCGAACTCGATCTGCATCAAGAGATTGTGGGTGGTTCGGCACTGTCGCAACCCTCCGCCCTTTCTGCATCCGTACCATCTAGCAGTACGACTTCTGCGGTTCCCCTGCATGATCGTCTTGTTGGAAAGCTGTATAGTGCTGTTAATGGTCTGCAAGACCGCATCGCGGGCCTTGAAGAGGGCCTTGTTCCCAGCATGACCGCATGGCTTGCGCAGAAAGAATCGCTGATTAGCCAACAGAATACCAAGATTGCAAATCTGGATGCCGAGATTATCACACTAAAGAAAACCATAGATTTTAGTACCAAGCTGCTGAGTGGATGCTGGGAGCGGGAATGGGAGCTTTGGAGCACGCTGTTCGATATCCAGAAACACCGCGGGGCGGGTCCCGGTTCGCTGTTTCGTATGTTCTCTCGCGGAAAGTCGATCATTGTTCGAGACAGGCAGTTGTTGGGAGATGGCATTCCCAAAGGTTATGTGGCACGAACGTCATCATCTAATAGAGCGGCACAAGGACAACTGAAAACCAGGGAACTCGATGCGATTCTACTGATGGCGAAGCAAAATGTAACGATTCTCAACCAGGATATGGAAGATATGGCAGGGCTGGTCAAGGCGTGCCAAACAGGATTAGAGGCTATAAGGGAAACGGTGCCCGTCCAAATGTCTTCGAGAGCCGTATGAGCGTAAATACGAGGCATGTTGAGTAAAACAGGGTGGATTTTTGAGCAGTTGTGGAGTGCAAACTTGTTGAGGTGGAGTAGTATAACTCAAATATCCTCTTTCCCCACAACCTCACACCTGGTTTGCTGCGTATATGGGCTCTGATATTTTTTATTTGAGGGTATGAACTAAATATCTTCCTTCTCCACATCCTCATAGCTGGGTTATTGCGTACATGGGCTCTAGTAGTGCTTGGTACTACTCTCTGAGAATAATATATAAAGCCTCCTCTCCTTCCCCTCTGTCCCAACTCACAACTCACAACTCACAACTCACAAGAACATTAACTCACTTACTCTCATCTACTCATCCAAAATCCTGTTCTCAAAATGAAGCTTTCAACTTCCCTCACTCCCACCCTCGCAGCCTCTTCGCTTGCCTCGCCCAAAGTCACACGTGGACATGGCCGCGTCATTCGACTCCCCTTGACCCTCCCGGACGACCCGTACTTTCATGTCATACCCGCCGCCGCTTCCGCGATCTCCGCGTACAACGCTACCTCTGACTCCACAGTCGAAGGCGGCTGGGCGTATACAAGCACTTACATCTCGACCTCGACAACCATAATCACCATTGAACCTTCAACGAGCGAGGAGCAACATGACGTGACGGTCACAATGACCTCGCCGCTAACTACGACCACTACCACTTTGACCTCAACCATGGTCACATGGCTACCAGATACAACGACCACCCCTGTGTCCGAGATCGAGACCGCGACCGAGACGTCAACCGCCACCAAGACCGAGACAACGACCTCGACCGCGACCATAATGTCGACCTCGACATTCATCGTCTATAACGACCCTTCTTCCACAACCTCGACCCCAGAACCTTCAACTTCCGTAGATTCCTGGTACCTAGTCCCGACTGTGACTCAGGTTTGAGACGAGCGCAAGCAAAGCTTCCGGGGGCCTCACCACTAGCTAACTTGGCTGGTTGGTTAGAGGCCCGAAGTAGAAAGTCAATAAAAAAATGATAACATTTCACATCATACCTAGTTTTATGGTTTGATCCATCAAGGAGGAAGGGGGCAAGCAAAAAAGCACGAAGACGACGAGGTATTGGCTAAAGGATGTCGTACCGCGAATGCGTTGGCTGAGCACCCACCTTCATTCCTCAACTCAATCCAACATTAGGACTTATGCGTAGAAAACCTCCCGAATAAAAAACTGCTTTCCAAAATCGCCGTGTGAAAAGTGATTGATTCTACAAGTGTACAATGTTTGTGTGTGTGTGTGTGTGAAGACATTTATTCATTTCCAGCCTCTTTCCTTTCCATCGTTAACCCTATTAGCCTATCATTATCATCTTCATCATTACTACATCAACATGCCCACCGCTGAGCCGAGAGCCAAGACTCCAAAAACCATCAACCCAGCCTTTGACACCTCTCCTTTCTGGCCACCAAACCCTTTGCTCGTCCCACCCGTCGATGCACTCGGCGTAGCCCCCGCACTCGAACTCGCACTCAAACTCGCAGTCCCGCTTGCCGCTCTCGAAGAAGTCGACGTCTGCCCTGCTGAAGAACTGCTGCTACTACCACTACTACTGCCATCACTCTCCGTCCCATTCCCTCCCTTTCGATCACTACACACCACCACACCCACCCTCTTACTCAGACACTCGCCCACGCGCCTCAACCCTTGCTCATCCCCATCCTCGACCTCGCATACCGCCGTGCACGGCAGCGGCATGCCCAAGACGCCCATTTTGCCCTCGGTACAGCACACGTACAGGTCCCAGAAGGCGTGGTCGTTTACGCCAGCGTCATTGCTGATGACGCAGCCGGGCTTGGTGGTCGAGGGGCGGTCGAACGGGTAGCTCGAGGGCAGCGGTGTGCCGGTGGGGAGCGAGGGGCGGTCGGAGCAGCCTGGGACAGCGCCAAAGGGAAAGGTGGAAGGGACGACTGTTGGCTTGCGGAAGGGAGTTGGGGATGCGTTTGTGTAGGTTGTGTAGGTGTAGGATAATGCGGTGGTTGAGGTGGGTGGTGACGATGTTGATGATGACATGGTTTTGTATAGGTTTAATCTGGTGTTGTTTATCCGACGGTTGGTTTTGGCTTGGTGTAGGTAGGTACAAGAGGAGAGACCAGAGGGAGAGGAGGCGAAGGCAGGATTTTGTTACTAGATTTAAGTTGGAACGAATATCTTGCTGAGACAGGGTTATGGGCACAAGGTATAGGCCAAGGTAAATGCAAAGCACAAAGCACGAAGCCTCAAACCCAAAAAACCGCACCTCTTTATGTGAGCTAAATTAAATCCCCCAAAAAAAATCCCCATGCAAAATGATGTGTCAATGGCTTGAAGCTCCTTTCGTATCCAAAACTAGATAGGTAGGTAGGTTAGCAAGCAAGGGAATAAAAGAATACGAACCAAAACATCTTAAAACAAGTAGTTAGCTAGCAAGGAATTAATAAAAAAAGAAACTATTGATCTACGACGGGGGTCCCCCCTCTCCAACCCCCCGGCTGAACGGCCTTACCGGAAGTAGGCTAAGCTTGTTGACAAAAGACACCAACCTAGGACGTATCTAGAAGGTAGGTGACCTGCAATGCCCTAAACTTGGGAGCATTGTTGTTACTTAAAATAGAAAACATCGACCATGGCTCCACGAGGCTGGGGAATGTATTTCTTTCTCTCTTCCGCTGGACACCGCTTTTTCTTTGCGCTTGGTTGTGCATGTCGTATGTTAAGAGCGGTGTTTGTGTTTTTGATGAAATGTACTAGATAGATAGACCTTGTTCGTTTATCCCCGTCCTGAAACGTCAAAACATGTATGGACGGGAAGAAGAAGAAGCGTAGCGTTGGTGGCGATGTTGCCGAGGCTGACTGTGCGTTGACAGCTCCTCACATGTCAGGTTTCGCATAACCGCGCGTTCTTTCTTTTGCTCGTGTTCGTGGAGGGACGGTGAGGCCAATGGGGGGAATGAAGATTGGGGGCGTCTCAGCTGAAAATGTGGGGCCGACCTAGATTAGCGTTGTAGCGGGCGCCCAAGCAAAACAAGGAGGAGGTTGCATGCTCGCGTGACTATGGATCTAGAGAGTACAGTAGTATGTATGGGGGCGTGCGATGCCAAGGTTGAGTTTGTTTGCTTTAATCGTTTCAGCTTCTCTAGGATTAGATGCTTTGAGAGGGTCAGATGTGCTAAAAAGACTGAGATATCAAGACGTGAATATCCAAGTATGAAGAGAGTGCACTGATTTTGTGCATTATAACATTTCACAAGTTCAGACACATGGTAAAAAGAGAGCGTAGATGAAGATTGAAAAACGATTGAGTATTCATCTTTGGTATCATATAGCTATCGACCAAAAAACACATACAACATGTTATTCCTCCTACATGTCGTTCCATTAAAGATGGTCATAATCCATCTATGCCTTCTCATCAATCTCATGGTGCAAGCCGACGGTGCGGTTACCCTGCACACTGCTCCTCCTGAGTGTCGGGTCCTTGTCATAGTCCTCGTCCAACATGTTCATCTGGTCCTCCTCGGCATTGAGGTGGTGGAACAACCACCAAATCAGACACCCAGCAATAAATGACGCAACCGCGAGACCAGCAAACAGGTACTCGATCGCCGGGTCGTAGAGAAGGGGGTTGAAAGCCTCGGAGATGGCGGATCCGAAAGCGTTGGTAAGAAGGTACATGGATTGAACAAACGACTTCATGCTCGGCGGCGCCTTGGTGTAGGCGTACTCGAGACCGGTGACTGAGGCGAAGATCTCAGAGACACCAATGAGCACGTAGGCGCCGGTTTGCGCGGCAATATGAATGTTGTTGCCCTGATGCACGCCACCAACCATATCAGCGTCGCAGAGAGGCTGACCGTAGCAGGGTCCGGCTTTGTAGATGTAATATTGGATGATGCAGGCGTAGACCATGGCCATGGAGCCAATCCAGAAACCAGCTACGATACGGTTGATCGGAGGGAACGGAATCTTGTGCTTGCGAAGCGTGGGCATGAGCCACTGGTCAACAATGGGAAGGAAGACGATGATGGCAATTGGGTCGAAGTTCTGCATCAGATCGTTGGGAATGCCGTGGCCGCGCATCTGACCAGCCTGGGTGACGAAGTTGTTGGAGAAGTTGCCATATACGACCCAGTAGATGGGGTAGAAGCAGAAGACCTGGCAAGCAATAAGGGCACGCTTGAGTTCATCGACAAAGTGATCGTCCCAGTTGAGAGCAGTGTCCTTGCCGAGAGCGGCTTGGTAAGAGGGCTTAGCAGCGTCAAGCTTGCGAGCCTTGAGCATCATCCACATTGCACGGAAGGCGTCGGTGATGATGGATCCTTGAGGCGGTCGGACGACGTAGACCTTGCGACCGAGAACAAGAACCAAAAGACCGATGAAGAAGACGCAGAGGCACAGGAGGTAGGCCGACCAGAAGTCGACATCGCGCTCCATGTACGGGGTAGCAAGCAGCGACAGAGATCCGGCGTTGATGCACCAGTAGAAGATCTGCGCGAGTTAGATATATTTTGGGGCAGAGGGGAAACAATGTTGCTCACCATGTAAATCCTCTTAATGGTAATGGCAGGGTCGATGATGACGCGCTCGCCAGTCTTGTCGTCCTTGCCAATAACCATCTGTCTCCTCTTGTACTGATCGGCAATCAGGGGCGCAACGTTGGACTTGATACCACCAGTTCCCAGGCCGATGATGATGACGGCAACAATGAACCCACCGAGACCAGCGCCATGATCGAGAGCAACCGGGAGAGAGGTAAGGGTAAGGACGAGCAGACCGACGATGTAGACGCAGCAGAAGATGACAATGGTGTTGTACTTTCCGAGATACTGGTCGGCAATGACGGCACCGAGAATGGGGGTTACGTAGCACCAGAACTGGAAAAAGGTAGAAAGTCCAGTGGCTCCCTGGTGGCCCATACCGAGCGCACCGCGACCATCTTCACCACTGCGGGGACGCGCAATGTAGTTTTGGAAGATACCAGAGGCGCCGTAGTAGGTGAAACGCTCGCACAGTTCGACAATAGCGACAAGGAAAGCACTCTTGGGGAGAGGCTCACCGACCTTGCGGAGGGTAGCCATCTCCTCGGCGGTAGGTCTAACACCACCAATACCGTCCTCCTCTACGACAATGGAGACGGAGTCGGAGCTGGAAGCAGCGACACCGTGTTCCTTTTCGAGGGTGACGTGTGCGCCGGCGACATTGTCGTCGTTGACTGTAGCGCCGTACAGGTGAGGGTGGTGATCAGCGACCTCTTGGCCGTGCTGAAGTGCCTCGGCGCTGTTTACAGTATTAGCAAGCTGTAGGGCGACCAGTGGTTGGCGGAGCCGAGTACATACGCAGTAGTCTCATGAGCGGTAGCCATAGCTGCAGGGCTCAATCGCAACCAAAGACCAGGTCAATGGAAGGCAGGGCTTGGTCGAGTGTAACCAGGTGGGAGAGAGAACCGGAAACACCTGAAGCGCTTGCAAGAGGGAAGAGAGACGTCGATTATTTAACTCACCCGCCCTTGCTGAGCATGCGCGAAACCCACCTTTTCCTTGTTAACCCAACCGGCTCGATGTTTGCCTCTGCATCTCTTGGGCGGTGGGGCTAAGCATGCACAAGCGCTCGCCATGCCCGATGTAACGTCTTGATAGCTCAGATTCTAGCCGCATGGGCGTAGTTCTCCGTCACAAAGCCCGTCAAGACACTCGAAGCCTTCCCTTGGCGGCTTAGGAGCACCACTGTCCGCTCGGCGTGCAGCCAGCCGATTTGCCCGTTGCGCTGCTCATCTACAACCACCTTCCGGTTTCGGCGAGTAGACAAGGTAGCCCTACGCTGGTGGTTTGGACGAGCATGGCCCCTCCAACCTCATCAGCCTGTGCCGGAGTGCTGGGACGTTTTGTTAGGTATTGCTGCTGTGTGGTTCGTCGGACGGCTCGGTCTCCAGACGTTCCCTGCCCATCTGTCCCGTATGGACATACAGTGCAGTATGTCGCGTGCATGTTCCTGTCTGTCTGCATGTGGGAATAGCTGCAGTCATGGCAGTAAGCAAGTTGTCCGCCACCCCAAGCCAGTACACACCACACACCGAGAGCGAGCAATCGGCCTATTCCATCTCGTCAAATCTTCAACTCATCCAGAGCCCGTTCTGGTCGCAGAGAAAATTTACCTTGCCGACCCACTCCGACACTCCGAGTGCGGCCAGGAACGGTGGTGTCATCGTCTCTCCGTTGCAGGGACCGAGGTTTCCAGCAAGCGCACCTTTCGGGGCACCCCGAGAGATAAGCTTCTCACCACAGCACGGCGGCACGGACGAGCCAGAGTCTTTCCCGCTGTGGACCTGCTTGTTCTTCGAATCCGGTCATCTCGCCTAAATTACGCTCCTCAGTCGGGGCGCCTTTTTGCCACGCCACGGCCAACCACCACGGCCAACCACCTCTGGACGATGCGGAAGACGCGCTTATTGAGCGGGATTTAAGCGGTGGCTGGCTTTGGTGGAGAAGAAGGTGGTGGTGGTGGTGGTGGAGGTGGAGTCGTCTTTTGGCTTGTGTGATAAGTGACGAGAGAATCAAGCGAGAAGCAAAAGGCGTCCCGTCCTTGGCTACTCTACTACCTCAACAACAGTGCCCCCCTTCGCATCCTTCACCTCGCTCCGTTATTAACAACCACATACGTATGCGCGCAGATCCAAGTCGTGCCTAGAGCGGCAGGCGCAATCTAAGCTTTTTTTTTCTATCTCTCGCCTGCAGCAGACCTCGACCCATGTCAGCGGTGCGCGCGGTCGCAAATAACCCCCAAATCCCGTCCTTAAGCGCCATCCCCGCGTTAATCCCGGCCTCACCCTGGACTAAGCGTTGCATCGATATGGCCATCCATGGGCTTCCAGAAGCCTGCACTTGCATGCTACTGACGGCATTCCTCGCCGTGATAGACCCGTTGGGTAACCACACTTGCGGAAGCTGCGTGTTCTAGTGCACATTTAAGCTCTGCTGGATGCGCTTGGCAAATGCTTGACAGGGCGTATGCAGCCTGTGGCAAGGCGTGGAAGGGTGTGTGTGTAAGTGGAGATGACACCCCATGAGACCAACGCCGTCAGCACGGAGCAACTCTGGCGCGACCAAGGGCGAGGAGATAAGGATACGAGCCGCGCGATTCAAACTTGGACGGCAGTCTTGGGATACTCAACACACCAGCGTTGTGGACTAACATTCAATTCAACTGCTCTAAATTTACAATGTACAATTCAACATGGCCATCATCAGCTCAACAGCTCGTCGCAAAACAAGACAAATAATTGAACTGCTCTACGCCGCCATCTTTCCCCACTACTACTCGGCCAATCATGATACCCTAGCAAACAGCTTATCCCGCCTAGACTTCTCGACCGGGATCAAACCAAAACCAAAGGAATACGTGGACTTGAAATACTTGTCCGGGTACTATCAACACTAACATATAGATACAAGCCAAATGACACACAATGCAAGGAAATGAAACTTGTTAACAACTATGACGAAGGATTAGGGCCGGTAGTGCCAGGCTCACAGCACTGCTTGTTTCCACCGCAGCTGTCGGGGCACTCGAGGAGACACGAGTCAGGCCCGCCCTTGACGCTGGGGTTCTTGCTGGCGCGCCCAGTATCCTCTGCACCACTCTCATCCGAGGCCTGTGCCGAGTGATCATGGCTGGCATTGAGGCAGAACTCGGGCTGGATCGTGGAAGAGTGGATACCGTACTGGTGGAGGCATTCGCGGATCTGGCGCGCGAGGCCCATGTAGCGTGCTGAGCCCTCGTCCTTGAAGTCAAAGTTGACCTGGACATGCAGCGACGCAACAAGCTTAGTATCCGAAAGTTGCCAGACGTGGAGATGATGGCAGGAGATGATGCCGTCAAGGTTGGTGATGTCGTCGGTGATGTCGTCAATCGACATGTTCTCCGGCACCGCCTGCAGCAGAATGCGAGATGCGGCTTTGCACAGTGGGAGCGCAGAGAGAAGGATGATTACGGTGATGAGAAGGGACACAGCCGGGTCAGCATACATCCTCCACGAGAAGTCGGTAAGCCAGATGAACAGGGCAGTGGCAATCACACCCACATTGCCCAGAGCATCTCCCATGACGTGGAGAAAGACACCGCGCATGTTGAGGTCGGCGTGAGAGTGGCCATGCCCGCCACCAGATGCTGGTTGCCTAGGCTGGTTGTGCTTGTGATCCTTGTGCTGATCCTTGCTTGGTGGCTTGCCATATGCGTGTGAGTGGGCGTGTGAATGAGTGTGCGAGCCGTTGCTCTTAGAATTGCTCAACAACGATGTCCGCTCGGTAGGTTCTTCATCTGCCGTGTTGTTGTCCTCTTCGTCGTGTAGCCTGGATGATTCGATAATGCTGTTCCTAAACGATGAGGGGTGCACGTAGATTTCGTCCAGAGTGGCATATGTGCGTGATTGGGACCTGCTGTGGCGCTTGTTTTTCTTCGAGACAGAAGACCGGCGCTTGTCTGCGCTAGGAGAAGACGATGCTCCAGTCTTGGCGGGGCTCTGCGTCAGGGTCGAGGGGAAGCCAATGCGGTTCTGGGGTAGTACATCGGCCACATTACCGCTCTCATCCGCCACAACGTGGTCATGTCCATCCACGCCATGAGAGTGTCCCTCCTCGGCATGCGAGTGTGCGTCGTGTCCGTGTGAGTGACCGCCGTGGCTGTGGCCATGGTCGTGGAAAAGGAAAAGGCCGACAATGTTGGATAGGAGGCCGCAAGAACCGACGATAAGGATAATGACGGGGTGCGAAACTTCTTGTGGCTCGACAAATCGCTGGATCGCTTCGAGGAAGATGGAAAGGCACAGCGCAACGAGGAAGACGCCGTTGATCAGGGCACCTAGAGTTTCGGCGCGTTGCCACTACACTCCTTGTCAGCAACATTCCACCATGTACATCCAAACAGCATACTCACCCCGTATGTGTATGTCTTCGAGTTGGTCTTCTGGCTGGCGACCTTGACGGCCCACAATCCGACGAGGAGGGATATTACATCATTCAACTGCGCTTGTTGTCAGCATCCACTAAACACATGTCGCCAGGTGTACACACCATGTGAAATGAGTCGGCAACCAGAGCGAGGGAATGCACTGCATAACCCGCAATCAGCTCAACGAAGAAGAAGGCCGTATCAATGCCCAGTAGGATCATAATCCGCGTCGACTTGGAGAGCCCCATCTCGGCAGTATCGGAACCACGTTTGCGCCCGGTCCGGCAGTTGGTGGTTGTGCAATCGATGCAGCGCAAGGCCGTAGAGCCTTCTTTTGGTGGTCGCGAAAGCTGCGCCGCGAAAACGGGTGTGGATAAAGGGATAAAGAAGTGGCGTTGGTGAAGACGAAAGAGAGGAGTAATGTATCACGGTTCGCGGTTGCGCGTAGTAATTAACAAGCGGAGTGGCGCCCGAGCGCAAAAAGCCCGAGGCTCCACCAAACACCAAACTAGGCTGACTTTGTTCGACCAAAACACTAGCATTGCTAAGCCGTCACGGACACCTGTGTGCGTATCATGGTCAGCCCAGCTGGTGCCAACGCTGATCTGCTAAGACGTGGATGCGGCGTTGATCACGTCTCATCCTTTACCTCAGGCTGTTGTGGGATGCCTGCATCGTTGTTGCTGAAACTACTTTTTTGTCTCACGTCATCACCATATCGATGACATATCGGTGGCCCAAGAACAAAAAAGTCTGACCTCCTCCTGCACATGACAAACCCGCAAATACCACTCACGGCCCGCAATGTTTGCCCCTCGCACTCTCTTTACGGGAGCGTCGCTGTACACCCTTTCGGTCATTGTCAACTCTAGCTTGCGACTCGTCATGCCCGACATGCAAAGTTCGCTAGTGTGTATCCTCACGGATAGCCCAGGCAGGATGGCTAAGATTTTATTTTCAGAATTTATTTTTTTACTCGCTGCTTCCAACCACATTCTGAATAATGCAGCGCAGAGTCTGTGGCTCAGTTTGGGAATAAGTGTCCAAAAGTCCACGATGAAAAGATATCCCAAAATGGATGACCAGTATGTGCGACTCCCTTCGTGTTGCGTATATGGTTTACTGGGCCTCGTGCTACATGATTCATATACCGAACGCGTGCACCACACATGGTGTTACTATAATCATTTGCTGTCGTTGCGAGTTTCTGGTACCGATATTGTGGTTAGATTAAGAACCAAGGTTATGACCCAATTGAAGCCAGGGCTTATATCCACACATGATGTAGTTTGCACGCGGTATTTGTGCGAAGCGACATTTGTGCGGAGCGGTATTTCCGCGTAGCTCGCTACGTTCAGTACACTATATAGCCAGATTCTAAATCAAAGTGAGAGCGCACAGTGCAACTTCCAAACAGGCACTCAACACCAGTACACTGGCATCCACCGCTCCTACTCTATCCTCTGCAACAAGCAAGAGTGGCAAACAACCTTATCAACCGAGCACCCAGAAATAGTACACTCCCTAGGTAGCATCTACCTCTTACATCGTCACGATGCCTCTCCCTGCTCCAGAGCGCACCGCCTCCCTCAAGCCCAAGTCGCCTAGTAGTGAGGATCTCGTAGCTGTCAAATCGTCGACAACTCAGAAGGCTTACAAGGCTACGTTAGCCATTACCGGGATGACATGCAGTTCATGCGTATCTACCATCACCCACGCAGTCCAAGGAGATCCATGGGTGCAATCCGTCAATGTCAATCTCTTAACAAACAGCGCAACGGTCATCTTCACTGGCAAGGAAAAGTGTGAAGAACTTATTGAGACAGTCGAAGACTGCGGATTCGACGTTACAGTAGAGAAGTTGGAAGAAGTTCAAAGTATATCATCCAAAGCGGTAGTGTTGCCGAAGCCACAGACGGAGAGGTGGCATGCATCATATTCCCTCGGGGGTATGACATGCTCCTCTTGCGTTGGCAACATTACCCAGGCGTTGACACCCCATACGTGGATCGAGAAGGTCGACATCAACCTCATTTCGAACAGTGCTACTGTCATCTTTCGAGGCAAACAACATCTGCCAGAAATCAAAGAAAGTATCGAAGATGTTGGATATACCGCCACGCTCGACCAGGTCCTTCAGGATGGTACCTCAGCCACAGGAACCATCGAACGGTCTGTCGCAATCCGCATAGATGGCATGTTCTGTCCCCACTGCCCAGAGATCATCACAAGGGGGTTACAAGAAGCATTCGCTAGCCAGGACACTTTCTGTATCATGGATCCACCAGTTTCACTGCAAGAGCCCATCTTACACATTAGATACGTACCATCTCCTCCCGACTTCACAATTCGACGCATCTTCGCTACTATCAAAAGCCTCAACACACAGTTTGTCCCTTCGATATTCCACCCTCCTACCCTGGAGGAGCGAGCCCGGCAAATGCATGCGAAAGAACGGACGCGTATCTTGTGGCGTCTTGTACTTTGCATTGTTGTTGCTATACCCACATTCGTTCTCGGTATCGTCTACATGAGCCTTGTCAGCTCCAAGGATCCTATACGCAGGTATCTCATGGACTCCATGTGGGCTGGCAACGCCACTCGACTCAGTTGGGCCTTGTTTTTGCTCGCTACACCAGTCTACTTTCTTGCTGCGGACACGTTTCACCGCCGCGCACTGAGGGAACTGAGGTCAATGTGGCGACGTGGGAGTCGGACGCCATACCTGCATCGCTTCACCCGATTTGGTAGTATGAACATGCTAATATCTCTTGGTACTACCATCGCATACGCCGCTTCCATTGCAGAACTCATCATGGCTTCCACAAAGACGTCCAAAGGCTCCATGGACGACTCATACTTCGATGCGGTGGTTTTCTTGACCATGTTCTTGCTTATCGGTAAGTTTTTGGAGGCTTACAGCAAGGCAAAGACTGGCGATGCAGTCACCTCGCTTGGCAAGCTACGTCCAAACGAGGCTGTCCTAGTCGATGCCGAAAGCGGCGATACTAGGGTTGCTACCGATCTCCTCGAGATTGGTGACACCGTCCGTGTTCATAATGGTACCTCGCCGCCATTTGACGGAGACATCATCGAAGGCAACGCGAATTTCGACGAGTCGAGCCTCACTGGTGAATCGCGACCAGTCAGGAAAGCGGAAGGTGACACTGTATTTTCGGGCACTGTCAACAAGGGCGCACCGGTCAAGATCAGGGTTACGACTGTGTCGGGCACGTCAATGCTGGATCAAATCATTAATGCTGTACGAGAGGGACAGTCCCACCGCGCACCGGTGGAGAGAGTTGCAGACAAAATCACTTCGCACTTTGTACCTTTTGTCATCGCCGTCGCTATCATCACATGGCTTGTCTGGCTGATTCTCGGAAAGACCGGTATCGTCCCCAGCGACTGGAAGAACGAGGGTGCTGGTGGCTGGGAGCTTTGGTCCCTTCGCTTTGCTATTGCTGTCTTTGTAATTGCCTGTCCCTGTGGCATCGGACTTGCTGCGCCGACTGCACTATTCGTCGGTGGGGGTTTGGCTGCTAAACACGGAATCCTCGTCCGAGGTGGTGGTGAAGCTTTTCAGGAAGCAAGTTCTCTCGACTGCATCGTCTTCGACAAGACTGGTACACTGACACAGGGTGGCGATCCGGCGGTCACAAATCACAGGTTTTCTGGTGATCAGAACAATGCACTTGTACTGGGTATCATAAAGGCACTGGAGCAGAACAGTAACCATCCTATCGCTAGGGCACTGGTCTCGTTCTGTGATAAGGCTGTGCATGAGACACCGACTGCGGTTGATGTAGACGAGATACCTGGTAAGGGTCTGAAGGGGACGTTCAGAGTCGATGGACAAGAGATTACTGCTATCATCGGTAACGAAAGCTTCATGGCTGACTACCATGTTCCCATTCTCACGGATGATGCTTCAACGCTTCAGACATGGAAATCTCGTGGGGACTCGGTTGCACTGGTGGCACTACTTCTACCACAAATGGTCCAACCATCAATCCAGTCTGCAGTATCATCCAACGACTTTGATTCACTCTCGACCACCACTACCGAAGGCCAACAAGCACTAGCCTGGCAGCTCGCGTGTGCCTTCTCCATTGCGGATCCTCTCCGCCCCGAAGCTCCCAGAGTCGTGGCTGCCCTGAAAGTGCGTGGTATAGATGTCTGGATGCTCTCCGGTGACAATGCTACTACAGCCAACGCAGTGGGCTCTCAAGTCGGCATTCCCGCTTCCAACATCATCGCCGGTGTACTTCCAGACCAGAAGGCAGAGAAGATAAGATACCTTCAGCAAACGCTTGTCAAGCACCAGAAAGCGGTGTTCCGCATTCCGTTCTTGTCAAAGTGGAACCAGGGAAAGATAACAAAGCGAGCAACCGTAGCCATGGTAGGCGACGGCATAAATGACGCCCCAGCCCTGTCCACGGCCGACCTCAGCATAGCCATAGGTTCTGGCTCCGACATTGCACTCTCTTCGTCCTCGTTCATTCTCATAAACTCCCGCCTCACCACCATACTCACTCTTCTCGACCTATCTCGTGTCGTCTTCCGCCGCGTCTACTTCAACTTTGGATGGGCTCTCATCTACAACCTAGTTGCCATGCCCATCGCCGCTGGCGTGCTGTACCCTATCACAACTGGCGGCAAGAAAATGAACATGCATCATAATGGCGTGGGTATGGAGGGAGGCATGGGGATGGAGGACTCGGGACGAAAGCATGTTAGACTTGATCCTGTCTGGGCTAGTTTAGCCATGGCGCTGAGTAGTCTGAGTGTGGTTTGCAGTTCGTTGGCGCTGAGGAGTAACGTACCACTACTGGGATTCAGAGTTAAGAATGACTGGGACCAGGAGGATGGCACGGTGGATGGAGCAGGAAGCAAGGATGGAGATATGCCTGGGGAAACTGTGTGACGGTGATGTTTGCTGGGGGCGGAGCAGCACAGTTAGCATGTATCGACGGTCTCCTATAGAACTGGGATAGACTCTCTAAGACAGTTGGGTATTAATACCTTGTTCACGAATTTTTCCCCCAAGAAATGTGTGTTCGTGATCTCTTGTGACGTTGCCCTTGCTAGAGGAAGGCACACGACCGCCCGAACCCGACAGCCCGAGCCGGAAATGCGTCCCCACCAGCCAACACAGCATCACCGCGTCGTCTGGTAACCGCAGGCATGATATCACATCGCATTATTTTCTGTATCCTTGCGGGAAATTTCAACCGCAACAGGCTCACCGATATCCATTTCGGCCCGTTCTCGTGACCGATAACATGCTGCCCATCGCCTTCGCACAACTACTACATTGCGATTGCGATTGCACCAGCAACATATGCGACCGATGAGCGACTCTACATCGCCTCGCGCACCTGACCTCCAACCCGCAGCCCTACATACACACACACGATATGAGCCTCACCCAGACTCGGCAGAAGCTGTGCGAACCGAACGGCAGCGGTGTGCAAAAGAGCTAGAACCCATGTGTCGAGAAAGGGTTTCTGCTACACCGAGTAGAGTAGCGCGTGACTCGTCAAGTTTGGGTACTTTACCATCGGACCATGTATCAAATCGAGAGTCCAGAGATGTACCAAGCCGGCACGGTTCTATTGCCGGCAGTCGAGCAAGTACACAAGCGGACGACGTGGGTACATGTGCAGAAGAAGAAGAAGAGAACAAAGGCAAAAGGCAGTGGTACGACGGCATCGTCAACTTCTGGACCACGCAGATTAGTCTCACCATTGACGAGGGCGCGCATAGAGACCATCTCGGTATGTCTTGTCTTCTCGCTTGTCCCTGCCCCCCGTTTCGCGGCCCTTGTCATGGAACTGCTTGCTGTTGTATGCTAACAACCCGTTTCTCCCCCTTCCCCTCAGCACTCGAACGCACTTTTCTAGGGTACCTCCGCACCTCGCTTCTGCTCGTAATGACAGGTGTCACAATCGCCCAACTGTTCCACTTGCAGCACACGCCGACACCTAATGCGCGCTTTGGCTTCCACAAAGTTGGGAAACCTCTGGCTGCTACCTTTATCTGCATGGCCATTGTCGTGGTGTTTATTGGTGCAGCACGATTCTGGAGGTTGCAGAGCAAATTGACGCAGGGAAAAGCGCTGGCAGGGGGAGCTGAAGTGTTTCTTGTCATGGGCATGGTGGCGACAATGTTGGTCGGCACGTTTGGACTGGTGTTGGCCATTGATATCGAAAAGACGCATAATGGACGTTGAGGTGCACTGTCAACTACAACAATCTCACTATCAACCCATGACGGAAATGGTTTGATCTTTCTATTGCTGCTACAGTTAGGCACCCCACTGATGTAAAAGCGTCATCTGCTGTCGTTTCGTGCACGTTGGTATGTCATCGTTTACAGTGGGTCTTATTCTCAGACCAACTCCGCGTTTTAGTAAGCTGTTCGCCCCCTTGAGGCTTTTCTAACAGTGAGAAATGAAATCAGAGGTACGGAGCCGGTAAATCCATCAAACGCTAATGTAACAGGTCCAGTATCTGACAGACGACAACAACGTATATACAGTTCACTTGGAAACACGTCTCTCGGTTCTTCGTGCTGGGCCCTCCATATGCATCACTTCATCTACATATATCAACAGAGGAGTGAGTAGGGCAAAGTAGCGTTTCGTATGCTGCACTACCGCTTGCGTTGCTTGGGGTATATATGGCTAGGGTATAATCACAACAGGTGCATGTAAGGAAACTTTGACCCCTCCCCGAAAAAATATCACCACCTCACAAAGTCATCGATGACATGCTGTCAGCGCGACAAAATTTGCACAATACGAATTCTAACATCAATCACGCTTACGCATAGGCAACCAAATAGCACGATATTTCAAACCCTCACTTCATCTCCCTCATTTCACACCCGTTGTCTTAATTTTCTTGTCGCCATCAAGCTCTTGTACCGACGACGAATCCCGCATGGTGCTCGAATCGCCCTGTTCAGCTGTAACCATGTCGGCAATGGGTCTTCCAGCTACTTCGCCCTTTGTCTGCATAGCTACAGTTGGCTCAGTACCCTCCAAGCGGCGATGCACGGGGATAAAAGCGTCGTAATATCGAGGCATTACCAAGCCTAGCAGAATGACGATAATCGTCAAGATGGACAGGATGAAGCCGGCAATCATCATGGGGTCGTAGCGCAGAGTGTGAAACTCTGGAAAGGCAAAGGACAAGATGATTGCCAGAACGGGTCCACTAAGGTAGCGAAGGAGGAACGGCATGAAAGCTGGTATCTTCCAGTTTTTGCCCTGGCCTACGATGATGTTGAGGTCGCGACGGAGTTGGTTACCCTTGCCGAGTTTATTAGCAAAAAAAAATTCTGGAAAATACGCATTTTAAAGGAGGATAAGATCTAGGGACTCACCGAGTAAAAGGCAAGGAACCAAAATCTTCGGATGAAGGCATTGCGGTGCCAGAATGAAGGAGCATGTGCATCTGGTGTTCGCGCCAACACAACGGCTACAATCGCCATTAAAACGTAGAAGCCGATTCCAGCACCGGCGCCTGCTCCGGGACTGCCAATACCGTGCGCCAAGCTGATACCGAAGACCTGGCCACCGAAGAAACCTACATTGTACACGATAAAGGCTGGTAGACCGGTCTGGTCGACAATGTCCCTCCATCGATACACTGTCGTCGCGCTGGATACCTCGCTCCAGACGACAAAGATGAGGGCCACGTTGTTTACCCAGCGATCGATTCCATCAAGCAGATAGTAGCCAAACTCTGTGCAATATGGTAGGCACCTGGATGTTGCATACGAAGTCAGTGGGTATCTCGTGGGAAGTGATAGCTCGGTAGGGGCATTTGTGTGTGTGTGTGTGTGTGTGTGTGTGCATAAAGGGGTGTTTTACTCACATCAAAAAGCAAAGCACAGTGAGTGCAGTGACAACAACGGGTCGTGAAGCCTTGACTAATCCAGAGTCACAAATCAGCGTGACCACAACGTCAAGCATGACAAAAGCCGAACTGAACCCAAGAACGATTAGCGTAAAGAACAGAAGCACAGCCCAGAAGTTTGCTCCTGGCATCTGCAGTACTGCTTCCGGTAGTGTCAAGAAACCAACAACAAAAGCTCCCAGCCGAACGCCATCCTGTGGCCATCTGCGCAGGTAGCCGACAACGCCGAAGACGGCAAAGGCAGCAAAGTTCTCAAACAGGACATTGCTGCCACAGATGAGGCAAGCATCCATAACGGCATTCGCATGCTTGGTGTTGTAGCTGGCATAGGAGGTGAAATATCCAAAGCCGATACCAGTGGAGAAGAAGACTTGGCCGACTGCAGTCTGCCAGACAACACCCGAAGCTAGCTCTTCGCTCCTCCATGTCCTCCACACAAGATCGACGCCTTCTCGTGCATTTGGGAGCGACAGCGCCCGCCCGACAAAGATGATGGTCGTCACGATCGGCAAGCCCATGGTGAAGTAGACGACACGTCCAGTCATGCCGACGCCTCGAAAGATGGAAATCCAGATAAGGAACCAGACAAAGATGCTCCATGCAACGGTTTCACCAATCAGCGCTCTGCTGGGATAGCCAGTGAAGGAAGTGACAGAGTTACCATCCGCGCTCAAGCTTCCCTCGGTAATGTTACCGCGCTGCAACACGTCATTGTAGTAGAAGTCGTCGATGCGGTTTTCCCATGGCAAAGGGCTGGTGAAACTGTACCGGAAGTACTGCATAATCCACGCGAGGTTAACGGTAAAGTATTGTACAACGAGAAAGCTGACAATGACCGGGCCCATGCCGACACCCTTGAGTCGACGGTTCATGTTGTTGACTAGCACATGGGAGTTTTTTCATGTCAGCCAACTTTCTTACTGCACGTCAGATGCCATGTGGTTTAGCCTTACATGCAATCACGGTGCCACCTCGGTATGCCTGACCTATCGACACTTCGAGGATGAGTGCCGGAATGGCGATCAAAAATACCGCTAACAAGTAGGGGACAAACCACTGAAGGCCTAAGTGTAATCTTGCGTCAGGAAAGTCGACTTTTTTTCACGTCGTATGATTTGGAGTGCTACCGTAATTGTTGTAGAGAACGCTGGGATATCTCAGAAGATTTCCTTGCCCTGCACAGCCTCCCATGGCTGCAAGTAGGAATGCTGCTCTTGACGGCCATTGATCACGTCCATCCTCGCTTTTCGCCGCGGGCGGCGCAATATAGTTGCCAAGCTTTCGTAGGAAAGGCGTGGCCATTTTGCCAAAAGGGGGGTCCAGCAAAACTTCAGAAAGGGGTGTGTGTGCGAGGAATATACGAGAGCGTGTCTCTAAATTTAGTTTAAACTGCCGTCGTTTTGTTGCACTAGTCTAAGAGCTGATGATGCTTCATAAAAGGACACTTTCCCAAACAACTGGAAATGCTAAAGACTTCTAGTGCTGAGAAGTGAGCCTGTTTTGTATCGTATGTCGGGGGTATCCACTTCACTACGTCCGCCAAGCAATCGTACCGAATCTCTTCGTTCCGCGTTTGGTTGGTACGGTTGGTCCGCTCGGTTCGATCGGTGTTGGTGGTGTGTGAGTTGCCATGTAATCCGTAGATAGACCCATATTGTTGAGCAGCCTCAGCAAACTTGTTTTTTTAGTAGGAATAACAGTAAATCCATCATGTTCATGCCGCTAAGCAAGTGCTTGCTGTGGACAAGTCTTTCTTGCACTATATATATATATAACCAAACGCTGAAAACAAGAACGCCGGTCGCTGCTAAAAAGTGAAGTACTCTGTTGACCGCCAAGCTTCCGCTGCACAAAATGGACATCTGTTTGTCGGTCGTATCCCGGCGTACGTCAGATGGTGGTCGTTGAATATTTTCCGACAAATCATGTTGTAATGGTTTGCCGGTTTCCGGCTCGCCAATGCTAGGCACAGCTTGGTTCCGCCTGCAACTGTCACGTGAACACTTGTCCCTGAAGGCTACAACTTTA
>Ga0265798_10002992_pt1 | contig 24413 bp, 24 predicted proteins | sample P3T30metagenome_FD_192430 | JGI IMG/M metagenome (GOLD analysis project Ga0265798, IMG submission 192430) | Plant litter microbial communities from East Loma Ridge, Irvine, California - P3 T30 | ecosystem: Environmental > Terrestrial > Plant litter > Unclassified | place: USA: California...
ACACATGGAATCTGTTTCTTACTTGCATGCTCGAGCTGTACATCGGATGCTTATGCGCCAATGCGCCCGCCATGAAGGTCTTCTTCAAACATTTCTTCCAGGAAAAGCTCAGTCAGCGATCCAAGACGAGAACACCAGCTGGTACCGATGATCGCCAGGATAGTGCGCACACCAAGTCGAAGAACTCGTGGAGGAAGTTCGGTGCGAGCATTACAGGCGGAAGCTGGGCCAACAGCACCAAGGGATATTACAATTCTCACCTTGGTACCACTGTCGACCCGCATGGAGGTGTGCATGTGCACAAAGAGGTGCAAGTGACCATGTCGCCAACCAGCTCGGCAATGCCGACACCCACTGGCATTGACCGCCCTGTGTCAACTATGACAGCCGACATGATCTGCGACCGCGATTACGAGGACATTGAGCTTGGGCGTTACACCACAGGTCATAACTCGCGAGCATCCAGCATGCGATCGACTCACCTCTACGAAGGACACGACTTGGAGGCACTTCCGCCACTACCCACATCTCCCGCATCACAAACGTCGCCAGCTAGCATTGCTCCCCTGTCATCGCATACTCTCTCACCCACAGAGAAGAAGCTACCCATAACACCCTTACCTGGCACCGCAATAAGTCAGGAAACCAGGAGGGAGAGAAGTCCCACACCAATGCCCCCACCACCAACCGCGCGGGAGTCGCCATATCCCCCACGTGGTTCAAGTCAGAAGAAGCCAAGTTGGCAGTCGTGGTCCTGAAGCGTGCCGCGCATGCTAACGTTCGGATACTTATGTCGACCTATACCCACGCACGACATGAAGCATCGCGTAGATCGCGCAAAAATTTCCTCGTCTTTCCTTGTACTTGCAGCGTCGCTGTAATGTCGCTTTATGATACCATGTCCGCTCTCTGGCGCTACTATAGAAGCATACCATCTATGCATCAATATATTTATACCCTTACAAAGCTTCGTGTACACTGCGACCGCCGTCTTCGACTAACAGATTTGATGTTGCGGCGCTCGTTCCTACCGATCTTGATGAGCTTGCGGATGACGCTCCGATGATGACGACTTACACCATCACCCTGCAACTTCGGCATGCAACCGAACCATGTCGTTTACGTCAAATTTCATCGTACGTCAGGAAAAAAAGAAGAAGTAAAATGATGTATAGCAAGGGAGGAAGTTCTAATGAAGATTCTAGACCCATCACATATTAGCCGAAAGAAGAAGGTGCATCCTCGCTATTTTTTGTTCGGAATTAATGACCCAGCCATTCCGATTCCGATGAGGCGGGCACCTGGAATCTCGCACACGGCCCGGGGAACACTTTCAACATCCACGCCCTACCGAATGACTCAATGGTGTTCTCCAAAATGAAAAAGATTTCTGAGCCAAAGCTCGAATCTCTAAACCGGTCAAAAGTAATCAAAAGGTTCATTCCACCCGCATGATGACGACAAAACTTTCCCCACCAACGCTTTTCACGCCATCGGAACTGAGATCCAATCCAAGCTTATCGAAGTCCATCACGCAACTCGTTAACGTCGCGTTCTATCGTTCGTATGAACGAGATACGGCGAAATGGGATAATTCGGAATCGCGCTTCAGCGATGAAGAGGGGCTTCATACGCTGCTGACTGGGGAGGGCAGCGTTATCGCATTGATCTTCGATGACGCAGCGAGCGCGAACGGGAACGGTAGCATCGATGGCGATAACGATAGAATCAATGGGGAAGACACAAGCATCAATGGCGAACAGAGCAGAAAGGTCGTCGCATGCGCCTCCCTCGTACCCTGGAAAGGCGGCTGGGAAAAAGAATGCGCCTCCACAGAAACAGGCTGGGAAGTCAAAATCGTATGTGTCGACGGAGATGCGAAGTACCACCACCGTGGTCTAGCTATCCAGCTTCTCGACTTCTTACAGCAGTATCTCATCGTGCGAGAAACCATTCAGCTCGAACAAAAGGGACTGCAGGGCCAACGCGTGTTGAGCCTTTGGATCCTGGCCGCGGAGTGTCTCAATGGCGCGTATTGGCGTAAGAGAGGGTATGAGGTGGTAAGGAAGAAGACGTGGGGACCGGGGACGTGGAGCTGCAAGACGAATTTTGAGATGGTGGTTTTGAGGCGGGATGTTACTTTTGGGTTTGGGGGTGGGTCGGCGGTGGGGAAATGAGGGAACAGAATGGAGTGGGGTATAGCGGCATAATGGCTTCTATTGCCCCTAACGTAATCGAGGACTCTCTTCCCAGTCTGGCTTTGGAGACGAAGACGCCATGCTCATGTTGAATGTCAGGCCGGTTGTCGCGTAGAACTCTCGCAGTCCCGCCCCACGCAGATCAGGCAAATAACAGCGTCGTGTCTTGCTGCTCAGGGTCTTGAAATCGTTTGGTTGCTCCTTGAACACGAGCTCGATCTGTAGATCTGTCCAGTCTGACCACGGGTGAAGTAGAACCTCATCGAGCTTCCTCTCCATGCACTGCGTCCAAGGCTCATTACCGAAGACCATCAACTGCACGAGGTCCTGGACGGCTGTAGCGACGCGTTCGTCAGTGAGGGTACCCTCGCTGTTGTGCTTCTCTTTCACGGCATTCCAGTCGACCTTCGGATCTAGTACGAACAGACAGACGAAGTCTCTACGCAGGAGTCGCATTTGCAGTAGCGGAAGGAGGTTGAGCGACGGATGTAGCACTCGGCGCGCTCGGCGCACGTGGACAATGCCTTGCCATACTTCCGCCATTTCAGCAGCAATCTCATCAGCGGTCGAGGACCCACATCCAAATTTCGGCTTTTGAATGGGAGGCTCATTGCAGATGGTTTTGTCAATGTACACGGTGATTGATTTCGGCGCGCGCGTGGACAGCCACTCCCCGTTGCTAAAGGTAGAACACACCGTGTGGCAGAAGTGCTCGACGTCCAGCCAATCTAGACCGACTTCGAGACCGGCGAAGAGGTGCGAGAGGAACTCTTTGCGCAGCTTTTGACACACATGTGCGAGTGAGAAGATGGTAGTGGGAGGGGAGCCTGCGCCGAGGGAGAACGAGTTCGCAGTGAAGCGGCGGACGCGGCCCTCGTATTCGGCCGTCAAAAACTCATAGACTGAGTTGCGGAGTTCTGTTATGACGTCAGTGTTGATGCTACAGGCTTTGCGGTCTAGCCAACTCACCTGCGGGCAGATCGAGGAAGCGGAAGGGCTCGGGGAGTGAGCGTCGCGTTCTCATGTTGATTAGCGACAACGTTGTGAAGATTGATCCAAGGTCCTTAGTAGAGTTCGGTAGTTATCTACCAGATGGAATCGTGGGGTTAGAGAGAAGGAGAGTCGGCAAGTTGGGGGCAGTCATCAGCGTGGTAGTCCGTGGTGAGAGCAAACGACACTGGAAGTCTCTTCACGTGTGGCGTGTGCACGCCGACGAAGACAAGGATTGTTGAGTACGTGTTGCAGAGAATGACATGTAAAAGAAAAGAACCTCTCACTCGAGACTGCTCTGGGGTTCAGGAAACTAAGATTCTTGCATCGCGTCACCCTGTTAAGCTTCCACCTTGTCCGAGGTGTGTGCGTGATTTGACTGCACAAGAGTAAAGTGCGGAAGACTTACGCTTGTACGCGTTGAGATTTTATGGAACAGGTAACCCTGACATCTGCGTAGAAGTAACGATAATGATTTCCGTCTTTGCAGTCCTACTCGAAACCAGACCGCCTCAGTAGACTTTCGTCTCCTAGTCTCTCATACCTCAATCCTTATGCCAGGAAACTCCGAAAACTCTCCCCAATTTGCATCAACGCCAATTCTGTTGAAAAAGGCTTCTTCTACTGTGTCTTCATCAAAATCCTCAAACTCAGCCTCCAGCTGCTCGAGCAATTGCCAAGATGTCAGGTAGAGCACTGTCTGTGGCGAATCGCTAACACCAATATTGGAAACCATGATTCTCGTGATCACACTGGTCTCGATATCGGACAGCCACTGCGGGTGCCGATTACGCATCATGTTCTCTACAGATGATGCATCTTCATCGATCCAGGCTCTGAAGCTATATCCGGCGCGCTGTCCCTCTTCGTCCTCGTCATGAATTTGCAGCCTAGCCGTGTCGTGGACGAAGTGACAGGTGAAGTTTAGTCGACAGAGGCCAATCTTGACTAGCGGTAGCACATCAAGCTCATGACCGTCCCCACCTTCATTGCCGCGCCAGGGAGTGACTATGGTCATGTTCGCCGGTGCAAGCTCAACATTCTCGATCTTGCCGTCAACGGTGGGGAAGAAGGTGCGCATGTAACCGGCAACCGCCTTCCAATCGATGACGATGTCTCGCTTCAGGCAGATAGATCGATACTCGGTACGAAGCTGTTGACAGCTCTGCGCAAGCGCGAGACACGGCAGTACGCAGCGAGGTTGGTCGGCTTCGGTCTCAGCAGCGAAATCATAGATACGATTGCGCAACTCTATTACACACATGTCAGCCCTGAGATCTTGCCTGGAGAGGGTCGCGCCTACCTGCTGGTAGATCCAGGAAACGAAAGTGATCTTCGCGGTCGCTCCTGCTGATACTGGTCTGAGCCATTTCTGAGTTTGAATTGGAGCTGTGCAGGGGGTGTATGTTGTGAGAATGTAGTGGAGAGATGATGCAGTGGGTTGGATACGAAGGCACAACGGTAGAGGGACCCATGTTAGCGTTGCGCGAACTAGGTAGTCGCCTAATGCGACCTCGGGATCCACATTCACGTGTTTCCACGTGATTAAGAGTGAAATACGTCCAAATACATGATTTGCGAAGCAAGCCGCAAGCTACGTGATCTGTATGCTTCAGATGCTATCTATACAAGTAACCTAAATCTATAGAGGTCTTTGACGACGATGCTACAATGTGTGACCGCAAGCTAGCGTGAGATATCGACGCCCGATCTGATCACTTGCCGACTCTATTCTTTCTCTACATCTTCCGCCCGGCTCGAATTGTTGAAATTACGCACATCAATACCTTCAAATGCAACGTCAAGATAAGCCCCAGACCAATCTTCAAAACTTGGCATGTTGCAGAGCCGTCTCATCTGATCCGTGAAAGCTTGCCCTTCTCTGTCCAAGGTCATATCGACACCGTGGGGTGTATGCCCCGGCTTGTACCACAAGTAGAACCTGCCATCGTGATGACAGCAGAATTCAGAGATTTTGGATGCTTGGATATCGTGTCTCAATGCAGGCGACGTATTTTCCAGGATCTCCGTTATGAGCTCACAGTTATACTGTGAATAGAATTGCTCTTCGGTATCTGCAGGACCGGGGATGACGGTGACCTCGGTTTCCGGGGATGCTATCTTAACTTCCAGGAGAGGTAGTATGTCCACATTCGTGGATGGCGGATAGCGGTAAATGACGCGCGAGGGGCGTTGCCCATCGAGTACCCGCTGGTTCGTTTGACCCGACGCAAAGAACGCGTTCGTGAAACTCTTGATGTCTTTGTCTCTGACTGTGAAGGGTACGTTTTGCATGTAGATCTTCCTGAATTCATCGCGAATTTGTCGACAGACTTGGGTGAGACAGATAGTGGGTCCGTTGCCAGGCTTGAGTATGATGTTGCGCGGCGGTGCCTCGGCAGCGTACTCATAGATGCGGTTCCGAAGTTCTGAGGTGTGAAGTTAGTGAATCTACTTCATTGGATAAAGAAGCGCTAATGATCTACCTGCAGCGAGGTCTAAGAAGCGGAAGTGGTGTTCGTTAGTCGACCCGGAGGTGATTGGAGCATCGTGGAATTGCATGGCTGCAAGCGCGTCGTCAACAGCGCTGGTATAGCACACGATAACCTGATCCATGAACTGGCGAATGTGTTGCTATCACATATCCGAGACCTTCATCGACGTGGAGCGTGTAGGAGTCGGCGAGCGTACCGGCGTGCCTGGAGCTTTCGTGTTTAATTAGGCGACCAATCCCGCGCTAACCCAAAACGTCCATTGCCCGCGGCTCCACCTGCCACGCGCGCACCTCGGACGAGACCTTGGAAAGTAGAATTGAATATGTGCACCGTAGGCTACATTAATCTACAGATCAGAATCAACAAAGCCGAAGCAATGTCGACTTCCTGGCTACGTTCTACTTCTTTCTTCCCGTGCAGAGAGGCCTCATTTCTCACCTCCACCCCATCCAAGAAAAAGCCTGAACAGGTCTGCAGACTACATCAAACCAAAACCCTGCAAAGTAGTTGGTCTAACGTTAATGTAGACTCCAGGGTGTTCAGTTTATTCCTAGATTGGCATGCCTCCATCAAATTGGTGGAGGGCCTATCATAGCATTATCTCGTTCCATAGGCCGTCAAGACCGGTAGTACCCGTCGCTGAGGCGAGCTGCTCGCTGAACTTAACATGAACATCCACAGTTTCGTCCGGAGATCGCATAGTGATGGCTACACTCTTCACCTCGTACTCCTGTACAGCAACGCGCCAATTCCGCTTCGCTTCCTTGACTAGCGCAGTGTCTTCAGTTCCGAGACGTGTACAACCACCATACTGTACCAGCTTGGTGATGGAGACTCCGGCGGGAGCAAGATCCTCGAAATGGATGATGCGCACTTCCAGTCCCTTGAAGGCCAAGCCCAATCGCACTAGATGGATGATCTCCGTTGGTCGATCGAGCGTGCAGTCGAAAGCCGTTTCGTACTGAATGATGAGCTTCTTGGGACCGCTTCCATACTCTTCTTTGTTCGGGTAGAAGCTCTCGAGGAATGCGTGGACAGAGTGCCAATCAATGACGAACTCGGCGCGTTCAAGCCACATTGGTCGGTACTCGGAACGTACCTAACACGTGGACATGCTAGATCAGTACATGTCTCGTATCCATCTCACATGATAAGTTACTTGGCGGGAGACTTGTGTCAGCGCGATGCCTGCGGCGCCGTGATCACGAGGTCCATGGACTGGTGTGAGTAGCTGAGAGGGTACCTCTGCGACAGCGTACTCGTAGATTTGATTGCGGAGCTCTGAATGGACGTCAGTCTTCCGCTTTGCGAAATTTCGCTATATATATACTGACCTGCTGAGAGACGCATAAAGTCGAAAATACCTGTTGGAGTATACGCGACCTTCTTCGCTCGCGGAAGGCGACTGCTGGACAAGACGTCGTCGTCTCGGCGTCGCTTCAGGCGAAGCATCGAGAGCTCGGGCGTGTAGCGATCCATAGTGACGTTGTGGACGCTGCACGGGTGGTGTTGTTGTTGTTTTTGTACGGATGCGAAATACGTGCCGTAAACATGCCTACCTAGGTAGGGTCTCGCGTTTGTTGTGACGTCATCTACCTTGGTAGCCTACAAACGCGTTTGCATCCAACGTTCGCATTCACTTGAGATAGAAATAACCAAATGACCTCAGCGTCGTGTATGAAAGGCCGGGTCTTCGCTTAACCATGCACCTGCATCTTCGCTCGGTTGGGGCCAGCGCTTACTTTAGCCCCACAACTGCTCCTCGGTATGACATCCATCATGAATACGAACTACGAAGAGTCACAGCTCTGGCTCGGCTTGCTGCATACGATCTGTCGCCTACACTGACCAAAGAGGACTTCAAGAGACCACTCGATGAACCCCTCAATCCCAGACACCGTCGACTCTAATAATCCGTCGCCAAGAAGTACTCACGAGCAACTACTACACATCTTCAGGAAGATGAAGAAGCGCCGCAATGTACCTAAGATCGCACCGACATCAAGCGAGCCAGCGCCCATCACGTCAAGACTTCTACTGCTACCCGCCGGTACGTCCCCCCAACAACACACACGTCCCCCACCTAACACACCCCAGAACTCCGCAACCACATCTACAAATACGTGCTACTACCCCAACACCACCCCATCGAACTCTTCAAATCACCCGTCCTCTACAGCTCATGGAGTCACAGCACCTCCGCCTGGTTCCGCATGATAAAACCCAGCCAAGTATGCCGGCAAATGCGCAGAGAATACCGACCCTTAGCACTCCGCGAACAAGAGCTCACCATCAGCATCAAGCCCTGGCTCCGCTACGTCGATTTCGTCTACGGGCCTTCCCGACCAGTTGAACACGTGCCCAGACGGATTGATCTGGTTATCGAAGATCCGTTGGTAGAGCGATTGAGACTGGATGTACTGCCTTTGCTGCGGATTCGGCATTGTGATTATCCGACTGGAAGAGCGTCGATATCATTTAGACCCTGTCATAGCTATCTAAAGCAGCCGACGACGATGAAGGTGCAGCTGGATTCTATATTGGGCTTTGACGACGCACGTTGGGTGACTTGTATTGGAAGCGGTGATGTCGCGGAAGTCGTGATTCATGCTGGAAGAGGGAGTCTCGACTATGGCGTTTCCATAGTGAGGGTTGTGGTCGTGTTTAAGAGTGGGAAGGCACCTGGGAGGCTTACGAGCGAGGTTATTGTTCCCGAAGTGATGGTTCGCGACGACGGTTTTGTGGACAAGTTTGCGGAGAGTGTGGGCTGGACGAAGAGAAAGGGACTGGATGTTCATGCTTCGATAGAGGGGCATTGTAAGAATGTTTGGCCACTCCGGCCGACGAAGTATTTGTCGAGGAGGACATGAGATCGGGAGTGTAGATGTATATTGTAAAGTGCAATCTATCTGAAAAGGTTGTGGCATCGAGTGCGTCTACTTCCATGTCGACGCACCCGACCTGAGACCACACAGGACGTCGCAGTATAGCCCTTTGCATTGTGAAAGATGAAACACTGGGTGATAATCCAGGACACCTTGTCATAGGTTCCAAAGACGACGCCAGGCTGCCTCGGCGCATGTCTCAGCCGTCAACCAAAGCTAGCACATGAGTACCATCATCCCCCTTCGCCCTCTGCATAGTAATCAAAATCGCCAAAACCAACTTTTAGTCTTATCCATATCATCGTCGAACCAGAAACTGTGCCGATACCCGTATGAACGCTCCTGGGGGTTCGGGTCAGGGTATGCGAGCCTAAAGTCACGTATACCACGTGTAGGCTGAGCTGCTTCATTCCACATCTCGTAAGCCGTAGGCTTCCACTTCCTAGCCATGTGTTGATCCATGGTGATTCGGAGTGCAGAGCTGTAAAATCGAACCCTGAGCCTCATTTCCTTGATCGAATTGGCCATTTCGCGCCACTTTGAGTGGGATTGATCAGCGAATAATGCGAGCATGCTGTTCACCTGTGCGATACAAAGTCCGTCGTTGTATTTCTTCAGGTCCTTCTGAAGTTCGAAGGTGAAGCGAACCTTTGGTGAGCGCGAGACAAGCGAGACTACGCGCGCGATGTCTGCATCGTAGAACTCGTCTTCACCCATATCCTCACCGCGGCTATGTCCAACTACGCTGATGATGTGTCCGCGGTAGCGCAGCATCTTGGCCTCGTCGCTTGGCGGATAGAAATCGCGGATGTAGCGGGCGTAGTGGTAAGTGGATTCTAGGCGGAACGCAGTTTCAGTCATGTAGATAATGTGGAATTCTTTTCGGATTTGTCGACACGTCTGTGTAAAGCAGCGCCATCCTCCTACCGGTTTGATCGGGTCATCGTGACGGAGACGCAGTGGAACGGGGTCTGCATCGATGCAGAAGCTGTATATCTTATTGCGTAGTTCTGTAGGTACTGAGTTAGCTAGGTTCTGGGTGGTTGGGAGGATGTACACACCACCTGGAAGGTTCAGAAAGCGGCTGTTTGATGCGCTCATGGTAACACCCCGCATCTGCGCTTCTACGGAGGCCATGAGCGGATACTCCTCGTCGATTTCTGAGTTACTGCTGTCAAAGTTAGTCCCGGATGGCTGAGTGTGAAGGGGAAATGTACAGGTGTAGGTGATCCATCTACGAGCTTGTGTTGTCTGGGAGAAGAGTCTGTGGTGAAGTGAGAATAGAGGGAAGCGCCTGACCAAGTGAACCATGGTACGGCTGCCAAGCAATAAGGTAGCGCGTGTTATCGGGTACCTGCATGTACTGTGGGGTCCACGGGTGCGGGGCTTCACCTTCACGTGAGATACGTACTCAACGAGCAAACGCGCTTGACTGTTTGGGAACTGGTACGTTCTTCTACGAAATCGGTTCCTTCGAAATTATGGAACCTCGCAAAAACACGACCCAGCATATCAACCTATTTGCGACCCAAACATCGTTGGATGTCAACACGAAAGGGCTAGTCGCAAGATAAGGTCTCACTCAAGCCCGCGGTTCTGAGCGCTCGTACAGCCTACCGGTGCCGTCCCTGAAAACGACAGCAAACGCGTCCATAGGCGGTGCACCCATCTCATTCATTGCCTGCCGCGGGTCACCAACATGTGCCATAAGATCATCTGCCACCGAGCATGGGAGAAAGAGGGTGATTTCAGGCTGAGTGCTGCACGTGATCGCAATCCTTTGGATACGCTTCATGTGCGGACGAAAAGCGCCGGACGAGATAGTAGCGAAGAAGTCGTTGACGAGGCAGCCGAGACGGAGGCACGCGCTGGCGTCTGTGAAGCTGACTTTGAAAGCGGGATTCTTTGCGCAAAGATGTATGAGTGGTGTCGCGTCGTATTCGTGGCCGAAGTACGTGATGATTTGAATGTTGCCTTGCAGGCCAGAGGCGCTAGTCGACGCATGATGCTTGTCAGTCCGGCAGCCTGACTGGAGTTGCTCGCTCGCAAGTTCATTTTGTTGCCTCAATTCGGGATATAACGAGTAGAGAAATGTATTCGCCGTGACTTGATGGACAGCATGGACAGTTTCGGCCATGTACATTGGTCCGAATTCTGCACGTGTTTGCTTGCACACGTTGCGAAGGCTGCCGTACAGTCCGTAGCGAGTATTTCTGTAATGCTTCCTTGGACGCTTAGGCATGCGAAGAAGTTGCCGAGGTTTTGGTTCGACGCAGTATTCGTAGATGCGGTTGCGAATCTCGCCAGGCAGAGATAGAAACGTTAACGTGGACATTGTGATGACGTTCAAATGAGGGAACAAATTTGGTCTCGATGGCAAATACGAAAGACGATTACTGCGTTTAGTTCACAGTTCATCTGGGTAGGAGGTGAGGTTGCAGAGAGATAAAGGAAACACAAATAGTCAACAAGAAGGAGTAAAAAGACGCTAGTGTCCATTCGGCTAGCACGGATCTAGCGCTGGATGCCTCATCTGGGCGCTCCAGGATGCAGCCATTTATACCAATCCTCCGGCTTGCAGCAATTCGTCCGGACGTCCAGTATACGGACATCGGCCAAGCCAGCATTCCTGAGGAAATCCATCGTTTCGAGGCCCGCCAAGTGAATGATAGGCTCGCGCTTGGAGCCCCACGGAGGATCTGTCGTAAGCCAGAGGTCGAGAAATGGCGTTGAGACTACTGGATAAGGGCCCCCATTGAATCTGGGGTGTCGCACACCCAGAGTTTTGAGATAAAGGATTGCGGCATCCACATCATTGTTTCTCGGTCGGACCGTTGCTAATGTCTTTGGACCAGCGAGAATCTTGTTCAGATCTTGTACAAGCAACTCACCGTATGCTTCCGATACAAGCTGGCTGCAGGGTTGACTAGGGTCGGTTGGAACGTGAGTGGTGTCAACCTCTGTGGAGAAATCGAACTCGCATATGAAGGATGGTTTCTTGGAGCGTATCTGCAGCAGTGGGAGGATATCCAGATAGTGTTCGTTTCGATCATTGACTCCGGGGCCAAGATCAAGAATGACATTGGCAAAGATCGGGCATACAGAGGTCTCGGCGCCCCCCTCCACTAGACTGTATGCCTGGATGACCATTGCGAGGTATTCGTATACATCACGTGCGTCCACCCGGAGTTGAAGTTGTTCGCGGTACAAAGCCCCAAACTCGCTTCGAAGCGTCCGCGAGATCTGAGTAAGACCTAAGAATTGATGACGGGTGCGATCGATCCGTAGGCCAGGGTGGCTGTCTTGGGGACGTTTCATGTCCACGATGCCGTCGTTCTTGCAAAACAAGTAGACATTGTTCCGGAGCTCTTGAGCCAAATTAGCGCAAATTGTTAGAGCAATCAGGTAAATGTTGCTCACCGCCAGGCAGGCTCTTGAAGCTGGTCCTTGGGCAAGAAGTAGCCATTGAAGCCATGTCCTTGTCGGTCGTCATGCTGGATGAACTCTGTAGTAGAGCTGCTTCGTGGTGTGGCTATCGAGTTGACAATCAGGTGGTAGGGCCGCTGGTTACTGTTCTGAACCCGGCCTGCAGTTATACTCGTGGAAGGAGTAGTTTGTCAATGCTTTGCAAATTGCCAGAGCGCTTCCTTCCCTCTGTAAAACACTTGTTAGGCTCGCCTAGGCCTTTTCTCAGCGACCTTATCCATGCTTGTGACTTGTGCACAAGCAGATAATTTCGAAAAGGTGAAAGAATGGAAAGGTCACAGGGAACGGAGTGATATCGGAAAGAGACCCAATTGTGGTATACTAGGTAGCTGCTACCAAGCCTCGCTACATCGCCTTACCTTCAGGCGTGCTGTTCCAAGCATGTTCGAATTGTTGCCATCCGCCATGGGGTTCTTCGCACATCTTGAGATCGCTAATGACGAAGTCGTAATACCCTTCAGCAGGAAGCTTTCCCTGGTTCACAGTCCCGCCCATGGCGATATTGATGAGGATTCTGAAGTCTTCCATGCGGCGTGTGCCCTCTGGAATGCAGCCCTTCATGACTGGATAATTGTCAATGTACCAGATCATGCGCCCTCTCCACCCAGGTATGCCCTCTTCTTCGATCCAAGCGAAGCCATAGGTATGTGGTTGCCGTGCCAGGTCTGGAAGAGACGTCTTCACGACGCGATGCTTCTGTGCATCCTCGCCGGTGTAGGAGCCCCAATGTAGACACGAGTGGTTCTCCGTCTCGCCGTTCCAGCTCTCAGCAAGGTCGACCTCGCCGTCAGTTGGCCATTTGAACGGGTCTGCGGGCAGCATCCAGTATGCAGGCCATATGCCTGGTGCAGACGGGGGTAGACAGGTCGCTGTCAAGTATCCGCGCGGTCGCGACAGCGTCTGGTGTGAGGTCAGACGCGCAGAGGTGTAGCTGCCGTTCTGTACGAGGGCGCGCACGATCAGGCGGTTGTCGTGATGGAACGAGTTCTCGGGTTTATCCGTGTACATCTGCTTCTCGTTGTTGCCCCAGCCATGGTCGCCGATCTCGTGCCGGAAGTTCTGCGACACGGGAGTCTTGATGTCGAATGACGGCTTCCAGTACACGCTCTGGCCCTGTGGTGGAGGGAGGTTCTGGGGCGGCGGAGGCTGCGCAGAGTTGGGTCGGTTCTGAGGAATAGGCGGGGGGCCGCCAGGTGCGGGAGATTGGGGCTTGCTACCCTGGGGAACGGGCGGTGCGAGGGGCTGCTGTTGCGGAGGCGGCGGGCCCCATTGCTGCTGAGGGGGTGCGCCCCATTGATTCTGCTGTGGATTCGGCTGCCCCCATTGCTGGTTTTGGGGAGGGAATTGCGGAGGATACTGGCTGCCCGAGTACTGCCCTGAGTTTGGCGCGGGATAGCCTTGGGGTGGCTGCTGGTAGCCCTGAGGTGGCTGCTGATAGCCTGGAGCGGGTTGTTGGTAGCCCGGGGGAGGCTGCTGGCCCGGATAGCCCTGTTGGCCTGGGTAGCCTTGGTTCGGGTGGCCTTGCTGGTGATGGCCCCCGGAGGGCTGTCCAGTGAACTCTGAGAGCTTCGCCTTGCCTTTTGCTAGCAGCTTGTCGAGCGTGCCTGACATTGTGTCGCGATGCCGTGATACGAAGGAAGTCACGGTGGGACGAAGGTTCCGCTTTGAGCCGAGCCGCCATGACGCAAGCAGGGCTGCACCCTCCCCAAAAGCGCCGACGAACTCTCCAACAACAACACGGACCTCAATATGAACAGCCTTGTCGCAACATCTTTCTTCTTCAAGGCCAGGTAGCCTTACTTCATGAGATTGTCAGGCACGTGTTCTAGACCATCGCGACTAGCCAAGGCATGGATCTTCCTCGCAGTCTACCAACCTCTCCAAGCTTAACCGAGCCTTCATGATTTCTTCGACTCGCTGTTTCTCTCCTTCCTCCAATCAGCCTCGCTCCTTCTCTGTCATTATCTGATTCGTCATGCTCCCCTGTCGTTGGCTACAAACAGGCGTTCACCCACGTTACACCCGTGACGTCACATCTCACCACAACAACGGCTATTCACCCGAATAGCCAACCAGGCTTCCCATGGAAAGCGGGCAGGATGCAGGCCTACACATCCACGGCAGCAGCTATGTGAAACAGGAAGTGCTGCCTGTGTCAACGTAGGCCCCGCGTCATCCTCGTGTTTTGGCAGCAATCAATCTGTCTTAACGGAAGTCGCGCCTTGCCGCACTGTCGCACTGTCGCACAGGACCAAACACTGCATATCTGGCAGATAATACAGCTTTCTCTCTTACACTCCACCACCCCACTATTCCCATCAACTACTCCACCTCAGACCTGTAATACCACACCACTCGCCCGCCATTACTCACAAGCCCAACCGAACCAACATGTCTTCCATCGTCAATGCCCTCAGCGATCTCGTCTCGTCCATGGTCGAGCTCGTCTGGTCCTTCATCACCACTGCCGGCGCGCTAGTCCAGAAGACGGTCCAGTTCGCTCTCAACTTCGTGTTGGAGATGATCGACCTCGTGGTTAACTTCTTCCGTGGTCTCGTGGACCTTGCTGGCGGTATCGTTAGCTTCGTACTCGGTGAGTTGGCTGACGCCATTTGACTCGCGCACTCGGTCGATATGGAAACTAACAACACTATAGGTAACGTCCTTATGCTGGGCGTCGTCGCCGCCGCAGTCTTCGGCTTCCTCAAATACCAGCGCAGCCAGGGCAAACAGGTTACGGTCGGCAACAAGAAGCTGAATTAGCCTCTCTTCCGCGAACCCTATCTCTACAACCTACGACGATCCAACTGTTGGTGGTCTAGGCCTTGGACATGGCTGGTACGGTGGCGTTGAGTTTCAGATGTCCCTACGAATGGCGAGAAATTGTATGATACCCCTTGGTGACGGCAGCGTCATGGCGCCCAGCGCGGAGAATTAATGGTCTAGCGCTTAATCATGTACCAAATCAACTTGTCTTTACTGCTTTCCCCACCGGTCGCCCAATCTACGCTGATCCTTCCCGTGTCCCAGGGCTTACCCGTTTAGGCTCTGAATACATTCCCCAACATCACGAATAGAATTAATCTATTCGTCTGATATGTAAATATCGAGTGAATTCTCCGAAGACTTCTTGTCTGCTCCACACTGCATGTCAAGAGTATTGGCAAGTTGCCGTAATGCCGAACCTCAATCCCTTTACAAAGAAGATCTCGTCGTACCAACGTCTGTCGCATGGCGCCACCGATGGCGAAAGCGACGCATGCATCTCTCCAAGCTCTACACTTCGAGAGGAATGCGATGACGACAAAGGGCTCTTGCTCAGCAGAGGACCTCGTCGGTCGCTTCGTTCGTGTCTCATGCACGCATGTGGATACATCTTTGTCGCATTTCTCGGCCTTTCAATCGGCCTCGGCTTCAGCAGACTGCTCAGTATTGAACACGATATCGATGGATATCTTAGTAAGCTTTCCCCTGTTTCCTCTCGATTCCTTGTCCCCCAGGCCGGTCTGTTGGCTCGGAATGTGTTGCAATACTGACCAATCACCAGCGCCGTATGGCAGTCCACACCGCAGGATCGAAAAGGTCGTCTGGTCGCTCAACGAGAGTTTCGCCGGTGAACCTAGCGCTGAAACGGAGAAGATGTGGAAAAGCCTGATACCAAAAGGAAGAGCGTTCGTCCAACACCCCAAGCTAGCGAAAGAGATTAAATCCATGTCCGTCTTCCATGAGCTACATTGTCTAGTAAGTTCTCCCTGTAACACCGTGGTAAAACACCTCACTAACTCCGTCCAGCACGGTCTCCGACAGATGTACTACAAAAAATCCTACCTCCTCTCCAAACACCAACACCACGAATCCCAACGCTCACCACTAAGCCCGCCTCACATAAAAATCGAAACCACCTCCAGCAGCCACGAACACCCCTCCACCCCCACATTCACACCAAACCCCTTCCTAGAAGCCCTGCTCAGCTCCACCGAAGAACACGACGATCCCGACCATATCCAGCACTGCTTCGAGTATCTGCGCCAGGCCCTTATTTGCGCTGCGGATACTAATCTGGAAGACACAAAGGAAGAGGTTGGTGAAGATGGGGTGTTGGGGGTTGCGACGAAGGGGTGGGGGTCCGAGAGGGTTTGTAGGGATTTTGAGGCGGTTAAGGAGTGGGCGGTTAGGTGGAGGGTGGGGGATTATGCGGGGATTACTTGAGCGATTGGGTGCTGTTATTCTCATGATCGAGATGCCATGTCTCCTTGTCAAGTTTTGGGCGTGTGGTGCGGCGGGTTTGTGGTATTGTAATGGGTGTACGTAGGATATACCGTGTTTGCCGAATATGGCCGCGCTAAAATTGTATCTATAATCGCGGATTAATGTTTTGCTTTTATTCCGTCACCAGAACCCTCGTCTTAGAATTTATGTGAAGACGCCAGGATGTTCTATCAGGCTTACATCGGTATAGACCCTCTCAGGCGCGCTTGAGCTAGCCGAGTAGAAACGTTTGCATCTCTGGATTATTGAAATCTCCTGCAACCTCCTCATCACTGTAGGAGTCCGAGTATTTCAGTACGTTCTCTGTTGTAACAGCTCCATTAATGTCCTTGACGTTGATGCTTCCCTCGCCCGTATACGTGCGTAGGTATCTGATCAGGCCAATGCGTTCGTAATGAGTGCCGTGATTTCGGAGCATGATCACAGCCATTGATCGAGCTCCTCCACATTCCGGGATCAACGCACAGGGGACTCGGATCATTTCAGATGCAAGGTCTGGCTCCGAGTCCCAGTATGGCAGTATGCCTGCATATACCTTAGCATCCTTACCAGCCGAAACTGGCAAATGGAATCCTGCACGCAGTCTAGAAGGATAGTGTAACACTTCGAAAGTTGACTTATCGGTAGAAAGCAATTCGCTCAGCGAGAAATAACGAACTTCGACCGAACCGAGCTTTGCCGTGATCTTGAGGTAGCGCGACTTTTCCACCCTTTCAACGCTGATTTGCTGGTGTAGATCTTGCTTTACTTTAGATAGCTGGATAAATTTGCTCTTGTTCCACACATCGACTTGGAACGATGGCGAAATCACGAGCGGCGGGTAGTGGCTATAATCAGCGACCCCTTCCCAACCCAAAGGAGACCAGCTGGGAAAAGAAGCCCTCCGCCGAGAACATGGCGAGAGGTGTAACCATTGCAACGAGATAGCCAGGGGTGTCCCGCCAAATGTGACTCCCCATGTGTGGAAGATGGGACTTTCAGCCTTGCTAAGCGTGTTCAAGACGCCCACTATGCCGTTCAGTGCGTCGGAATCGAACGTCAATTTGCGGCGCGTATATTCTGTGAGAATATCACTGGCAACGTCCATTCCTCCGCCTTTGACGGGAAGAGAGAGATGAAGGGGTCCTAGACTGTTGGACCATGATATATGGGGATCTGTCTCGGCGTCGCAGTAGCTCTCTTTATCACAGGTGTAAAAGAGCCGGGAATCCGTGAAGTATAATCTACGTTTTGATACGTAACCTTCCTGGAACGTCCAGGCACGTGATGACCAGACCGACTGATGTATCTCTTCGCTTACTGGTGCCAAATCTGTAACAAATCGTAAACGCCCAATCGTCACATCATGTCCACAAGATACGCGGTCGCTTGGAACACCGGGTAAGCCATACGCTGAGTTTGTGCCTGCTGCCGCGACGAGTGTGACCTCTGCTGAAGAGTAGATGGCGCCCATCTGATTAATCTGATCATGCTTGTCTGCAGCGCTCGTTTGGTCGATGCACTAGGTACCACGTCAGTCGCAGTCTGCCGAAGACAGCGCGCAATCAACGTACGTATTTATCGACCCACAAATATCGATACCCCAGCATGAGAGTGGCGTCGATACTGTTGTCGACGGTAAGTGGTAACTGATCTAGCCGCGCAGAAGAGCTTGGAGCGTCGCAAGCGACTGACACCCCCCAGACATATGAGAGAGCAACGTAGACACAATCTTCTGGGGCCGAGATTACGCTCTTTGTAACACAATCGATCATGCGAAGGCTCTTGAGCACCTTTGGAGAGCGGGCAGTGCAACCTGGATGCGACTCTTTGCACGCATTAATCCATGTCTTGGCCTGTTCAAAATCGACACGTTTGGGTGGAAGGTTTATGGATATCCGTGGCATACTATCGACATGATATGTTCTCAAACCAGGCTTCGAAATCTTACAGGTATTCCCATTCGAGTATCGGAATTCGAGTGTCCCAATGTGGGTATCATGATCACGCCCGCTGGACCAGCACACCTGAGCGGATGCGTACTTTGAGCGGTGCACATCTATCGCCGTCTGTAAGATCTGACATGTAGGGCAGTGCAGGTCTGTCAAGGGTTGTGACAGATCTTGAATGGTGAATAAAATCCTCCAACGACCATGTCGCGTCTTTTTGAGAACTCCAAGTTTGATAGGCGAACAGCGCGCACACGTTCGTGTCTCATCTTCGATCGACACGTTTCCGGTCTTAGTGCTCATGATGAGTATGTTATCGACGTTGAGGTGGGAGCGTGGGATCCCGCGTTGCGATACGTACACGAAATAACAATTTATTTAGGCAAAAAGGTGCAGAGCATCGGCGGAAGGCTGCTTCATGCGCGCCGCGACAAAAAGGTCACGAAGAATAGCAAACCCAACAATAACGTATTCTGCGGGCGAAGCAGGATATATCGAGAGAAAAGTTGGTGGGGAAGGCTGACAGGCAGCAGCAGCTCAAGCCGGGAAATGACGCCCCAGGCCATTTGCCGCTTTACCCAATCCGGACGAGGCTGAGCAACACTGATGATGATGCATAGCCACCACGGTCACAAGCGCGTTAATGATCGAAGAAGCATCAAGTTCGCGAGAAGATTGTATTACGAGGAGAAGTATATTCTGAAGCGCCAAACTGTGTGCGAAGCTGTCTAGCCAAGAAGGAAGGTACGTCTCTCTGCGACTTGATCCCAGGCACCTGGCTCTCCGGGTGGGACGAATTCCCAGAGCTCATGGTCGCTGTATGTATACTGTCCTTTCTTGTCGATAGTATACACTTCAGGATAGCAGGCCCCAACTCGCTCGTAGGACTTTGCTTTTGTCTGGAAAACGAGCAACATAGAATTTTTGTCCCGAAAAGAACTCCAAGAATAAGAGTCGATCTCAGGGGGCGTTGTCGTAGCGCACAAAACGGGTAAAGCTACATCAAAACTTGTCTCATCTTCCAAAAACACGCAAAGGTATGGACATTGCACGTCTGTGTATGGCCAAACCTCCTTCTGATTCTTGACTTCCTTTTGTCTGATAAAAGTAGGTTGGAAGTAACTAACATTATCGTTGCTGCACCGACTGGAAAGTTTGACTTGTACGACATCCGTCGTGATCTCTAGATATTGAGATCGATGAGTAACATCTCGGCAGTACGTATAGTCTAGGTCGCAGGTACCGTAGTCGAGTTCCTGATATCTTTCGCCCGACCAATACTTGATCATAAAGTGGGGTGTGACTTCTGGTTCGCGGCGATGGTAGACTTGTCCTATCCATCCTAGGGTTGACCAGCTTGGGAACTCAGGAAGACGACGGGCGCTCTCGGGATGGTACCAGTTCAGAGAAATGAAAATGGTACTATCGGCGCTGTGAGCAGCGTCCAGTCGCTGGGTGATGGTGAAAGGGACGCCCCAGATATGATAGACTGGTGGCCGACCATTCTTCAGAACGTTCAAGATACCGACAATGGCGTTTAACATGTCGGATTCGTGCCCTCGCACCCGTCTCGAGTATACTCTCATGATGTCGGTGGCATCATCCAGACTTGCAACTTGCGAGGTCAATGCTGTTTTGACAAAGTCATCGTTTGACCCCCTTGTAGCCCCAGAAAGAAGTACGCGCCTGTTCGGAGTCGATTCTGCTATCCAAGAACCAAATTTGCAAGTGAAAATCACTTCGCGCTCTGTGAAGCATATGATTCTCTTAGAAAGATACCCTTCTTGTAACGTCCAAGCCCTCGAAAACCAAGGGGAGTAGGCGATATATTCTGGGGCATCGGCTGCAGGGAATAGACACAGCAACCGCGAGCTTCCAATTGGCTCTCGAGCTGATAATGCTGTGCGATCTCTGCTGATGCCCACAAGGCCATTTAAGGGATCCGCACCCGCTGCAGCAACAATGGTCACTTGCGCGCTAGCATAGATCCGGCCCATCTGACTGATTTGTATCTCTTTATCGCAGGGATCCTCTTGATCGATGCACTGGTCCGTCAGTACAGTTCAACTGAGTACTTGTGTCATCTTACATGTCTGTCGACCCATAAGTACTGGTACCCGAGTTCCCTAGTGAACCTTACTGCGTCCTCTATCGTCGGCGGAAACGCAATTTGCGATCCTAGGACGTAGCTATCTGCAGAAAGCCCACCCCATACGTACGATAGTGCGACGAACGAGCAGCCTATTGGTGCCATGACGACGGCGTTATCAATACAATTGATGACCCGTAGGTCCTGAAGCTGGGGCGATGTTTCCGGCTCACAGGACTTGTGTGACGCTTTACATGCTTCGACGAATTGCTTGACTATAGCGAAGTCAACCCGCTTTGAGACTTCTGGGAAGAGTGCCGTCGCGTTCTCTCTTGCAGACTCCCTGGTCACGTATAACAGCTTTCCAACATAACCTCCTGGTTCTGCCCACAAATCCAGTGATCCCAGCCAACGATCTCCAGATTCGAGAGCTTGGCGCCAATTCATAGTCACTACGGATTGCGGATGAGCGTCTTGTACGGGTTGTGCCAGGATAGTGTATGCGATGAGACGACAAAGCCGGCAGGACGAGGTCTGAAGATCTCCTAAAGTCAGCTTCTCATCACGCCAGAACCATGCACGCTCCTTTTGCTCTAAGTGATCCCACGGAATGCTGGCACAGCGAGAACACAGATCTGCCGCCGAGTCTTCCATCTCGTCCGAAGTCAGCCCCTCAAAGCCTCCAGCGCGTCAATGTCGTGCGTTGATGGAGCGGTACCATTCGTTATCAAGTATCCGCTGAGCGTCGTTGGAAGCTGAGTAAATTGGCGTCTGATGCGTGAGTGGGGGGTAGAAGAAGGAAGGCCGAAGGCTGAAGACCGAAGGCGATATCTGACCACCTGCGGCTAGCCCAAAGCATTCGAGGCGAAGTTCACCCAATCAAAGGATGCACCAACACCACGAAGCGGGGTGTCTCTGCGATCGGTATGCGCAGTGGCGCTGCTTTGCACACAAGGCTCTGGTCGTTGACACCAGACAGAAGATTGGGAAGTTGGTACCAGTTCAAGCCACGAGAGCTCTAGATGGCAAACGAGTTCCTTTGTACCAGAAATTACTTGTATTCGATGAGTTATTAAAGTATATAATAACCGAGTGCTCCCTGAAAGTAGAAAAGAAGAGAAATTGGGCTTGAAGTATATCGCGAATGCATCAAGGCATGTAAGGCGGTGGCGGATCGCGTTCGCCGAGCTCAGTAGACACAGTCGGCGCGTAGTGCGGCGCTGCAGCATGTGCACGACCGCAATACGTCTCCCAATTATCGTCCACGGTCTGCCCAGCACCACCCTCGTGTCCCGTGGCCATCTCGTATACCAAGCCTGGCGATGTAGGCGTAGCTCCAAATGCCGGCGTCGACACCGAGAATCCCGCGTTCCCATAGATGCCATGTTGTGGTATAGGTGATAGACCAGGCGCAGGGCTAGCCTGTTCTGGTACGTCGTGTGGCCGCGAGCCGTTCGCGATAGGCATGCGTGATATCGTCGCGAAGGAGTCGGTGCGTTGGAGAGAGGGCTCGATGATGATTTGAGGCTTTCGCTGCGGTACAGGCCGCCGTGGGATGTTGAAGCTTTGCGTGTGGGGAGGCGCGTGCGGTCGCGATTGGGGTTGGGCTTGGTGCTGAACTTGAGCCTGGGGTTGGAATTGAGGCTGGTGTATCTGTGGTCGAGGCTGTGCCGCTACTGGAGCATAGCACGCGTACTTTTGCTGTGGTATCGCGGGTTGCTGCTGTTGCGAGGGTGAATGGTGTTGCGGGCGGTGGTGGGCCTGAGTATTCCAGCCATTTTGCTTTGCAGGATTGGCACCTGGAAATGTGTGATGGCGTCGCTGTTGAGCCTCTGCCTCAAGCTGCTCCTTTCCGTTCTTCTTTCGGTAATGCCGGTGGATAAGGTATCCGCCTGCGACAATCTCAAGGCCGCCGAAGATCATGATGTTGTTTAGCTTGCCGTAGTGACGAAAAGTAGCAGGGTCAGGGAGGGAAAAGTTTGGGGTTCAAGTCGGGCCTTGTCAGGCAAGTGAGGGAAGAGGAGACGGCTGAGGCCATGACAATATCGGAATTGTGCTCAGCCTCTATTGTCAGACTGAAGGAAGGAGCTATTGGTGCCGTATCCTCCGACGTGGTGGCTGAGTCGAGAGATGCAGCACCCGCAGCTGCCAATGATGGTGCCTCGCTTACTCATTCCACTCGGTTGCATGCACCCCTGTCACCAATTAGGAACGCCTCAAAGAGTCGACATGGCTCTGAATACGCAGAAAGATATCAGCCAGAGTTGCGAAGAATGTTGCGAAAGAATCAAGCTGTTGAAGACGTGTCATCAACAAGGATAGACCTAACGAAGGCAAAGGTGCCAACTCGGAGCTATAGCAGCGAGAAGATACTCAGCATTGAGAGCCAGATGGCCTGCTATCGCGAGCCCCCACGTTATCAAGGTGTTCGTGTGGGTTTGGTACCCAAAGTCGCGAAGAGGGGTCAGCGAACGCCTACCTGGCCCATGTTATTGACGATTGGAAAAGGCGCGAGGTGCGCTCGAGGAGAAGCGCGTCTTTGGATCCAAATACAAAGATGTTTTCTTCCTCCCATGGCCTTCGGCATGGTCGAGAAACGCGTCGGAGACAACAAGACGCGTGAAGTCGATGTGTGTCCTGGAATTATTCCCGATGGCTTCCGGTGCAGATGGCCCGAGCGACACTTCCACAAACTAGAGGAATCATGATGCAATTGCTGAATCAGCGCACGACCTCCTAACTCCGCACACGGCACGCGCGGGCGGTAGACGTCACGTCCGCATGCCCTTATGCACAGCGAATGCGTTCGAAGCTAACAAAAGCAACGATACGATGCCGATACGATCGACCAGACAAGCATCATACCCCGGATCTTCCGGATCGATGAATGCGCGAAATCGCTGCAAGGGGAACAGCGAGAGCGACACCGAGCGCATTGCATCTGACTTTCTAATTCAACGTACACTTTCGAATTGTTGCCGCTCGTCATCGAGGCTATCTTCTCCACGCACACCACCGATCTAGGTACCAGACGCTAGAGGCCAACGGCCTTCACATCCTGGTCTTCGGCACATTGGGTCAGCCGTTATGTGACAATTAGCTAGTGATCGTCCTTCACGGATGAACTGGGAAGGCTAGTCGTCTTTTCGCAGTAATGCTTAGCCGTTTAGTGCCATCGATCGACGGACGGCTTCATCACCAACCTCTAGTCCACTACGGCACGACGCACGGTTTAATGCCCGAGGATAAATGGCTTGGTCAAAGGGAGTGCGGGCAATCAGGGCTACACATCCGGGTTCCGCTTACGGAATGCACTTGTGATATAAAAGCTCTTCGTGCGTCGCGATTGACCACATACTCAGTCGAGTAGCTACCAATCTCAGCCAGCGTCATGTTACTATCGTCCTTCATCGCAAGTGCTCTTACACTCTCGGGGACGGTTGCTGCGCTACCTCAATCTCAGCCGTTTCGAGAAGTCTTGCGAAGCAGACAAAGTACTACGAGTAATGATCTGGAGGTGGACCTAGGCTACGAGATTTATCAGGGTTCCAGCAATGCAAGCACAGGTATCAATAGCTGGAGAGGGTATGACTTTCTCGTAATTTCAGGTGACTGCAGCTAACATATTACTTCAAGCATCCGCTTCGCTGCATCACCAACAGGTAGTTTACGCTGGCAACGACCTCAAGCACCAGCGGTAAACCGAACTTCGCCCATAGCCGCGGACACCTACGGATCGCAATGTCCACAGATCGGCCAAAGTAATGGAATGCCGAGTGCGCCTCCGGACCCAGATTCACCACCACTGTCAGAAGACTGTCTCTTCCTCAATGTCCAAAGCCCGGCAAACGCGACGAACCTTCCTGTACTCGTGTGGATCCACGGTGGTGGCTATGGCGCTGGTAATGGGCGACAAGACTTCACCGATCTCCTCACGACGACTGGCAACAAATTCGTTGTCGTATCAATCCAGTACAGGCTGGGGCCTTTTGGCTTCCTCGCGTCTGACGAAGTATATCGAAAGGGTGTCGTGAATGCAGGACTGTTGGATCAATTCTTCGCTCTCCAATGGG
>Ga0265798_10002993_pt1 | contig 24404 bp, 22 predicted proteins | sample P3T30metagenome_FD_192430 | JGI IMG/M metagenome (GOLD analysis project Ga0265798, IMG submission 192430) | Plant litter microbial communities from East Loma Ridge, Irvine, California - P3 T30 | ecosystem: Environmental > Terrestrial > Plant litter > Unclassified | place: USA: California...
TCGTTAGAAGCGCGAGCACGGGATCGCGCGTCAAGTGTCGGCGACGGATCTAATCCCGATGCGTAGGGTAAATGCTCTTCCAATTGCCAAATGCTCACTACCTGCCAATGCTCCTGGGGTATATTCGTTCTAGCCAACTGCTCCTCATGAGCTTTAACCACTCATCTCGACATCTCCATTGCTCGCGGCTGCAATCGCACTTGGATCCAAAGTACTCAAACACCCCGGGCAATTGTGCAGCACCATGTGCGCAAACATGTCGCAGTCGATGCAGAAGTGGTTCTCACACGCCCTGCACTCGTACCTCCCCGACTCACTAGCCTTCTGCTCCTCGCTGTCGTCTGTATCCCGCCTCGCGCCATTTGTTTCTCTATCCTGCTCGATTTGTGTGCGGTCCTTGTCTGAAGCCGGTGGCTTGGTGAAGGGCGACATGCAGCCCACGCACTCTTTGCTTCCCTTCTCGCGTGCGCGCGCCCAGCTGACCGTTGCCCAATTGCGCAGTGGGAAGAGGTGGTGGTAGCTTCGGGCCAGATGTGTGGAGAGAAGGAGTGTGAGCTGGCAGCTGGGGCATGTGATGGGTAAGCTGCAGACCTTTGCCTTGCATCGCGAGCACGTGTATCCGCCCATTGTAAGGTTACCGTGGCATGCGCACATGGTAGGTTTGTCCTCGATTACTCGAGACGGGAAGCCCATCATCATGAGCGCGGCTGCTGACTCTGGTGGTGGTGCATTCGCGACTGTGGCTGTCTGCCGCACGACCGGAGGCGTCGTGGTAGCAATCAGAAGCTCTTTCATCATCTCCTGGTCTGTAGCGATGGTGTACTCGCCCTCGTCGCCCATGTTCGTTCGCTTCACAATCTCCCCGCATATCTTGAGCCTTGCGCCCATGCCGATGATGCTGACCCGTATCTTGTCCTGCACGCATTTCTTGACCGTCTGATGTATGTCGCCCGGGTCGAGTGACAGTAGAGAACCGAAGACGACGATGACTTCTCGTGTGCCGTGGTCCGGGGTATGGTATAGCGTTGCCCGCGCCAGCTCCAGCGCATTCTGCAGACTTGGGGCGCCCTTGGGCTCCTTGCCGTGTTCATCCTTACTCCGCAAGCCTTGTATTGCGGCAACGTGCTCAGCTGAGTTGCCTGACAGCTCCGACACGCGTATACACAGTCCGTCATGCATGCCGAGCACGCTCATTTGCGAGATGGGGTTCTGCTCGAAGAACTCGCGGACGTAGTCTTGTGCGTAGTTGATCATGGCGATGTAGCGATTCGGCCGCATGTCCTTCTCCAGCATTGCCTCTGAGAGATCCAGCACCAAGACCACGTGCCGTATGATGCCACGCTGAAACGGCTTTGTGTCCTTCTTGAGTCGCCTGCGCTTCCGCTCCTCTTCCTTTTCCTGCACGCTTTGAGCCAAGGAGCCGTCGTCTATAGGTACCATTGTCTTCTCCACCGTCCGCGAGTATTCCGTCTCCCATGCATGGCGCTTCGATGGCGGCTGGTCGTCTTTGGCGCGTCGCTTGCTCGTTCCTTGTGCGCGGCTGCTTGGACCGGGCCTCGCCGACGGTGCGCGCGAGGCTACGTATTCGTCCTCTGACCCGTCTTCGCCTTCGAACGAGTAGTCCGAGTCCACCATCCTTTGTTCGCACGTCTTCTATCAGCCGTACTAGAAGACGTCCAGGTCACCGTTGCGCCGAGGGGTTTGAACTGGTCCTATCGTAATCAAGCGGTGCGAGGCCAGAGCAAGGGCGGTTGCATCGAGGCAAGCTGGGTGGCGAGAGCGCGTTCGGCTTCGCGTGCGACAGGTTGCGATTTGAGAGGTGACGTAGGAGGCTCAGTGATTCAAAGAAACTGGAGTCTATATGCCTAGAGGTAATTGCTGACGCATTTGGTGTACACTCCAAAGTTGTCAGCTTGCAAGTGTACAGTGGACGTCGATGGTGGCGCTGAACAAGTAGCTCGAATTCGCAGTTCGCGACAGCACGTGATCATCTCGACGCGTTTTACATGTGAAGACGGAACATTGCATAAACTTGTTTGATGATGACTTTTCATCCTAAAACATTATTTGTGTATTCAGCGAGACGCATTGTGCGTCCAGGGATCCCAAAGATGGTATACGCTATGCTGGAAATCATGAAACATTACGCCGTGTGTTTTGCACCTCCCCTTCCACCATTACATCCGCATCAGTTGTATGCGCCGCTACCTGCTACGGCCGGCATTGGCCAATCGTCCTCCGTGATGCTCGACCAGAACACCCATACCATTACCACCGCTAGTAGAGTGAAGAGCGACTCGAACAGGCCTCCGTTAATCTTGCCATCTGTTCCATTGCAGATGTGTACGCTGATGACGTATTGGAAGATTTGGCCGATGGCAAACAGGAGAGCTGCGCCGAGAAGGTAGACTAATGAAGAAGTTAGTCACATGTCTGGGGATGAAGCCGCCGGAACTTACGCATTGGCTTTCGTTCTCCGAGTATGCGCAGGACCAGGAAGGCCTCCAACAAGAAAAATATGACCAAGAAGATCAAGGGGACGAGCTGGTAAAGCGTGTATAGAGCGTAGGCTTGGTTGGGGGCTTCAAGTGTGTCGTTCCAGTAGCCCGTCCACTCGAATGCAGTGTCAAGGGCGATGTATCCAGTTCCGATAAAGATGAGGAGCGAGGAAATCAGGAGCAGACCGATCGAGACTGCAGTGCCGTCATCGAGAAGCTGGTATCCAACGGCTCCGTTCAGCATGAGTATCCAGGACGTTGCAGTGATCGCGGCAATGTGGATTGCGACAAAAGCCTGCAGAACGATGTTAGCACAACCACATGAGCAACTGAAATTCGTCGACGTACTTTGCGCACAGTGGGATCTAACGGGAAACCGCCAATGGTAAGGATTTCGCAGATTGAGATGATGATGAAGCCGACGAGGAATAGTTGCATCTCCCTGAACGCCGTTAGAAGTATGCCGACGAGTAGCGCGATCTATCTCACCTCCGCCCTACAGCGGCCTTCTTTCTTTGCGATCGCCATAGCAGGAGTGCGGTGATTATGATTGCGATACCGTCGACCAAGATGGACCCTGCGATCGTGAGCGATGATCAAGTAGAAGCGCGTCGCGACGACTAACCAAGATTCCGTAGTCTATCATCACCGCCGACGCTGAACCCTTCGAGCGTGCACCCGTTCTCCCATCCGCTATTCGTATATGTGGATGCCTCTCTGAAGAGCTGTATGAATTATGGCGGTTAGCGTCGCGTTCGCTAGCAATGGTAGGGTGGAGACGGGGTATCGCGACGTACATAGCAGACTGTAGAATGTCAGTAGAGGCCCAAGTAGAGTGTTATACGATACTTACTCGGCAGCGTCGACCAACTTGAGGTGAATGTACCAAGTCAGTGTATGTCTCAATGCAGTTCGTATATTAAACTTGCCTGTTCCCCGAATCGCGACAAAAGTCATCTAGAGAAAGACGTATAATGTCAGTGTTTATTGCACATGCAGTTTGTATATAGACTTTCTTACCAAACTTCCCATATCGACTCATGGCTAGTTACAAGCGAGTGCTGCGAGGTCGTAGAGGAGTGGACGCCGTGCGCGGTAGATGATGCGTGGAAGACGTCCGTTGATTACAGCAGCGCGCAGCCTCAGGGCAGGCGTACGAGCGCGAAGAGCGAGTGTTGTATAAGTGGAGCTGGTGGTGTTCGGCAACGATTGTCGAGAGGCGTGGCGTCCAAGGATAATTAATGGTCGTGAACTGAATGTGTAGAGTTTCCTCTGCAAATCGCGAAAGACGATGCGAGGCTGGGACACAGAACAGGGAAGTTGCCAAGCCACGGAGATCGTGTGGCTTCAATTACGGTGTCGTGTCGTGACCACCCCTACTCACAAGGCGAACGCGCTTAGACAATTGAAGGCGCTACGTTTGAATTTGCTGCAGCTCGAGAGGTGAGAGAGGGTTTCTTTGTTTCACTGAAATCAGCACGACAACCTCAGGCTTCATCAGGAGGCACTGCGCGAACTGAAGGAGTAATCAAAGTCACAGCCAATCATCGCGCGGCCTGATACAAAACGGGTTGGTTTCATGTCGATCTGCACGCTCCGCGGCAGACTGGGCCAGCCACACTTATCTGCCTGCAACCGAGCACAGCGCATCATCGCATGAAACTCCAAGGAATCATGACAGGCTTGGGCATCACGGTGACGGTGCAATGTATTCAATGACGAATCTGTTTAGCAATTCACTCACCCAGCACTTCACAACTTCCATGGGCGTTTGTCTTGATCGTGTCCTCTGCCATGCGAGGGCGAGCGTTGGAACGCGCTATTCTCCCGCAGCGTGACGCTTGTGACACTCTAAACCAGGCAGACCCAAGCAATAGCTTCATGAAAGCGCATTCTTTGTGCGATGGTTGACTTAGAATGCTAAGTCCATGCTATCATATCTCAAAGTCTGGGAACGAAATGAATGTCATTACGCGATTGTCTAGGGAGTGTCCTCGACACGTCTTCGAGTATGTTTGCAAGCAAGGCGGAACAGCAAAGGGAAGTCGGTGGAGATGTTACACGTCAGGCGGTTCTTCAATTGTTTCGTTCCGCGCTTCACGCGATGCGGCCTCGAGAACGACAGTGCCCTTCACGCCTGTTTCACGCGGAACATGGCAGAATGCACATGGCACACGCACCAGCCCCGTGAACTCATGCATCCGCGAACATGTGTGAAGTCTTCCTGTGATGACCGTTGACCATGTTATGTTTTCAAGGTCGGGGCTGATCTGCACAATTGCTGTTCAGTGCCAGCTCCGAGCGAAGGAGGAAGGGAAGGACTCAGAATAGAGCCGCGAAAAGCACTTCGGATCCCTTCATGTATGCAGCGTCTGCGATCTGTATCGTTTTCGCTCGTATGTAGTCAGTAAGAGGCAACAAAGCTCGAGGCTTGTTTGTTCATAATGGTCGTGATTCGCAGTCCGCTCCGCTGGAAAGTCGCCACAGATTCTCCGTCGGCGGTGTATCAAAGTCAGGGTCCATGGCAGACTGAGAGAGATACGAAATGGCAGCGTGTCTAAATGTCAAAATCTTTTCACCAGGAAGAGCGCCACAGACTTAGACCCGGTCGTAAAGTCGACAGTCGAGTACCTACACATAATTTCGCAGCCAGTCTGTACCTGCTGCAGCTGTTGGTATCGCGCAGCACAACCCACGGCCATCAAGCTCGAAGCTCGATTTGGAGCGCCAAGCAGGGTCCACAGTCCCGCCAAGCACATGCGGCAATCGACAGCCAGAGCTGAGTGCATGCATGCTTCGTTCTGTTCTGTTCTAGCTTTCTGATCTCGAAGCACTACGTGCAGCTGTTCCCGCCGTCAAATGTGACCGACCGTGATCGTTTTCGCTCTAGGCCTTGATACCAGTGCCAGTGCATCGACCCTGTGACGTCCGTCCGCCGGCCGCACCTCGCACCCCGTTTCTTCACCGATTCACAACCCATCGGAGGGGGCTGCTCTAACAGCCTGCAATCTTCAAGATTCCTTTCTCCTCGCGCAACAACCGGAGACCAGCCAATATCCCGCTCCACAACCTCTCGCCGCGAGATCAGGATTCCGCTTATGTCATAGACGAGCACGATAAGGACTCATCCTTCGATACACCGTCTTCAGACTCCGATCTTTCGCTCTGGAGTGATACCGGCGACCTCGTAGACCAGCTTGCTGACCAGGAAGACCCTCTCCGCATCCGCCTGCGGGACTCTCTCGAAGGCGGCCAGCCTTCACGGCACCGACAAAAGCAAAAGCGAGCTCGCTTTGCATCGCAGGAGGGCCTGAACGAGAAGGACAGAGGCCTCAGAAAGGAGGACATAGAAATACCAGATCCTGGACCGCGTACTATCTCCAAGGCCGAGAAGATCCTTGCTGCCGTCATGGCGCCCAACGATCGCCCGTCCCGCATCCACGGGCTTCACGGGAAAAAGCTCATGTTTGTGACCAGCTCTATACATGAGGAGAGTAGTTGCTAACTTGTAACAGCTACTTCACGAGTATTTTCGTGTCACTAGGTGTATTTCTCTTCGGCTACGATCAGGGAGTAATGTCCGGAATCATAACGTGCGCCGCCCCGAACCCTCCCGTGCTCGAACATATCTGATACCGCAGAACAGGGGCATATACTTCAAGGACTACTTCAACCAGCCCTCAGCTGCCGAGCTGGGCACCATGGTTGCTATCCTCGAGGTGGGAGCTTTCGTCTCTTCGCTGGTGGTCGGCCGGATAGGCGACGTGCTGGGGAGACGTAGGACCATTTTGTATGGCTCGCTCATTTTCGTTATTGGCGGCGCCCTTCAGACGTTTGCCAACGGCATGCCCATGATGATGCTCGGGAGAATCATTGCCGGTCTGGGTGTAGGAACTTTGTCGACCATCGTTCCTGTGTACCAATCCGAGATCTCGCCGCCTCACAATCGTGGAAAGATGGGTTGCATTGAGTTCACTGGCAACATCACAGGCTACGCTGCCAGTGTCTGGGTCGACTACTTCTGCAGCTACATCAAAAACGACTGGGCGTGGCGCATCCCGCTCGCCTTGCAGATCTTCATGGGAGGCTTGCTTGCGTGTGGCAGTCTGCTCATCTGCGAGTCACCACGGTTTGTACTTCATGAGAGTATCAAATCGAAGCCACGCTAACAGACGCAGATGGCTCCTAGACAACGATCATGACGAGGAAGGAATCGTGGTTATTGCGAACTTGTATGGCAAGGGCGACATTCATAACCCGAAAGCTCGCGACGAGTACCGTGAAATCAAGATGAACGTCCTCCTTGGTCGTCAAGAAGGCGAGCGATCTTACACCGACATGTTCAAACGATACTCCAAGCGCGTGTTCATTGCCATGTCTGCCCAAGCCCTCGCGCAACTCAACGGCATCAACGTCATCTCGTACTATGCGCCTCTCGTGTTCGAAGAAGCTGGATGGTACGGCCGCCAGGCTATTCTCATGACTGGCATCAACGCTATCACATACTTGCTGTCGACTATACCACCGTGGTACATTGTTGATACCCTAGGTCGCCGGAAGATTTTGCTGTCCGGAGCACTGATGATGACTGTATCACTTTCTGCGATTTCGTACTTCATCTTCCTGCAAGCGAGCTGGACCCCGAATATGGTTGTCGTGTCAGTCATGATTTACAACGCCGCATTTGGATACTCATGGGGTCCTATTCCATGGTTATACCCACCAGAGATTCTGCCTCTCAGTATTCGTGCCAAGGGAGCCAGTCTGAGTACCGCTACGAACTGGGCCTTCAATTGGCTTGTAGGGGAAATGACGCCTATACTGCAAGAGCGCATCCAGTGGCGTCTTTATCTCATTCACGCGTTCTTCTGTGCAGCGAGTTTCGTCATTGGTAAGTCCAAAATTCTCAGACTGTCGGTCTCTTGCTAACATGCACAGTCTACTTCATCTACCCTGAGACCGCGAACGTGCGTCTCGAGGACATGAACTCATTGTTCGGCGACGCCACATCTGTAATGCCCACTCCCCAGACGCTCGCAGAAGCAGAATCACTCTTCAGCGGCCACGGTCGCGGCTCGCCAGTACCCTCCCTCGACATCCGGTCCACTGGTCGTGCAGCAGACCAAGCCATTCCCGGGCTCAACATCGATCCCCCCGATCTTGACGACCCCAAATCCATGTCAAAGGCCGAGCGCGAGAACAGCGAAGGCATCGGCGGCTGGATCTCCAACATGGTGAAGAGATCGAAGGGCAACGGAGAAGGCGACAGCTCCGGTGGACAGTACAAGAGAGTCGGACAGGACGAGGATGAGGACTAGACGAGGGACTGAACTCATTTGTAGAAATTTTCGCATCATGTGCATGGCAGCGTCGTTGGTTATGTCAGCGAGCGATACCGCTCCGCACGCAGTATTGAAAGCGTAGTGAAACCCCAGAGCATTGTTTGCGAGGAAGGTGATTTGGGTTATTGTATTGTATGAAGGCTTCGGGCAGAACGCGCTGCTTGTGTTGTGGCTACTTAGAAAGGGTATAACGCCTCATTGGGCACTCTGTTTTTCATTGCATAACAAATGTTGGCCAAGTCGAGCAAAGGACAAATTTCGTCCTCTCAAGCTTTTCATAGCTGCTCTTAGACGTTCTATTGCCTGACTCAAGTCTCTGCTCTGAAACATGCGCTTTATGTGACTTACAAACTTCCTCATCGAAGTCTGTAGAACACGACATCAACCCTTACATATGTAGACATCGAGTGTGAATATTTGCACGTGACTGGATTGATGATAGGTGGCCCTTCCCTGCACGGAACTAGGCTCACGCCCACGTCCTCAACCAGCAACGGCAGGGGGTAATTGTACCTTGCTCCCAAAGTCAGCTTGCCCTTACACTTCATTTGGGACTCGCCCTCCTTCTTTAATTCCTCTTACTCTCACGAGTGTCCCCTCATTACTGCTGCTATCGGCCTGCAGTTGCGGCCTCAGTCCTCGAACCCCCGACAAGCCACCAGGAGCCACCAAGAGCCTCCGACAAGCTACAACTACGGGCACCGATCTCACTGCGCACGACACCCCGTAATCGCAGTACCATTCTACAGACACACCAGAAACCATGGCGACTGGAGCGCGCGTCACAGGCGCAGATGGACACCCGGAGGAGCTACGGCGGAGAAATGTAGCATCCTCACAACCAGACGCCGCCCCCGCAGTGCCAGCGACGCCCGCAAAGGAGAAGGAAAAGTCCAAGGAGAAGCCGTTCGATGTGATAACCTTCCTCGACGACTACGAGTGGGTCTGGGCGCCTCTGATCTTCACATTCTTCGCCTTCTTCACGCGCATGTACAAGATCGGCCTCTCGCCAATCGTCACCTGGGACGAAGCCCAGTAGGTGTAGCCTCCATTGAATACAGGCAAGGACTGACACGACACAGCTTTGGCAAGTTCGGCTCACACTACCTCAAGCGCGAATTCTACTTCGATGTCCACCCTCCGCTCGGAAAGATGCTCGTCGGCCTCTCGGGCTACCTCGCAGGATACAACGGATCGTTTGAGTTCAAGTCTGGCGAGACGTACCCGGAAGAACTGAACTACACCTTCATGCGCCTCTTCAACTCTGCCTTCGGCGCCGTCTGCGTACCTCTGGCATACTTCACCGCGAAGGAGCTGAACTTTAGGAGGCCCACTGTCTGGTTCGTCACCCTGGCAGTGCTCTGCGAGAACTCGTACACCACCATCAGCCGCTTCATTCTGCTCGACTCGATGCTTCTCTGCTTCACCTTCACAACCGTCTTCTGCTGGTCCAAGTTCCATCGCCAGCAAAAGGACCCTTTCTCGCCTGAGTGGGGTCTGTGGCTGATGATGACTGGTGTTTCTATCGGATGCGTTTGCAGTGTCAAGTGGATCGGCTTCTTCGTCACTGCGCTTGTCGGACTCTACACCATCGAGGACCTCTGGAACAAGTTTGGCGACCTCAAGATGCCCAAGATGGAGCTCTTCACGCACGTCGCTTTCCGCGTCTTTGGTCTCATCATGATTCCCCTGGCGGTCTACGTTTTCTCCTTCTACCTCCACTTCTTGATCCTCGAGAACAGCGGTCCTGGTGATGCCCAGATGAGCTCTCTCTTCCAGGCCAATCTGCGCGGAACGGAAGTTGGAAAGGACAGCCCTCTCGAGGTAGCATACGGCTCGCGTGTGACGTTGAAGAACATGGGCTACGGCGGAGGTCTCCTTCATTCTCACGTCCAGACATACCCTGAGGGCTCTACCCAGCAGCAAATCACATGCTACCACCACAAGGACGCCAACAACGACTGGTTCTTCTACCCCAACCGCGGCGAAGTCGAGTACGTGCCAGAAGAGGAGCTCCGCTACCCCGCCGACAAGTCAGTCATTCGCTTGATCCACGCTCAAACCGGCCGTAACCTGCACTCACACTCGGTCGCTGCCCCGGTGACCAAGGCCGACTGGGAAGTTTCCTGCTACGGCAACACCACTGTTGGAGACACAAAGGACCACTGGGAGGTGCAGGTCGTCCGTGACGCGGCCTCGAACGACCGCACGAAGATCCGAACGCTCACTACTGCTTTGAGGTTCAAGCACGTGGATCTTGGCTGCTACCTTCGCGCCGGCAACGTCAATCTGCCTCAGTGGGGTTTCAAGCAGATTGAGACTACCTGCGTCAAGGCCAACAACCCGCGCGATGTCTACACCCACTGGAATATCGAGAGCCACGTCAACGAGAAGCTCCCGGCTGGCAACCCTGGCGACTACAAGTCTCCTTTCCTCCAGGACTTCATTCATCTGAATGTCGCCATGATGACTTCCAACAATGCCCTGGTGCCTGACCCCGACAAGCAGGACGATCTCGCATCTTCCTTCTGGCAGTGGCCCTTCCTCCACGTCGGACTCCGTATGTGTGGCTGGAACGACGACAGTAAGTATCCTTTCTCTCATTCATAGTACTACATGTCTAACACAATCCAGTCGTCAAGTACTTCCTCCTCGGCAACCCCTTCGTCTACTGGGCCAGCACCGCCTCCCTCGGCATCTTCACCCTCCTCGTCCTCTTCTACACGGTGCGCTGGCAACGCGGCTACGCAGACCTCAAGCCCGCCGACATGGACCAGATCCACTACTCAGGCGTGTACCCCATCATCGGCTGGGCGCTGCACTACCTGCCCTTCCTGGCCATGGGCCGCGTCACATACGTGCACCACTACTACCCCGCGCTGTGGTTCGCCATTATCGTCATGGGCTTCTGCGCGGACTGGGCGACGCGCCGTCTGGATCGCAAGGTCCAGTGGGGTATCTTCTCGGTGTTGTATGTGGTTATTATCGGGCTTTACTGGGCGTTTAGGGCGATTAGCTTTGGCATGGTGGGGCCGAGTAGTCAGTGGAGGCATTTGAAGTGGTTTGAGAGCTGGAAGATTACGGATTAGTTGGTGTGGTTAGAGTGTGCGCGTTATGGAGTCTACTTGGGAGTGGGAGACGGAGTGGGGGTACGAAGTGTACAATATTTTACTTTTTTTCGAGAGGCTTCTTCGGAACAGGATCTAAGGACATGGATAGAGTTTGCATATGCCTTCTGGCGGACTAAGCACGGTGTTTTGTTTTGGAGGTGAACGAATATCACGTTGGCTGGTAGCAATAATGCAGACCGAGTACCCAATATCTTCACACATCAGATTCGCATTCGTCATGTTGTTAGGTATTCAAGTCTTTTTCTCTACATGTCCAATCCCACTCCCCCTAATCTCAAACTCCACGCCCTTCCCTTCAGACGGCTGCGCCCACGTCGCGAACACAACTTTCATCCAGCGGCGCCACTTCAAAATGTGATTCTCATCCTCCCCATTCCACTGCTCATCGCCAACCGGCTGTCTGTTTCCAAACACGGGCTTTTTTATAAGTGCGATGCGGCACGCTATCTGGTTCGTCCAGACTAGTCCCAGCGAAGGCGTCTTTTGCGACTGCTCAGGCTCGTCTTGCGTGTCGCCCCAGCCCGTGAACCATTTCTGCTGGTGGTCCAGCGCGAGGGGATCAGGCGAGAGAATGAGGTCGAGATCTTGTGTTGGTTGTGGCGTTGTGTCTCGTGCGTTACCCTGGCTATTCGCCGACGTAGTGCGCGACACGTTATTTGAAGGCGCACGCGTAAATCGATCAGCGACTTGATTCGCCACAACAACGACAATACCCTCCATGCGCGCCAGATCACGCAGTAGTGCGCCAAGCTGCACGAGTTGCGTGCCGCGCTTAGCCATCGACGCGGCGCCACCGTTTTGTCCCTTCTTCTCGAATTCGGCGCGGAAATTGGCGGCTACCGAGTCGAGGATTACGAGGCCGATGTTGTGCTTTTGGATGGCGACGGGGAGTTGGTAGCGCAGGATGTGCTCCTGGGATTCGAGGTCCGGGGTTTGTATGCCGAGGATGTGGGAGAGGGAGGGTTGGTGGTTTGTGGGCAGGGTGGAGAGGTGGGGGTGGGTGGAGAGGAGTTGGGCGAGGCGCGTGGTGGAGAGGAGGGCTTCGGTGGAGATGTAGATTGCGGATTTGGAGAGGCCGTGGGGTGGGGGGAGTTGCACGGCGAGGAGGAGGGTGAGGAGGAGTTGCGTTTTACCGGCACCGCTGGTGTTGTTAGTACAAGGACTTTCTTTTACGAGGGAATGCATACCTCTCGCCAGTCACCTCTGCCAGGTATCCAGCCGGTATGCCGCCGTTCAGCGCAGCATCGAGCCCCTCATCCAAAGTGCTAATGCACCTTAACCCAACATTCGACCGCTGCAAGAAGCCACTGCCCGGCGCCTCACTCCCTCCAAACCCGAGCTGGCGGTGCAGAGCGTCTACCACGGCGGGCGCGAGCTTCTTGAGCTCCCCGGGCGGCAGCTGCGCGCGTTTGGCGACATCCTGGGCGTCGAGGGTGAGGATGTCGTTTACGGTGATGAGGGCCTTGTCGAGCGAGGGCAGGAGGTGCGAGAAGGGCTTGCTGTCGAAATCCGGCAGCACGTGCAGCAAATCCGACATGTGTCCCTGGTCCTCATGTGAGCATCGAAGCGGCTCTGCAACGGTGTCGCGTCGGTCGGGTGTTGTGGCGCGTCGCGTGCTGGCTCCACCTGTTCGAGAACTTGTTAATGAGGGGTCTCTTGGCTTCCCTTTCTCCGCCCCCGACGTCATGCCCCGCTTCCCCAACCTTCAGCCACTCATGCCACTTCGGACGCTGGACGCTCGAGGTCGGCCAGGCAGAACGTTATGACCACATCCCCTGCTCATAGACAGAGAGAACCTCTATAGCTGCTACTAGAGCACCAAGCAGCTACTGGCGCGTAGTCTGGAAGCCTCCGATTAGCCGGCTAGCTGGTGACGCTGCATCCTCTCTTGACCTTCTTTCTCCGCCACAGCTTCCACTCGTCCGCGTGCACTGGTAGCGGTCCTTAGTAACACCTCGGAGCAGCTCTACGCGATATCCGTATCCTCAAGCCCGAATCACTCCAAACATACCATTTCTTCACAGGCGGCAGACTTTTTCCGGTCTCTATTCACCACTCTACTGGGTTGGTGACATCGAGTACAAGGCACATCACGGAGCGGTAAGTGGGCTCCAAGAAATTGCATTGACCGCAGCAGCACCAGTCCGCGTTTCCAAGCAGGAAGCATATCACACCTGCAGCTCGTTGTGGGCTTGACGCTACTGAGTAAGTCGCCATTCCTTGCATGCGTGCCTCGTTGGTTCAGACCGTCGGGTCATTCACCCTACTCGTCTGCCACTGCGGGTCACGTTCCGAGTCAGCGGCGGGTTACCTGAGTAGGCTCTGGGATCACATCGTCCGTTATTACAAAGCCCATGGACCGTTTCACATGCCTAGCTACTCGGCGGCTCCACTTGAGCTCGTTTTCCCCTTTCGTCCTGTCCTTTATAAGTAGCCACTCGTGCCATACCTTCGACCACTTTCGGCGAAGCACTCGTATACTCATGCCGGCCTACTGTCTTCAGGACTGCCACTACTTCTTCCGCAGCGCCTTGCGGCTCCTCTCCATTAGCACATCCATCTCGCCGCTCTACGCCTAACTGACACGTCCACTATGGCAGGTCATACCTTCACCCAGCCGTCCTCACTAGACGCAACGCTAGCCACAGCCAGCAAAATGTCGAATACAGAAGCCAACGGCTCGGCCCGTTCACAAGAGTCCGCAAAGGACAGCGCTCAGTCCTTCTCGTCGGAAGCGAGGGAACCACTAGCACACTCTACCAATCCGCACTCGAAGCCAGGCATTACGTTTGCTGCTCAGGACAAGCTGCCTAAACTGCCAATACCTGACTTGGAAAGCTCGTGCAAGAAGTACATCGCCGCACTCAAACCATTGCAAACACCAAAAGAGCACAGCGATACTACTATTGCTATCCAAGAGTTCCTCAAGTCCGATGGCCCAAATCTACAAGAGAAGCTCAAGAAATATGCTAGCGGGAGGGACAACTACATTGAGCAGTTTTGTACGTTCCCATGCAAGCTTCATATATATCAAAGATACACAAGCCGTCCACCTAGCCTTACTCTCACTACCAACATCAAGTCAGCACTGACCACAGATAGGGTACGATTCCTATCTGAACTTTGATAACCCGGTGGTCCTCAATCTAAACCCCTTCTTCCTTCTGGAGGACGATCCCACTCCGGCGCGCAATAACCAAGTCACCCGTGCAGCGTCACTAGTAGTGTCTGCGCTTTCCTTTGTCAGGGCCGTACGTCGCGAAGAGCTACCGCCTGATACCATCCGAGGCCAGCCACTTTGCATGTACCAGTATTCACGACTATTCGGCACAGCTCGGATACCGACCGATCATGGATGTCAGATAGGCCAGGACCCAACGTCCAAGCATGTCGTTGTCATGTGCTCCGGACAATTTTACTGGTTTGATGTCCTGGACGACAACAGCGACCTCATCATGTCCGAAAAAGACATCGCACTCAACCTGCAAGTCATCGTCGAAGATGCTCAAGAAGTGCCTGTTCAAGAGGCTGCAAAAGGAGCCATGGGCGTGCTGAGTACAGAAGGTCGAAAGATTTGGGCTGGACTGCGAGATGTGATGCACCGGGAGGAGGGCTCCAACAACTCCGACTGCCTGAACATCGTCGATTCTGCACTGTTCATACTATGCTTGGACTACACCGAGCCAACGACTGGCGCCGACTTGTGCACGAACATGCTTTGCGGAACGAGTAAGATCGATCGAGGTGTCCAAGTCGGTACCTGCACGAACCGCTGGTACGATAAGCTGCAAATCATCGTCTGCAAGAACGGAAGCGCCGGGATCAATTTCGAACATACCGGTGTGGACGGACACACTGTGCTGCGCTTTGCGTCAGATCTGTACACAGACACCATCCTACGCTTCGCAAGAACCATCAATGGCAGCGCACCCAGTCTCTGGGCGTCGACCAGCCCCGATCCAGCCAAACGAGACCCAGAAAGCTTCGGCGACGTTCAGACAACACCTCACAAACTCGAGTGGGACATGGTGCCGGAACTCAGTACGGCGCTGCGATTTGCTGAGACGCGTCTGGCCGACCTGATCCAGCAGAACGAGTTTGCAACTCTGGAGTTCCCACACTACGGAAAGAACTTCATGACTTCTATGGGCTTCTCCCCCGACGCCTTTGTACAAATGGCATTCCAAGCCGCCTACTTCGGCCTATACGGGCGCATCGAGTGCGTCTACGAGCCCGCTATGACCAAGATCTACTACCATGGGCGAACCGAGGCCATCCGCTCTGTCACCGAGGAGTCCTCCGACTTCCTCAAGACTTTCTGGGGCGAGAAGCCCGCCGCCGAAAAAGTCGAAGCCCTCCGCAAAGCCTGCCAAAAGCACACTGAGAACACCAAGACATGCGCCAAAGCCGACGGACCCGACCGCCACCTGTACGCACTGTACTGCATCTGGCAGCGCGCCATCGACGAGTCGGCGGAGGTAGCCAGCAGCGACGGCTGGGACTCTACGCGCCCGTCCAGCCCCGATGCATCGGGCGTCACGTCGCCGAACCGCAGCTCAGTGCTGTCTGAAAATGGGGAAAGCATATCTGGCAACTCTCCGCCACCGCCAACGACGCAGCACACCATGCCCGCGCTCTTTGCAGACGGCGGCTGGGACAAGATCAACACGACCATACTCTCCACCTCAAACTGCGGCAATCCCTCACTCCGCCAGTTCGGCTTCGGCCCTACATCCGGCGAGGGATTCGGAATCGGATACATTATCAAAGACGGCAGCATATCCATCTGCGCTTCATCCAAGCACAGACAAACGCGCCGCTACATCGACGCGCTGGAATCCTACTTCCTGGAGATTCGAAAACTGCTGCGCCAAGTCAAGCGCCGCGGCACATCAGCGGATAAAACAGCCTCCCGTGCGCGCGAAGCCGAAGACCGACCCAAAGCCGGAGGGCGCTTCAAGTCTAGGGGCCGCAACATTCTGCTGCAGGAGACAGTCAAGAACGAAAGTGTAGCGGAGGAGGAAGAAGATGACGACGGGCTCGGTGGATGTAGGACTCCCCTTTCTCAATTCCCTCGTACACCGCCTTGTCTGGATGACGTCGAGCTGTTGTTTCCGCGCGTTGCGTTGCCGCCGACGCCGCCTTCGAGTCCGCCTTTCAAGCCTATGACGCCTGTGTTTACGAGTGATGCGCGGCGGCGCGGCTCGATGAAGACTGTGCGGTTGGGCGAGGGGAAGAGCGTGATTGTTGGGCGTGTCTGACATTTGCTTTTGTCCCAATTCCCCACATAATTTCTTTATGGCATTCCATTTCTTTATCTTTGTATAGACGCTCGACTTCATCCATTCCCAAACACTTACTTCCCTTTTCTTGTACTACCTACCATTTCTTTTCGCTAAGCTGATTCATCCCCTTTTCCCAGATGGCTTCTTCGACGCAGGCATGCTGCAACAAGCGCTCAAGGCGAACCGGGGCGAGGCCGAACCCGCGGCTGCGGAGCGCGATGTTATACGCAGGAATATTGGGCGGCGGCTGAGATTGGCGGAGTACTAAGGATGGAACGGTAATCAATGAACGCAGCAACACGGCATGCAAATCATCGTAATCGTACAGACTCAAGGCAGCACTGTATATCAAGACTCATACATGAATACTACAAGAGGAAAGAATGGGTATCGCCCTTCCCAAGCACATATATACACAACCCCATTCAAAACACCACACATGCCCACTCTCAATTCTCATCCTCCTCATCCGAAAAACAACTATGCAACACACTCACCCTCCTCCCCTCCCCCTCCCCCACCATCTCACCTACCATCCCACTCACTTTCCCACTCACCGCCATACATCCCACCCCATCGTCCATCACCCCCGCCCTCCACAACAAACTCGACGTACGGCCCAACTTCGGCCGGGGCGCATGTTGCGGCGGAACAGAAATGATCGTTCTAGGAAGTGCGTTGAGTGTACTTGTGACGGGTGTTGATGAGGGATGTAATAAGGATGACGTCTTGCGGCGTACGTTTTTGACGCTGATTTCATGCGGGGGAATGGAGATTATTGTTGCGGGGTGGGCGGTGTGTGTTGTCGTCGTCGTTGTTATTGAAGGATGTAATAAAGACGAAGTCTTGCGTCGTACGCTTTTGTCGTCCGTGGGGGACGAGGGGTGTAATAAAGTGGAGCCTTTGCGCGAATGGGAATGGGGAACGACTTGTAAGCTTGTAGGGCGACGCACAGTCACGATCTGCGGGGCACTAAAGGCGACGGCGAATTGTGCTTGGCTTGTTTTCGTGGCTTCGGGGGGCGACGGGTGCAGGAGGGTCGAGTATCTTTTCCTTGGGTCTGTGTGTGGATTCGGCGTTGTTGATCTGCGGGTTTTGCGCTCCATGGTAGTACTGGTAGTAGGACCAGGGACAAGCAGCGTCTCCTTGATAGTATCATCAATATGGCCCAGAAACGAATCAATACTATCCCGCCTCACAGGTCCACGCTCGAGCGACAAATCGCGTTTGAGATTGGGCTTCCAGCTATGTTTGCGCGCGAGCGAGCGGTGACCAGTAGAGTTATGTTTGCGCTGCGTTTGCGCGCGCCGTGGCGCCACAGTCTTAGGCGACAAAGAGCGGTCGCTGAAATTCGAGCACTCGTCTTCCTCGTAGATGATGTCGCTGTGGTAGCCCGAGTCTGCGGCCGAAGAGTCGCCTTCGGATTTGGTGTCGGTTTCGGGGATGTTGGTGAGGGCGCCGCTGCCGCGTTCTGCTACGCCGCCTCTGCGGGAGAAGGTGCGTTCGCCGCTGCAGGCTTCGCAGAGGCGGCGGGTGAGGATGGGGCGCTCGTGTTGGCGGGCGTTCATGCATGACTTTTTGTCTTTTGGGCCGGTTGGTGTGGCTTTGGGACAGTGCTGCCATATGGCGACGGTGTGGGAGCATGAGACGTGGAGGACGGGGAGGATGATGCACATTTTGTGAGCTTTGTATGTTTTAAACTCCAGTCGTTGGGTTGGGTAGGCTGTGTCGTGGCTTCGGTCGATACTGTGCTCCTTATTGACTCGACGTGCCTACGAACGGAGACAGCCTAGGCGTGAGGTAATTCGACAAACGCACGATTGTGGCCTCAACAGGCTGCGTAATCGCCTCGAATGTCTTCCGTGACGTTTGTAGATGACTTGGTCGAGACTCGGCTCGAATGAATGAAGCCACGCTACAACTGCTGCTGACTGGTCCTCCGCACGTATGTTGACTTTGTTACCAGACGAGCGTTTGTCGACAATCGTGCAAAGGCACTAACGACCCACATCAATGGGAGCACAAGAAAAAGAAGGACTGGGTGAGAGGTGACGATACAGGTGAGTGAGCAAGCTGGGTGTAATATCTGACAGTGCATCACTGATACTTGAACCCCGGCCCCGTGCCACGGGCCAACATAACATGATAAGAGGCATGGCTTTCGAGTTTGTGCCTCGAAAAGTGATCGCCAGCTGCGAGGTAGTCGAAATCGCGTGCGCGCCGTTGGCTGTTGGAGTGTCGGGATTGTATTGATGCCCGGCGACCCCTGTCGGTCGAAGCGAGCCAATGCTGGGAAAGACCCCATTGGCGACCTGCCAGTGTAGTTCCCCGGACACGACTCTCACACGTCAGCCTACAACTAGTAGTCGCACGCCGCATGTTAGGTTCTCTGTGCTTGCACTTCGATCGCGATGCAAAGCGAAGCGCAGAGTTGGTTGTACTGTGCGCGTGCTCAAAACACGTCCATCTCTGCTGTGACTCGCTTGCCGAACCAGTCCACCATCTCGTCTCCCGCAGTCTCGTTTTTCCCGATGAAGAAATCGGTCATGCGCATGTCGTTGCCGTCGTCCTCGACGGGCCAGTCTACGCTGACAGGTGGCTTCTTGCCTTCGAGCAGCTCCTTCGCGGTGCCCCACGAGAAGCGGCACTCGCTGCCCCAACCAAACATCGGGTCCATGTTGTGCTTCAGCCACTCCTTCAGGCGTGGATCTGAAGGGTAGCCCGATCCCCACGGTATGCTGACCTGTGCGTCCTGCGCCAACTCTCCGGCGCTCACGGCACGGTCGTGGTACGGTTCGTAGCAGACCTCCAGCGCGGCATCGCGTGTTACTTTGGCGCACACGGACGCGGCACTGACTACCGGGTACAAACTGTCGGCCTTTTTCGCGACCGTGATGCGGATTGTTGGCCAGATGCGCTCGAGCTTCTTCTGGTAGATTTCTGGCTTGCCGATGGTGTCGATGTAGATTTCGGTGACGTTGACGCCCTGGGCGAGCACGCCCTTGATCAGCTCGATGGTCGCGTCCATGGCTTGTGCGTTGAGGTTGTAGACCGAGGGAGACAGCATGTGCGCCGAGATGTCCTGTGCAGACAGTGCGCGTGTGGCCCAGCCGCCGGCTTCGTACAGGTCGGAGCCCTTGGTGCACAGCGTGCGCATCAGGCTCGAGCGGAAGTCGGCAGTCAGCACCTTGGAGTCGTCAAAGTGGTGTGTCTCAGCGAGCAGCGAGTGGTGCAGCTCGACGGGGAGGTAGAAGAGTGCGTACACCATGGGGCCTGCCCTCGTCAGTAGCTACTACGTACACATGTAGGTTTAACGTACCCAGTACGGGCCCTCTCCCTGCTTCGTCCACTCCCAATACCACCTCCTTGTTCATGTCGTCCGCTATCAATTGCGGCACCGCGGAGAAGTGCGAATATGATTTCCCAGCCAGGATGTCCGGCTTCGAGATGGACGGAGCCATGAAGACGTCTGCCGGCGGTGTTTCCTGTTCAATCTCCTGTTCGTCCATCTGTACGTCTTCGAGTGTTTCGGCCATGGTTGGATTGAAGCTGTATGAATTGTGAAGTTATATTTGGTGCGTGAAGCAATCATGGGAAGACGCGTCCGATCTACGCGTTCAATTTACGCGTCATTACATAAGCTATGCATTTCGCCCATATCTACACATCCACGTCACCTGCACACACCACAAACATGTACTATCAATACAACATACCTACTAACCAGACTCATACAAACTACTCATCCTTCATATTCCACCATCACGCCTTCTTGACCACCTCCATAACCGTCTTACTAACCCCATCCCTCATCCTCTCTGCAACCCAACCCGGCAACCCCCTAATATAACTCGCCCTCGCCGCCTCCGCCGGCAAAAACACCTGCCCGCCCTCACACCCCCAGACCCTATCCACCACTGCCTGCGCCGCGTCCTCAGGCTCAATGATGCTCACGCCCTGCTTCTTCAGCTCATCTTCCACGCCCGCAATGAGCGGCGTGCGGATCCAGCTTGGGTGCACCGACGTTGTGAGTACATTTGGCGCCTTGTAGATGTGGCGTAGTTCCTGGTTGAGCGCCTCGTGGAAGGAGAGGATTGCGGCTTTGGACGCGGTGTAGTCTGCTAGGCCGGCGACGGAGACGTAGGAGGCGCCTGAGGCGATGGTGAGAATGTGCCCTTTGTTGGCGGCGATCATAGAGGGGAGGAAGGCTTTGGTTGTGTACCTTGGGGTGGGTTAGTGGTGGGTGGTTTGGGATGGGGATGGGGATTGGGATTGACTTACCAGTTGGATAGCACGTTTACGTCGAAGATCTTGCGGAGGAAAGCGTCGGGCGTGTTGAGTATGGTATGCGAGGATAGGATACCCGCGTTGTTAATCAAGATAGTCGGCGCGCCGAGCGTCTTCTTCACGTCCTCTGCGACTCTATACACGGCTTCTGGATCCGTGACGTCGCACGCGAAGTACTTGATGTGCGCATCTACCATCCACACACGTCAGCTCCACACAATCTCTCCCAGGGCACACAAAAACAAACTTACACCCCTCCAAACTCCTCGGCAGCGCACTAACATCCAAAACCGCAACCCTCACCCCCCTCCCCGCCAACTTCCTCACCATCAACTCCCCAAGCCCACTACTCCCCCCCGTAACAACAGCCACCTCCTTCCCCCAAACCCACCTCCTCTTCTCCCTCCCATTACTAAACCGCCCGTTATTCAGCGCCGCGACGTTAAGCCGCCTGTTCAGCGCGCCCGCGAGTCCAAATGCGAGACACCATTTGAGCGCTTTGACGACTTGCACGTAGCGCTGCGTGTTTTTGAGACCTGGAGTCCGACTAATGATAAGGCCGCGGAGGCGGTCGGGGGATTTGGTGAGGAGGTAGAGGAGGGTGGCTGTTAGGAGGGGGTTTAGGGCGGCGCGGCGGAGGAGGGTGGTGGTGTGGGTGAGGGGTTTGGACATTTTCGTTCTGTGGTGGAATGAGGTTTGTGTGTGTGGTATGGAGTTTGTGTACATGGGCGTAGGGACGTCATCTTGTAGGTAGGCATGCGATCAACATGCGGAGGGCTGCTAGTGCGAGCTCCGTCGGGTCCTTTGTCGATCGGAGTCGCGCCGTTCAAGTCGATTTGTCTTAGGTGGTGGACCTCGGTAACGAGGCTTGGGAGGCGTGGTGCGCCGTGGCTTGCACATGCGATATGTTTTGCAAGCAGAGAGGTTCATCTAATGGTATTTGTGTTGCTAGAGTGTGCTCATGATAAAGGTTAAGATGTTGCTGTCGGTAACCTGCCGTGAATCCGGGGTAAATATCGGCGCTAGTGGTGTTGTAAGTTGTGGCTATAACTAGAGGGTAGCAATTGATAATGAAGCATCCAAGTCTTGCGAAGGAGAGAAGATATGTTTGAATAATCGGTCTGTCCAGACAATAGTAGATGCTAATCGCATAATCGATTGCAAACTCGTACGGGTATATACATCAGAAAAAGACAACAAGTCTATAACAGATCCAACACTAAGCTTCGTGCAAAGGCGTAGGCGGTAGCTCCTTGTCCAAGCAAGCCGACATTGGCATGACCGAGTCCTTCCTCGCATGCCTGTCGTTCTGAGGCTCCTTCGGCCGCTCGTTCTGTCGCGGATCGTACCTCGTGCTCGGCAACAACAACAATGCCGGCTCAGGTCGTATTTGCACACTTATCGCCTTCTGCACTATACAATCGCGGAAACACTGGTCGATCGCGTCGTCGATCTCCTCCAACAGGTGGTCCGAATTGCGATTCGATTCGGAAACGGAGTGCGTATCAAAAGGACTGGTAGGGAAAGTGAACGAAATCGGTCGTTCTTGTGGCGAGTAGAAAACTCGTGGTGGGAAAAGGGATGGGTTGCTATCGTCACGTCGGTGTGAGACGTGAGAGCCTCCTGGGTATAAGGAGAGTGGTCGGTCTTTTTGTTTAGGCTGCGAGAGGCCGCCGTCATATGTCGTTGCTGGCAAGAGGAATGAAGTTGATGTCGGAGCTGAGGATGATACTTGCTCCTCGAAGACGTATTTGTTGAAGGGTGATGGGCTAGGGTAGTTCGTATACACGATTGGGCTGGACGAGTCAGAATGGAGTGTGGAGGCGGAGGAAAATCCGGGAGAGGTTACTGGGTCGGAGTGGCTGCGTGAGTGAGATGCGTGTGCTGGTGGTGAGTAGTGTGGTGGTGCTTGTGCTGCTGTCCTGGACTGCTGCGATGGCTCGGTGGTGGCTGGACTTTGCTGTGATGACGAGGCAAGTACTGGAGGTGTGTATTGTAGTGATGGCTGTGTCATTGTCCTGGAGTGGTGCGATGATTCTGTGGCTTGTGGGCTTTGCTGTGATGAAGAAGCTTCCGCTGGTGCTTGGTAATCTGGTGGGGGCGCGATGAAGATATCCCCCGTGGCCATGCGCTCGCCTGGCGCAACGTTTCGCAACGCCTGGAGGCGCTCATTTGCGAAGCTGGATTCTAAGACATGTGCGCGCTCGACGAGCTTTTCGACTAGACTTGCGTGCGAGTCTTTGAATGTGCGCTTTACAAATGACATGAGCAAGGACGAGCAGGTCATCTTCACGTCTTCTCGAATGTAGAGGCCATTTCTTGGTGCGCTAACGTCCTTTGGGCCTAGGGGTTTGGGCTCGCCGGGTAATGTGCCACCGACGCTCCATTTGCCGCGAATGTCGAGACCAAGTGGCGCATAGACGTGGGTCTCCAGGCCTTCGGTGACATCGTGGAAGCAGGCATGGTAAGATACGGAGCCCGTCGCGAGACCACCAGGGAGATATGAGACTTTGTCTTCAAGCTGTCAGTACTCTGTGACATCGACTTTGGATTGTGTGATCGTACCTTTGATAGTATACCAGGTCTGGTAATACTCGTCTGTGGTCGCATAGCTAGGCGGCCTGCATTTGAACCTTTCCACCACCAGCGGGTTGAGATCGATCATGGCAAGGTGGTCTTGGAACATGTCCACCACGCTCTTCCTCGTCACGCCTGACGGCAGAGGCGTAATTGTTGTAAAAGTGGCCGTTTTCGGCATCTTGAAAGTCTGTTGTCGGTTCACAAATGTATTCGTCCACGGAGGAGGTTGAGTGATTGCAGGCGGGGTTGCGGCAGAGCAAAAGTAGGAGGATTCCAGAGCTTGTTTGAAGGATAGTCAAGGGAAGAAGTAGTTGACATACCTCTGTTTCGCTAGGTCATGCAACTCTGCCGGAGATGCAAATCGGGTGCCTTGCGTCTCACACGCTTTCCCTACCCGAAAAAAACCCTGGCCCTGATCTTTGGGTCTGGAACGACTGTTGGTACACCCCGCCAAGCTCGTTGCCAGTCACCACGAACGTTTGACTTGTTGCTCAACGGAGATTAACTTTCGAAAGGGTCCTGCTTGACAGGTAGGATAGCGCTTGTCCGCCACGTGTAGAGGGTCACACAACTGGCGTGGAAGGTTGTCACAAACTGCGCTTCGAAATGCTACAAGTGCCGACACCCGAAAAGGTTTGCAAGTCGAGATACTCCGCTGACGAAAGGTGGTGGCGCTGTGACAGGTGGGGTTGTGCAGGCTGAGTCCTTGACGCTCATCAATCGCGGGCCGTTTGAGGCTAGGCCAAATCTAGACTATTGTGGCTATGTCATCGTCTGACGACCACAACCTCCACCTGTTCCTACCATCACATCGAAGCACGCAGAAACCACACATGGCATTCATTTCAATCAGTACATGGGATGTTGCATATTGTCCGCAAAGAATTGACTCGTGCTGGGACCATGACATTCCATATGCCCTGCATTACTACAAATACTTGCGAGGTTGATGTCTCAGCCGGGTTTCAGTACCGCTTCAAGAACGCTACAGCAGAAAGTTGCAGATGCTCACACAACAGGCCATCACAGTGAGTCGTGAGAGCCTCGGCCGCGAAACATTCCACATAATGGCTAGCTCGATGTTTCTTTCCATAGTTGAGTCAGTGTGGAATTTGGAAGCAAGCACAGAAGCATGATAAACTTTGCCAGTCGCCACCACGCGGCATAAACGACTAAGGTTCACGATCGTCATGATATGGTCGAACGGTAGTTCATGCGCAGTGTCATGTGACCGAACAATCTGGGCCGTGGTGGAGTCTGGACATTACAGAAATCGGATGT
>Ga0265798_10002994_pt1 | contig 24393 bp, 16 predicted proteins | sample P3T30metagenome_FD_192430 | JGI IMG/M metagenome (GOLD analysis project Ga0265798, IMG submission 192430) | Plant litter microbial communities from East Loma Ridge, Irvine, California - P3 T30 | ecosystem: Environmental > Terrestrial > Plant litter > Unclassified | place: USA: California...
CCAGCGACAGCACGGCATACAGCGTCAGGATGTCGCCCTGGTAGAACAGCGAGTTGAACAGGCCAAAACCCAGCAACAGCAGCATGCGCCAGACGAAGCGGGGGCGGAAATCCTCGCCCCGGGTCGCGCGTGCGCTGAACTGCAGGTGGAACGTCACGCCGAACAGCAGCGCGAAGATGGCGTACGACTTGCCGCCGAAGAGGAAGAAGGCAGCGTCCCACACGTAGCGGTCGAGGGCGGCGAGCCACGCGGGCGAGCCGGCGGGAACGTGGCTCAGGTCGAAATGCTCGATATTGTGCAGCAGCATGATCGACGCGATGGCGAAGCCGCGCAGCGCGTCCACCAGGTCGAGGCGGGATGAGTGGGTCAAGGCGTCTCCGTGATCCGTTGTTTTGAAAACGTTATCACAGAAACTTGCCGGAATGGCGGCGACCCGCCGCCGCGCCGACGATTCAGCGCCGGTGCCGCGCCGGCCGGCGCCGTGCCGCCGCGTTCTGGTCCTGCAAGATCGAGTCGACCCGCGTCGAGGCATCGCGCGACAGCTCCTGCGCCAGCTCGATGTCCGGGAAGTATTCCGGCAGCCGGTAGCCCAGCCAGGCGTACGCCGAATACATGCGGCACGTGTCTTCCACTTCCTGCAGCGTCATGTAGTGCAGCGCGTGATCGTCGGGCTTGAGCCGCATGATCTTCTTTTTCGACAGCGACACGGCCCAGTGCTCCCACGCCGTCTGCAGCGACATCACCTTGGTGGCCACGGGCACCAGCGACATCGTGAATTTCTCCGCCACCGTCAGCGGCAGCGTGTCGAGCCACTCGGCGCGGTCCTTCTGGTCTTCCGTGATGCGCGGATAGAAAAAGCCGTCCGGCACGTCGATATTGTGGATGAAGCGTTTCAACAGCTTCGCCAGCGACGTCTCGCCCGTCACGGCCGCGATGCGGTGCAGGTGTTCCAATGTCGGCGCAACGGAAAAGCCGCTGGTGTTCAGCGGCGTCGGCTTTTCCTTCAGCAGCGAGCGCATCACTTCGTGGGTTTCCGCATCGTAGCCGGCGACGAGGCCTTCCTCGTGGATGCCGTAACGGCCGGCGCGGCCGGCAATCTGGCGCGCCAGCGCGGCCGGGATTTCCTCTTCCTCGTATCCGTTGAACTTGACCGAACTCGTCATGACGATGCGCTGGATCGGCATGTTCAGCCCCATCGCGATCGCATCGGTGCCGACGACGATATCGGCGCTGCCGTCGCGGAAGCGCTGCGCCTGCGCCCGCCGCACTTCCGGCGACAGGTTGCCGTAGACGGTCGACACCGAGTGGCCCATTTCGGCCACCATGTCGCGCCACATCAGCACGTCGCGCCGAGAGAACGCGATCAGCGCATCGCCGGGACGCAGGTTCTTGACCTTGCGCACGGGCGCCGATTCCATCGACAGCGGCCCCTTGCGTTTCAGGACGTGCACTTCCAGCGGACATTCCAGCCGCTCGGCCAGCGCCTCGATGGCGCGGCGCGCTTCCGGGGCGCCCACCAGGTAGACGGTGCGGGCCGGCGCGCCGCAGACGGCCGCCGTCCACGCGGCGCCGCGGTCGCGGTCGGCCAGCATCTGGATCTCGTCGATGACGGCCACGTCCACCGGCGTGCGCGTGTCCAGCATTTCCACCGTGCTGGCCACGTGCGTGGCGCCCTCGGCCAGGCGGCGTTCCTCGCCGGTGACGAGGCTGACGGCCAGCGGCTTGCCGTGCTGCGTCACTTCCAGCAGGCGCTCGTAGTTTTCCAGCGCCAGCAGCCGCAGCGGCGCCAGGTAGACGCCGCTGCCCGCCTTTGCCAGCGCTTCCATCGCCTTGTGAGTCTTGCCGGAATTGGTCGGCCCCAAGAGCGCGATGAAGCGCCGCGGCAGGCGCCGCGCCACGTCGAACGATGCGGGATACTCGGCCAGGTTGATGCTTTGCCGAGTCCGCTCGGCATGGCGCTCCTCACGCTGGCGCTCGACGGCATGGCCCAGCCGCTGCCGGATCCGGTCGAACACGACGCCATACGGCTCGGACGTCTGCAGGTCGGCCAGCGTGTGCAGGAAATCCATCGCTTCGAGCCCGAACTCGTCGGATTCCTCCGCCATCTCGCGCACGAAGGCACGCACAGCCTCGTCCAGCTCGCGCCGCGCGCGCTCGTTGGCGCGTTCGCCGATCAGCGCGGCGCGGGCATCGCGCTCCAGCTTGCGCCATTTTGACGGCTTGGCCAGCACGCCCTGGGCCGGCACCAGGCCATACGGCACCATGAGCCCAGCTTCCTCGACCTGCCCGTCGAAGCGCAGGAACACGCGCCCTTCCATCTTGACGAGGGCGATGCCTCGCGCTTCCAGTCCGAGCTCCTGGCTCAGGTCGTCATCGTCGTCGTTGCTGGCAGTGGTCATGGTGCGGGCGCGTTAAAAAAACGGCCCGAGTATAGCCCGGATGGCGCGTTGCCCGCGGACGGCTGGGGACTGGCGCGTCGCAGGGGGAGCACTTCACGGAGGGGTACCTCACAGAGAGGCACCTCACAGAGTGCCCGTCCCCAACGTGCATGCGATCGCCAGCCACTGCCTCGTCCAGCAAGTCGGGGACAGGCACCTGTCGCACGGCCGGGAGGCCGTGAGACACGTGCCAGTCCCCAGCGGGACCGCTACAGCAGCTGTTCACCGATCATCCGCTCCATCTGGGCGCCGTCCACGGGCGTGCTGAGCAGATTGCCCTGCGCCGAGTCGCAGCCGTGGTTGCGGACCGATGCCAGCTCGGCCGCCGTCTCGACCCCTTCCGCGCAGACGGAAATATTCAGCCCGTGCGCGACGCCGACAATGGCCGCCAGCATCGAGTTTTCCGGTGCGCCCGCCAGCGACTCGCGCACCAGCGCACGGCTGGGCTTGACGACGTCGAGCGGATAACGCGACAGCGACGACAGCGCCGTCAGTTCCGTGCCGAAATTGTCCAGTGCCAGCATCAGCCCGGCGCTCTTCATCTGGCGCAGGAAGGTCTCCGGCGAGCGGGGATCGAGCAGCAGGCTTTCGCGCAGTTCCAGCTGCAGCCGGCCGGACGGCAGGCCCGTCTCCTGCAGCACGCGGCGCAGCACGGGCATGAAGCGGGGATGTTTCAGCTGGCGCGACGACACGTTCAACGTCAGCGGCGCATCGAAACCCGTGCGCAGCCAGCGCACGTATTCCGTGCACGCCGTGCGCAACGTCCATTCGCCGATCGGCAGCATCAGCCCGGCGTTTTCCGCATCCTGGATGAACTCGGCTGCCGTCAGCAGCCCCCGTTGCGGATGCTGCCAGCGCAGCAGCGTCTCCACCCCCGTGATGCGCCCGGAGCGTGTGTCGAACTGGGGCTGGTAGTGCAGGCGCAGTTCGTCGTCGCGCAGTGCCCGCAGCAGTTCCTGTTCCAGGCGCAGCGTTTCGCGCACGGCCGCGCCCATTTCGTCGCGATAGCGCTGGAAGTTGTAGCGGCCCCGGTGCTTCGCTTCATACAGCGCCAGGTCGGCCAGCTTCATCAGTTGCTCGCCATCGCCGGCATCGTTGGGATACAGGGCGATGCCGATGCTGGCGCCGCTGTGCACTTCCATTCCTTCCAGCGAATACGGCCGGCTCAACTCGTCCACCAGCTTGTCGGCCAGCGCGCCCGCCGCCGTCGGGTCGGCCAGGTGGGTCTGGATCACGACGAATTCGTCGCCGCCCAGCCGGGCCGCGAGGTCGGTCGCGCGGATGTGCGACGCGATGCGCTGCGCCACGGCAGCGAGCAACAGGTCGCCCGTCTGGTGGCCCATGCTGTCGTTGATTGCCTTGAAACGGTCCAGGTCCAGCAGGTGCAGCGCCACCATATGGCCGTCGCGGCGCGCGTAGGCCAGCGCATCGCGCAGCCGGTCGTTGAACTGGGCACGGTTTGCCAGCCCCGTCAGCGGATCGTGGTTGGCAAGGTGGTACGACTGCTCCATGGCCCGGCGCAGGTCCTCCTGGGACTTCTTGCGCTCCGTGATGTCCTCGACGATGGCGATGCTGTACTGCGGTGACCCGTTTTCCTGCTGCAGCGACATGATCACCTTGACCCAGACAAACGAGCGGTCCTTGCGCAGGTAGCGCTTTTCCAGCACGTACTGGTCGATGGCGCCGGCCCGCAGCGCGTTGAACTTCTGGTGCGTCTCTTCCATGTCCGCAGGATGGGTGAGGTCGAAGACGGTCATGCGCACCAGCTCCTCGCGTCCGTACCCCAGCATTTCCAGCAGCTTGGCGTTGACGTTCGTGACGCGGCCGTCCAGCGCGCATTCGCAGATGCCCAGCGGCGCGTTCTGGAACGTGGCGCGAAAACGCGCTTCGCCACGCCGCACGGCCTCCTCGGCCCGCTTGCGCTCGGCGATGTCCTCGAAGATACCGACGGCATACTCGGGCCGGCCGCTGTCGTCCAGCAAGGTGCCGGCGCTCAGGCGCACCCAGAACGCGCTGCCGTCCTTGCGCCGCAAGTGGCGCTCGCGGCTGACCGTGCGGATCTCGCCCGAAAACATGGCCGCCATCACGGCCGCGGTCTGGTCCGCTTCTTCCGGGATCGACAGGTTCATGTAAGGGAAGCCGGCCAGTTCCTGCTGCTCGTAGCCCGACATCTCGACGAACTTCTGGTTGGCAAACATCAGCCGGCCGTGCAGGTCGGACAGCACGATGCCCACCGGCGCATGCTCATACAGCAGCCGCAGCCGGCTTTCGCTGTGGCGCAGCGCCTCCTGCTCCGCCTTGCGCCGGCTGATGTCCTGGACCAGCATGCTCGTCAGCTCGCGCCCCGTGCTGTCCCGCCATAGGCTCGACGAGACCGAGCCCTGAAACGGCTCGCCACCCTTGCGCACGAAGGTCAGCTCCGCCGTGGCCTCACCCAGCAGCGCGCGCGCGCGCAAGGCCGGCTTGAGCCGGGCGTCGTACATGTCGATGATATCGTCGCGCGTGAGCTGGAGGAACTCGGCCTCCGGGTAGCCGAACAGCCGGCACGCGGCCGGGTTGACGGACAGGATGCGCCCTTCGGCCAGCGCCAGCACGATCGCATCGTTGCTGTGCTCGAACAGTGCCCGGTAGCGCGATTCGCTCTCCCGCAGCGCGGCCTCGCTGGCCTTGCGCACGCTGATGTCGCGCGTCAGCTTGACGAAGCCGCAAGCCTGGCCCGTCGCGTCGCGCAGCGTGCTGATGTGGGTCGCGGCCCAGAAGCAGGAGCCGTCGGCCCGCAAGTGCTGGCTTTCCTCCTGGTAGCTGGCATCCCGCAGCGCGATCGCCAGCGCCCGTGCCGGCCTGTCCGCGACGCGGTCCGCCTGCGTGTAGAAAATCGAAAAGTGCTTGCCGAGGATGTCGCGCGCCGGGTAGCCCTTGAGCTGTTCGGCGCCCTCGTTCCAGCTGCGGATGGTGCCGTCCAGGTCGAGGATATACAGTGCATAGTCGCGCAGCTGGTTCAGGAACTGCCCCAGCTGGGCCGCGTAATGGTCCAGCTGCCAGTGCTGCGGATCGTGCATGGTGTCCATACCTTTCCGTTCTCCGCGGTTGTGCGCCGCCCTGCCGCGCGTGGCAGCCAGGACGGTAACGCCACGTGATTAGCGGGCGGCTAGCAAAATACTACGCGCAATGCCGCATGCCGTCGCGCCGCACGCTCGCGTGGGCTGAGGGTAGGACATCCGGCCTGGACGCAAGTTCCCCGCGTCGGCCGCCGGCTCGCTTGCCGGCTCACTTGCAGGCGTTCGCCAGGGGCGGGGCGGCTGCGGCACGGCGGTCGACGGCCAGCGAGATGCCCAGCACGACGATGCCGCCCAGCGCCAGCACGGCGCCGACAGGACCGGTCGACGTCAGCCCCAGGCCGCCCGCGATCGCCATGCCGCCCACCCACGCGCCCAGCGCGTTGGCGATATTGAACGCCGAGTGGTTCAGGGCGGCGGCCACCGTCTGGGCGTCGCCGGCCACGTCCATCAGCCGCGTCTGCACGGCGGGCACGACGGCGATGCCGGTGCCGATCAGGAACAGGTTCAGCCCTGCCAGCCACAGGTTCGAGCTGGTCCAGCTGAAGCAGGCCAGCGCCAGCGCATTCCAGATCAGCACGCCGCAGATCGTGGCCGTGTTGGAGCGGTCGGCCAGCCAGCCGCCGGCCAGGTTACCCACCGTCATGCCCACGCCCATCAGGCCCAGCAGCACGGAAATCGCCAGCGGCGAGGCGTGGGTAATCTGCTGCAATGTCGGCGTGACGTAGGTGTACAGCGCGAACAGCCCGCCGAAGCCGATGGCCACCATCGCCAGGGTCAGCCACACCTGCAGGCGGCGGAACACGCCCAGCTCGCCGCGCGGGCTGGCGTTGCCGGCCGCGATGTGCGGCAGGAAGATGGCCACCAGCGCTGCCGTCAGCAGGCCCAGCACGCCGACGATGACGAACGCCGAGCGCCAGCCCAGCACCTGCCCCAGCCACGTGGCCAGCGGCACGCCGACGATATTGGCGACCGTCAGCCCCAGCATGACGCGCGAGACGGCCTGCGCCCGCTTGTCCGGCGTGACGAGTGCGGCGGCAACCAGCGCGGCCACGCCGAAATAGGCGCCGTGCGGAATGCCGGCAATGAAACGGGCGGCAATCAGCAGGCCCGGCGTGGGCGCCAGCGCGCCGAGGAAATTTCCGACGGCAAACATCGCCATCAGGCAGATCAGCATCATGCGGCGCGGCATGCGCGCCAGGAAGATCGTGATCAGCGGCGCGCCGATGACGACGCCCAGCGCATAGGCGCTGATCATATGGCCCATCGCGGGCAGCGTGGTGCCCAGGTCGTTGGCGACAAGCGGCAGGATGCTCATGGAGGCGAACTCGCCGGTGCCGATGGCAAGGCCGCCGACGGCCAGCGCCAGCTCGGCAAGGCCGGCGCCGCGTGGCGCCACGATGGTGGGAAGGAAGGGGTCCGGCTGGGTGGGGGAATGCATGACGAAAGGCCTTGTGACGGGGCCGGTAAAAACGAAGCCGGGCAGAATAGCATGCTCTGCCGTTTTGTGCTGGCGGCCGGCGCGCGCGAAAGGCGCACCGCATCGTTGCGGAAACGTTATACTTGACCGTCTGTTATCACGGCCATGGCAAGGCCCGCAACAGCGGCCGCTTGCTTTGTCGCGTCGATAATGCCGCCCGGACAAGCGAATTGCCCATAGGGGCGAACGTGCCTCGGCGCAGGCAGATCACGCGATATAATCGAGCAAAGACAGCGGGAGGACCGCTGCGGCACCCATCCACACCGATCAGCATGCATGGATAATAAAGACGAGAAGCGCCGGCAACTGATCCACACAATGCTGGCGCAGCCCAGCGGCGCATCAGCAGCCGGCATCGCCGAGCACAATCTGCTGCCGTGGCGCGCACTGGCGCTGCACCTGAGCCCCCTTATCGGCGACAGCGGATTCGGCGCCCTTTACGGCCGTACGGCCCGCCTGCTGGCGGGCCGCTACGGCTGGCTTACCACGAGCCCGTCATCGACGGCGCCCGAAGGATTGTTCCAGACACTGGAAGCGGATTTCCGCCAGGCCGAGCCGGCACTCGCCGCCGAGGCCAATGCCGCCTTGTTGCTGACGTTGACCGGCCTGCTTTCCGAACTGATCGGCGAAGCGCTGACGACACGGCTACTGGATGCCGCCTGGGCTGGCGGGCAGATACAAAAGAATGCAGGGGAGCAGAAGTAAATGACCGACAAAGTAAGCTTGGGAATGCTGGCCACGGGCGTGCCAGGGCTCGACACCCTCCTCGGAGGCGGTCTGGGCGAATATTCCTTCAACCTGATCGCCGGTGCTCCCGGCAGCGGCAAGACGACCCTGGCGCACCAGATCATGTTTACGCTGGCCAGCACGGAACGGCGCGCGCTGTTCTTTACGGTGCTGGGCGAGCCGCCGATGAAGATGCTGCGCTACCAGCAGCAGTACGATTTCTTCGATCTCGACAAGGTCGGCACGGCGATCCGCTACGTCAACCTGTCCGAGGACCTGCGCGCCGGCGATTTTACCGGCGTGCTGGAGCGGATCATGCTGGAGGTGGAAGCATTCACGCCGAGCCTGGTGTTCGTCGACTCGTTCCGCTCCGTTGCGCAGACTGCCCGCGCCGGTCTGGAAGGCGTGGCCGACCTGCAGCACTTCATCCAGGAACTGGGCACGCGCATGACCAGCTGGCAGGCCACCAGCTTCCTGATTGGCGAATACGTCAACGTCGATGCCGAGGCGAACCCGATCATGACGGTGGCCGACGGCGTGCTGTCGCTGTCGCAGTCGCAGCAGGAAAACTCCATCGTGCGCAAGATCCGCGTCGTCAAGATGCGTGGCCAGGCGCATATGGCGGGCAATCATACGTTCCGCATGGGCAATGACGGCGTGCGCATCTTCCCGCGCCAGCTGCCGCCGCTGGCCGAAGATCACCACGGTGCCGTGCAGATCGACCGCGACAAGCGGCGTATCGCCTCGGGCGTGCCGTCGCTGGACATCCTGCTGCATGGCGGCATTCCCGAAGGCCATTCCGTACTGGTGGCAGGACCATCCGGCTCGGGCAAGACGATTCTCGGCACGCAGTTCCTGGCCGAGGGCGTGCGCCGGGGCGAGAAAGGCGTGGCCGCGTATTTCGAAAAGGGCACGTCGCGCCTGCGCAATGCGCGCCTGGCCGAGATGGTCCGGACCGGCGCCGTGACGGTGGTGGAAACCCGCTCGCTCGACCTGTCGATCGACGAACTGCTCGATGAGCTGCTGGAAAAGATCGTGGCGACCGGCGCCAAGCGCGTCGTGCTCGATTCCCTGTCGGAAGTGCTGCTGTACCTGGCGCCGGAATTCCGCCGCGAGTTCCGGCTGTCCGTATTCCGCGTCCTGTCGAGCCTGGCGAAACTTGGCGTGACGGTGCTGGTCACGCTGGGCATGGAAGACCGCTTCACCGAACTGCGCTTCTCGGAAGCGGAGGTGTCGTTCCTGACGGACGGCATCATCGCCATGCGCTACGTGGAAATGGAGGGCGAGCTGCGCAAGGTGATCGCCGTCGTCAAGATGCGCGGCGTCTCGCACAGCCATGCGCTGCGCACGTTCCGCATCACCGACGACGGCCTCGAGATCGACCAGACCCGGGTGCAGTTCGACGGCATGCTCTCAGGGCATCCGTCTGCCCAGCACGACGAAAGTTAGGCGGACAATGGCAGACCTGGCACGGATCGACACCGACGACGCGACGCAGCGTGAAGTGCAGCTGCGCGCCGCCCTGCTCCAGGCCCGCTCCGAAAACGCCCAGCTGCGCGAAGCCAACGCCCACCTCGTGATGGCGACGGTCAACGCGCAAAGCCTGCAGGACGAGGCGGAAGCGGCCAACCGCCGCCAGAACGAATTCCTGGCCATGCTGGCGCACGAGCTGCGCAATCCGCTGGCCCCGATCAGCATGGCGGCCGCGATGCTCGAGCGCATGCCGCAGGCGACACCCGAACTGGCGACGCTGCACAGCGTGATCAGCCGCCAGGTCGAACACATGGCGCGCCTGCTGGACGACCTTCTCGACGCGGCGCGCATCAGCAGCGGCAAGATCACGCTGGCAAGCGCGCCGCTGGCCCTGTCCGAAGTGGTCGAGCGGGCGCTGGAGACGGTCCAGCCGCGCATTGCGGAACGACGCCAGCAGCTCGAAGTGGCCATCGACGATCCCGACATGCTGCTCGACGGCGACAAGGTGCGCCTGACGCAGGTGCTGTCCAACCTGCTCGGCAACGCCTCGAAATACACGCAGGACGGCGGCACGATCATGCTGCGCACGGAGCGCAGCGACGGTGGCGTACGCCTGGTCGTCAGCGACAACGGCACGGGCATCGGTCCCGACGTGCTGCCGCACATCTTCGACCTGTTCACGCAGGGTCCCCGCTCGCTGGCCCGTTCCGAGGGCGGGCTGGGCGTGGGCCTGAACGTCGTGCGCAACCTGGTGCAGATGCACGGCGGCACGGTGCATGCGTACAGCGACGGTGTCGGCCTGGGCAGCCGCTTCACGGTGGAGCTGCCCGCCAGTGCGGCCACGTCGGCGCAGGCGCCACAACCGGGGCCCGTCGAGATCGAACGCACCGTCGCCAGCAGGGTGTTGCTGATCGAGGATAACGTGGACGTCTGCGACACGCTGCGCAGCTTCCTGATGCTGGACAGCCACGCCGTCACGGCGGCCTACGACGGCCCGTCCGGCCTGGCGCTGGCGCAGGCGGGCGGCTTCGACGTGCTGATCTGCGATATCGGCCTGCCCGGACTGGACGGCCTGGAAGTCATCCGGCGGCTGCGCGCGCACGAATCCGGCGCGCCGGTGTTTGCCATCGCGCTGTCCGGCTACGGCCAGGCCGAGGACCGGGCGCGGGCGCTGGCGGCGGGGTTCGACGAGTATCTCGTCAAGCCCGTGCGGCCGGATGCGCTGCTGGCGCTCATCGCCAACATCTGAAGCGATGGGGACAGGCACGTTTCTCAGGGCCTCCGGCCCTGTGAAAGGTGCCTGTCCCCGACGTAGGCGCGACCGGCAGCCAGTGCCTCAGGCACGACGCAGCAGCTATGCGCGACCGTCAGCCAGCGCATCCTGCATCACGTCGGGGACAGGCACCCATCTCAGGGTCGGAGACCCTGAGATGGGTGCCTGTCCCCCGGCACTTATGCTTTTTTCAGCGTGGAGGATACCGGCAGCTTGCGCAGCCGCTGCCCCGTCGCGGCGAAGATGGCGTTGGCCAGTGCCGGCGCAGCGCCTGCCGTGCCGGGTTCGCCGATGCCGCCCGGCTCGTCGTGGCTGTTGACGATGTGGACTTCGATCGTCGGCGACTCGTTCATCCGCATCATCCGGTAATCGCCGAAGTTGGACTGCACCACGCGGCCCTTGTCCAGCGTGATCTCGCCCCACAGCGCGGCCGTCAGGCCAAACACGATACCGCCTTCGATCTGCGCGATGATGCCGTCCGGGTTGATGGCCTGGCCGCAGTCGAGGGCGCAGACGACGCGGTGCACGCGCACGTCGCCATCCGGTCCCACCGACACCTCGGCGATCTGCGCCATGTAGCTGCCGAACGCGAACTGCACCGACACGCCCTTGCCCACCTTGCGGCCCGCGACGGGTTTCATCGGCGTCGTCCAGCCGGCCTTTTCCGCGGCCAGGTTCAGCACGGCCAGCAGGCGCGGCGACTTGTCCAGCAGGGCGCGGCGGTAGGCCACCGGGTCCTGCTTCGCGGCGTGCGCCAGTTCGTCCATGAAGCTCTCGACGACGAATACATTGTGCGTCGGCCCCACGCCGCGCCAGAACGCCGTCGGCAGCGGCGGCTCGTGACGCATGTATTCCACGTGCAGGCCGGGGATCGAATACTGCAGGTCCGCCGCGCCTTCCACCGCATCCGGATCGATACCGTTCTTCACGGCCGGCGGCGCGAAGCGCGCCATCACCGAGGAGCCGGTGACGCGGTGGAACCATGCCTGCGGCACGCCCTTGTCGTCCAGCCTTGCCGCCAGCCGGTCCATGTAGTACGGCCGGTACATGTCGTGCTGGATGTCTTCCTCGCGTGTCCAGACGAATTTGACGGGCACGGGCTTGGCCAGCGTCCGCGCCAGCGCCACGGCCTGCGTCACGTAATCCACTTCGAGACGGCGCCCGAAACCGCCGCCCAGGTAGAAGTTGTGCACCTTGACCTTTTCCAGCGGCAGGCCGGTCAGCTTGGCCGCGGCGCCCTGCGCCAGGCTGGGCACCTGCGTGCCGCAGTACAGGTCGCAACCGTCGGCGCGCAGGTCGACCAGGCAGTTCATCGGCTCCATCGTCGCGTGCGCCAGGAACGGCATTTCGTAGACGGCTTCGATCTTGCGACCGCCCGCCTGGCCCAGCACCTTCAGCGCGTCGCCCTTGTCCGCGGCCACGGCGCCCTTCTCGCGCGACGCGTTCATCATCTCGGTGACGATGGAAGCCGTCGACAGGTTGCCGTGTTCGCCGTCATCCCACTGCGGCGCGGCCGCCGCCAGGCCCTGCTTCGCCGCCCACATATGGTCGGCGACGACGGCGATGGCGTTGTCGAGCTTGAGCACCTCGCGCACGCCCTTGACGGCCAGCGCCTTCTTGTCGTCGTAGGCACGCAGCTTGCCGCCGACGACGGGCGACGCGGCCACCGTGGCGATCAGCATATTCGGCAGCTTCGCATCGATGCCGAACTGCGCCGTGCCGTCCACTTTCGCCGCGGAGTCCAGGCGGGCGTGCTTCTTGCCGATCAGTTTATAGGTGGACGGGTCCTTCAGCGCCACGGTCTTCGGTGCCGGCAGCTTGGCCGCCGCGTCGACCAGTTCGCCGTAATGCAGCGAACGGTTGGTGGCGCCGTGCGTGACGACGCCGTTGGCCACCGCCAGCTGGTCGGCCGCCACGTTCCACTGCTGCGCCGCCGCCTGCACCAGCACCGCGCGCGCCGCGGCGCCCGCCTCGCGCAGCGGCTTCCAGGCGCCGCGCACCGACGTCGAGCCGCCCGTCACCTGCCCGCCCAGCAGCGGATCGCTGTACAGGTTGTTGTCGGCCGGCGCGTGTTCCAGCTTCACCTTGGCCAGGTCGACACCCAGCTCCTCGGCGATCAGCATCGGCATCGACGTGTAGGTGCCCTGCCCCATCTCGACCTTGTGCATGATCAGCGTAACGAGGCCCTTGCGGTCGATGCGGATGAACGCGTTCGGCGCCAGGCCCGGCGCTTCGGAGGCCGCGGTAGCGGCCTGGCCGACGGCCTTTTCCGGCGGCGGTTCCTTGCGGTCCGACTCCTTGCGCTCGCAGCCCGGCAGCACGAAGCCCACCAGCAGCCCGCCGCCCAACGCCGCGCCCACGCGCAGGAAACGGCGCCTCGCGCCCGAGGCGATCTCCAGATCCTTCATGTATCCCATGCCGTTCCCCTTATTTCGCTGCCGCGATCTTGATGGCGGCGCGGATGCGCCCGTAGGTACCGCATCGGCAGATGTTGCCGGACATGGCGTTGTCGATATCGGCGTCGGTCGGCTTCGGCGTCGCGTGCAGCAGCGCCGTCGCGGCCATCACCTGACCGGATTGACAGTAGCCGCACTGGACGACGTCGATCTGCTTCCATGCGGCCTGCACCTTCGCGCCCACCGGGTCCTGGCCTACGGCCTCGATCGTGACAATCTTCTTGCCCGCGGCGGCCGACACGGGGGTGACGCAGGAACGGGTGGCCTGGCCGTCCAGGTGCACGGTGCAGGCGCCGCACAGCGCCACGCCGCAGCCGAATTTGGTGCCGGTCAGGCCGGCCACGTCACGCAGCGCCCACAGCAGGGGCATGTCGTCCGGCACGTCAAGCGCCGTGTCGGTTCCGTTGATGTTCAGGGTAGGCATATCGATCCTCAGTTGGTCCTTCTTCAATCCCGCCACTATAGGGGAATTGCCAACTTCCTGCTGTCCGGGTGTCGCAAGGGCGAGGTACGCCTCGACCATTGGGGGGAGCCGCAGGGCAGCCCTCCTCTGCTTCACGCCGCCGCGCCCCGGTTTCGCGCCATCGCCCGGCCGTTTCGTCGCACCCCGCTGGTGCCCCGCGGCGGCGGCGGCGATGATGACGTCACCAACCCAACAAAAGGAACCCATCATGCTGCAACAGATCATCAGCCACACGCCACTCTACGTCTGGGCCATCCTGGCTTTCCTGGTGCACCGTGGCGTCGCGGCCAGCCGCGAGCGCACGATGACGCTGCGCGCCGTGGCGATCGTTCCGCTCGTGATGATGGGCCTGGCCCTGCAGGAGATCGACCGCCGCTTCGGCCTGGCGGGCGCCCCGGTCGGCGCGTGGGCGGCTGGTGCCGCGGCCGGCGCCATGCTGGCGTGGCATCAGGCGGCCGGCACGGTCACCGGCTTCGATCGCGCCGCCGGCACCGTCACGCAGCGCGGCAGCTGGCTGCCGCTGGCGCTGATGCTGGCCGTGTTCGCCACGCGCTACGTGCTGGCCGCGGCCAGCGCGATGCAGCCCGCCCTGCAGCACAGCGCGACGTTCGCCATGACGGCCAGCCTGCTACTGGGCCTCTTCAACGGCCTGCTCGCCGGCCGTCCGCTGCGCTGCGCCCAGGCGTTCACGCTGGCCGCCCGCTGATCGGACGACAGAAATTCCGGGACAGTCCAGGAAATATACGACACGCAAATTCCGAATTCAGGGAAAGTCCCGGAAAGACCCGACAAAAAAAAGCCGGGCCGCATGTGCGGTCCGGCTTTTCTGCGTCAAGGGTACGCTCAGCCGTACGGGACGTATTCGATGCCGTTCTGGATCGAGCCGATCACGGTCGCCTGGTTCTCGGCCGATTCCGAGAAACCTACCAGCACGTCTTCGCGCGCCGCGCCGCCGTGCAGCGTGTTCAGCCACCATTCGTAGCCGCTGCCGTCCGCCGGGCGATGCAGCACATTGGTGTACAGCGCGCTCACGAATTGCTCATCCGATGGTGCCCGCGTGCCCACCAGCGCCGTGAACTCGGGCGAAGCGATGAATTCATGCGCCACGCTGAACAGGGTCGCGCCCGCATCCATGGCGCCGATCCAGAAGCCCAGGCCGCCCTTGTCGGGCGTGCGGTCGAAGGCAGCCTGGTACAGCCGGAACGCCTGTGCCGACACGCCGTCGGTATCCAGTGCCACCGTCATGTCGGCAAACGCGACGCGCTCGACATTCATCAGCACATTCACATTGCCGCTCTTCGTGTCCGTTGCCACCCACGCATTCTCGACCCGGGTCAGCTCGAGCGCCGAGCGCGCCGACGAGATGACGACGGTGTCGCGTCCGTCGCCACCGTCGTACGACGTGGACGCCGTCGCGGACAGCATCATGTGGTCGGAACCTGCCGTGCCCAGAATGGCAGCCTTTTCCGGCACCGCGACGACGCCACCGCTGGGCGGCGGCACCGGCGTTGGTGCCGGTGCCGGTGCAGGTGCCGGTGCCGGGGCAGGCGCAGGCGCGGGTGCCGGTCCCGGCGCGGGTGCCGGAGCTGGCGTTACCGGCGCCACCACGACGGGTTCCGGCACCGTCAGCAGCACCGGTTCGCTGAGCACGCTGACCTGGCCCAGCGCATCGGTTGCCGTTGCCGTGAACGCGTGCTGGCCGGCGTCGACGTCGTCCACCGTGGTCGACCACAGGCCGCCGCCGTCCGCGTCCACCGTGTCGACGACGACGCCGTCCACATACAGCGTGATGAGCGCGCCGGCAGCGGCCCTGCCGCGGAACATCACGTCCATGCCATCGGCGCCCGCGTCGCCCCTGCCGCCGCTCGACGTGCCGCTGTCGGCGACGGGCGCGATGGAAAACGTCGGCGCCACGGGACCACTGCCCGAGCTGGCCGGCGCCGCATATTCGGCGCCGCCGTCATAACCGATGACCTGCTGGTAGACCTTGGACGAGCCGTCCACCGCCTTGACGGTCCAGTCGACCGTGATGTGGCCGCCGGCCGTTTCGGCCACGCCGGCCAGCGTTGCGCGGCCCTGCACCGAGCTCTGGCTGACGGTGAACGCGGCACCGGCGGCGCTGCCGGCGGCCGTGTAATGGCGCGCCATGATGGTGGAGGTGCCGTCGCCGCCCAGGCTGTCCCACGTCACGAGGAAGCTGCCGTCGGCCAGGCCCGTCACCTGCTGGTTCAGGGTGTTCCCGGCGACCGTCACGCTGATGGGCGAGCCCACGACCGTCCCGGTCGCGTCGAAACGCTGCACCATGACGACGTCGTCCGCGGAGGCGGCATTGCCGTCGCCCTGGATCCAGCTGACGGCGGTGCCGGCCACGCGTTCGCCGCCCGTCTCGTACAAGGCACTGGCCGCGACACCGGCGACGACACCCGTCGTGGTCAGGCGCACGTCACTGCCGACCGCTTCGCCATCCCAGCGGAACTGCCGGACATTGAGGCTGTGGCTGGCGCCGTTGTCCGACTGCCACGCCAGCAGATAGCCGTTGTCCTGTTCGGCTACGGCGACGCCCGTCTGGTCGCCAGCCGTGCCCGTGTTGACGACAAAGGCCGTGCCCATTGCCACGCCGTCATAATCGAATTTCTGCGCCTGGATGTCGAACGTGCCGTCGGCCGCTTTCGTCTGCCAGGCCACCACGAAGCCCTGGTCCGGCGTCGATGCGAGCGTCGGCTTGATCTGGTCGTTGGTGCTGCCCAGCACCTGCTCACTGCCGTTGCGGCTGCCGTCGGCGTTGAAACGCTGCAGCACGATGTCCCAGCCGGCCCCGCTCGAGCTCTGGTAGACGGCGGCCCAGCCGCCGTCGTACAGGCCGGCCACGGCGGGGGCGCGCTGGTCGCCGGCCGTGGCCGTGTTGATGGCGGTCGGGACAAGGTCCGTCGCGACGCCGGCCGCGCTGAACTTGCGGAACCAGACGCCGTCGCCGGCGCTGTCCGCTGCCGTGTACGCCACGACATACGAACCGTCCAGCAGGCTGGCCACGCTGGCGCCGGCCGTGGCCGTGCCCGTCGCGGCAACGACGCGGTCCACCAGCGTCAGGTTGAGGGTCTGGTCGGAAAATTGCAGGTGGCTGATACCGTGCAGCAGGTCGGTGCCGTCCTGGCCGGCGCGCAGGTCGGTCACGGTCACGCGGCCGTCGGCGGCCGTGGCGATCGTGTAGTCGACCATCCTGCCGCTGAACACGGCCGTATCGTCGCCGCTGCCGCCGGACAGCGTGTCGTTGCCCGCGCCGCCGCGCAGCGTGTCGTTGCCGGCCTGGCCGTCCAGCAGGTTGGCGTTGGCGTCGCCAATCAGCGTGTCGCCGAATACGGAACCCTGCACGCCTTCGATGTTGCGCAGCGTGTCCACGCCGTCGGCGCCCGAAGATGTGCCCAGCGCCAGATTGACGGTGACGGCACCGCCAGCGTTCAGGTACGTCGCGGTATCGAAGCCGGCGCCGCCGTCGAGGGTATCGTTGCCGCCGTTGCCGGCGAGGATGTTGAAGCCGGCGTCGCCCGTCAGCACGTCGTTATACGCGGAGCCGCGCACGTTTTCGATACCGGTCAGCGTGTCGATGGCCGTGCCGTCGTTGGCCTGGCCGGTGGACAGGTTGACCGTCACGGCGCCCGGCGCGGCGGAATAATCGACCACGTCAATGCCGGCCCCGCCGTCCAGGGTGTCGGCGCCATCCGCACCGAAGATCGTGTCGTCGCCGGCGCCGGCCAGGATACGATCGTCGCCGGTATCGCCGTTGACACCGAAGCCGCCGACAAAGAAATCGTTACCCTCTGTGCCGAGTTGCTCTTCGTCCAGCATGCCGCCGAACACGTATGTGCCTTTGATCTTGACCGTCATGTCTTGCTCCACAAAACTTTTTCCGTACGCCAATTTACCACGCGGAAATAGTAGTTGCACGCTGAAACTTTAGCGTTTTCAGCGTGTAACTATGGAGAGGGACTAAATCGCTGTTGCCTTGGCGCTACAGCGAATGACATCACGTCGCGACACGATGCGCGGCGGATTCAGTCGAATGTTACCACATGGAAATCTATGTAGCAATCTTCTCATCTTCGGCCTGCGCTTCCTGCATCGCTTGCGGCTCCAGCCGTTCCGCATCGATGTTGAGACGCACGAAGGCCCCCCATGCCAGCAGCAGCACCGCCGCGCAGGCGCCGATCACGCCGGCATGCGGCAGCAGCTCGGGCCGGCCGTGCAGCGACTGGAAGGCCGAGACGAGGCATTCGATCGACAGCGAAACAACGACAACGATGAGAAAACGCGACATGAAGCGGCGTACCCGCGTCGGCGTGCTGATGCTGGCCTCGCGCTGCACTTCCTCCTCCAGCACGGTCTGGCCCAGCTCGAACGCGGCCACGGCGATCGTCAGCAGGCCAATGCACTCGAGGATGGCCACGAAGCGGGGCTGCTCCTCCTCCCGCACGGCCAGCGTCAGCGCTGCCCAGATTTCATAGCCGGCCATCCCCAGCAGGGCCACGCCGCAGATCCAGAACAGCAGTCCAACGGCGATATAGCCCACGCCAAACAGCTTGATCAACGCTTTCATGCATTCCTTTATTCATGGTGCAGGCGCGCCTGCGTATATCGATATGCGCGAATATTCGCAGAGTTCGGCTCAGCAAGTCGCACGGGTTCCGGTACAGTCCTGGCAATTCCGATAAAATCCATCGGGCAAACAACTTCCCCGCAGCCATGAACGCCACCCTTCTTGTTGTCCTGAACCTTGCCGCCGCCCTCCTCCTGCTGGGCTTCCTCTACCGCCAGCAGCGCCAGCATGCGAGCTTTACCGTGCGCGTGTTCACGGCGCTGGGCCTTGGCGTCGTGCTGGGTGCCGTGCTGCAAGCCGTGTATGGCGCCACCAGCGACGTGGTCAAGACAACCGGCGACTACCTGGACATCGTCGGCAGCGGCTACGTCAAGCTGCTGCAGATGATCGTGATGCCGCTGATCATGGTGTCGATCGTCGGCGCCATCCTGAAGCTGCGCAATGCCAGCTCGCTGGGCAAGATCAGCGCGCTGACGATCGGCACGCTGATGCTGACGACCCTCGTGGCTGCCGCCATCGGCATCCTGATGGCCAAGCTGTTCGGCCTGACGGCGGTCGGGCTGACCGCCACCGAGGCCGAGGTGGCGCGCGGCGTCTACCTGCAAGGCAAGCTGGCGGACGCCCAGGCGCTGTCGCTGCCGAACATGATCCTGTCGTTCCTGCCCGCCAACCCGTTCCAGGACATGACGGGCGCGCGCAAGACGTCGACGATTGCCGTCGTCATCTTTTCCGTCTTCATCGGCATCGCCGCCCACGGCATCGCGGACAAGAAGCCCGAGCTGTTCACGTCGTTCGACCATTTCGTCAAGGTGGCGCACGCGATCGTGATGCGCATCGTCACGCTGGTGCTGCGTCTGACGCCATACGGCGTGTTCGCGCTGATGGCCCAGGTGGTGGCCACGTCGAGCTATGCCGACATCGTCAACCTGCTCAGCTTCGTGGTCGCGTCGTACAGCGCGCTGCTGCTGATGTTCGGCGTGCACCTGGCGATCGTGGCCGCCACGGGCCTGAACCCGCTGCGCTTTGCCCGCAAGATCCTGCCGGTGCTGACGTTCGCGTTCACGTCGCGCAGCAGTGCCGGCGCCATCCCGATGAACGTGCAGACGCAAACGCAGCGCCTCGGCACGCCGGAGGGCATCGCCAACTTCGCCGCGTCGTTCGGCGCCACCATCGGCCAGAACGGCTGCGCCGGCATCTATCCGGCCATGCTGGCCGTGATGATCGCGCCCACCGTCGGCATCGACCCGTACACGGCCAGCTTCCTCGCGCCGCTGCTGGCGATCGTCATGATCGGTTCCGTCGGCGTGGCCGGCGTGGGCGGCGGCGCCACGTTTGCCGCGCTGATCGTGCTGTCGTCGATGAACCTGCCCGTCGCGCTGGCGGGCCTGCTGATCTCGATCGAGCCGCTGATCGACATGGGGCGCACGGCGCTGAACGTGTCCGGCTCCATCACGGCCGGCACCGTCACCAGCCGCGTGCTGGGCGAGACGGACGTTGCCGTCTTCAACGGCGATGTCGAACCGGACGCGGACGCCGAAGAGAAAGCCGCCTAGGTTTTTTGGGGACAGTGCCTGTCCCCCACGTTCGGCCCGAGCGCCACGGTTTTGCCGATTCGTCTAGTATTCGAGCACCGAATCTACCGACGAAACGCGATGGAACAAAAATGGCCCCAACAGATCTGGGTCGTGCGTCATGGCCAGAGTGCCGGCAATGTGGCGCGTGAAGCGGCCGAAGCCGCGTCCCAGTTTCTTATTGATATTGCCGAGCGCGACGTGGACGTGCCACTGTCCGCGCTGGGCGAGCGCCAGGCCGATGCCCTGGCGGAATGGTTCTGCGCGCTGCCGCCCGAGGCGCGTCCCAATGTCGTGCTGCACTCGCCCTACCTGCGGGCGCGCGAGACGGCCATGGCCGTCGTCGACAGGCTCGGCCGCGACGGCCTGCTGACTCTCGTCGCCGACGAGCGCCTGCGCGAGAAGGAATTCGGCATCGTCGACCGCCTGACGCCGCTCGGCATCGCCGACAAATACCCCGAACTGCACGAACAGCGCCGCCACGTCGGCAAGTTCTATTTCCGGCCGCCGGGCGGCGAGAGCTGGTGCGACGTGATCCTGCGCCTGCGCAGCGTGCTCGATACCGTCACCCGCGAATACCGCGGCGAGCGCGTGCTGATCGTCGGCCACCAGGTCATCGTCAACTGCCTGCGCTACCTGCTGGAACGCCTGGACGAGCGCGGCATCCTCGACATCGACCGTGCCGGCGACGTGCCCAACTGCGGCGTGACCGCCTATGCTTTCGACCCCAACGCGGGCAAGCACGGCAAGCTCGTGCTGCAGATGGCGAACTTCGTGGCGCCGCTGACCGAAACCGGCGTGCCCGTTACGGCCGGCAAGGACCAGCCGGCCGCCCCCAAAGCCTGAGGAGCGACATGAGCAATGCAACCGAATCGGCCGGCCCGACCGACATCACGGCGCGCACGCTGCGCGACTGGCCGCTGCCCCAGCCTTCGTTCGATGGCGACAAGGAAGTGCGCGGCCATGTGCTGATCGTCGGCGGCGCCCGCGAAATGCCGGGCGCCGTGATGCTGGCCGCAACGGCCGCGCTGCGTGCCGGCGCCGGCAAGCTGACGATCGCCACGGCCGCCAGCGTGGCACCGCTGGTGGCGATGGCCATCCCCGAAGCCAGGGTCATCGGCCTGGCCGAAACGGCCAACGGCGGCTTCACCATCGAGGCCGCGCGCAAGCTGGGCGAGCTGGCCGGCAAGGTCGGCGCCATGCTGGTCGGCCCGGGCATGCAGGACGAAGGCGCGACCGCCGAACTGGTGCACGCACTGCTGCCCCGCTTTGTTGGCACGGCCCTCGTGCTGGACGCGGCGGCAATGAGCGCCGTGCGCATGGCAGGCGAACCGCACCTGCTGGATGAAGCGAAGGACATGGCGCACTTCCGCTTTGCCGAACCGGTGCTGCTGACACCGCACGCGGGCGAGCTGTCGCACCTGACGGGCGAGGACAAGGATGCGCTGGCGGCCGATCCGGTCGCCAGCGCGACGCATGCCGCAAAACGCTGGAACGCCGTCGTGGCCTTGAAGGGAGCAACGACGGTCATCGCCGCACCGGACGGGCAACGCTGGCAGCACGAGGGCGGCAATATCGGCCTGGCCATTTCCGGCTCCGGCGATGCGCTGGCCGGCATTATTGCCGGCCTGGCCGCGCGTGGCGCCACCCTGCCGCAGGCAGCGGCCTGGGGCGTGGCACTGCACGCGTCGGCGGGCGAGCAGCTGTCGATCAAGTACGGCGTGCTGGGCTACCTGGCGCGCGAGATCTCGGCCGAAGTGCCGGGCCTGCTGCGTACCCTGGCCCCAAGCTGACACCTGAGGCATTGGGGACAGGCACCGATCTCGGGGCCACCCGGCCCCGGGATCGGTGCCTGTCCCCGACTTTCTCTCCAACCCCCGAAAAAAAATCCGCTGGATGTGCGGGAGCGAACGGATAGGACCCTGCGCAGTACCTAGTATCGAGTTGTTCGCCACAGCGGCAGTGGAAGCGATGTGCCGCGTAGTAGAAAGATGAGTGGAGGCAGGTGTCGTATTGGCCGGCCGCCAGCATTGTTAACCGTTCCGTTTGCCACGGCCCCGAACCGTGCAGCCGGAGCGGCTATGAAGAGTCGATCGGCATCGCATGTTCGCGGTGTCGGCGATAGAAGCATCGTCCATCCCACCACTTGGAAAAGGAGTCGACATGAAAACCTTGAGCAAAACCACCGCGATGATCGTTACCGCAGCTCTGTCCGCCGCACTGCTGGGCGCCTGCAAGGACCGCAATGCCGACCAGGCTCCAACCGACACGGGTTCGCCTGCGGCGACCAGCGGCGGCACGTCCGGCGCAACGGGCACCACCCCTGACACGGGCGGCACGGGCGCAGCCGGCACTTCCGGTACCGGCGCTGCCGGCACCACCGGCGGCACGGGCGCGACCGACTCGGGCGCCACGGGCGGCGCAGCCGGCACGGCCGGCGGCACGACGGGCGCAACGGGCGACATGGGCGCGACGGGCACCGGCGCAACGAGCGGCGCGGCCGGCACCACGTCGGGCACGGGCGCGGCGGGCACGACCGGCGCCACCGATGGCGCCACCACGCCAGCCACCGGCGGTACCACGGGCCGTTAAGACTGACCTGCAGTAAAAAAAGCCGGCGCTCCTTGCGGAGCGCCGGCTTTCTTTTTGGGGAGGCGGGCACCGTTCCCGGTGCCTGCCCCAACGTCGCAACGTTTAGAACTTGTAGTTGTACGACAGACCAACCAGGCTCATGTGCGTCGACCACGTACCGCGGGTCGTTTCGCCATTGCCGGTGCACGACAGCAGGCCTGGGCGGCACTGGTTCGTGTAGTTGGCGCGGGCGTCGCTGAAGTCCAGGTAGCTGTAGGCCAGGTCGATCGACGAGTTCGGCGTGACCTTCCAGTTGGCACCGAAGGACAGCTGGACGCGGTCGGCGTCCGGCAGCGCGGCGTGGCGCAGCTCGTCGCTCTTGACCGGCGCGTCGTCGTGCGCGATACCGCCGCGCAGCGTGACGGCGTCGTTCAGCTTGTAGTTGGCGCCCAGTGCAACGCGCACGGTGTTCTTCCACTGCTGACGGATGACTTCGTCACCCGATTCCGTACCCGGGAACTGGATGTCGATGTTCTGCATGCGCGAGTTCTTCGTCCAGGTGACGTCGAACATGCCGGCCCAACGGTCGTTGAACTGATGGAAGCCGTTCAGCGACAGCGTTTCCGGCGTACGCAGCTCGACCAGCGCGGCCGAATTGACGTGGTGCGAAGCGGCTTGCAGGATGGCGTTGACCTTGGCATCCGTCGTCACGTTCGAGAAGTCCCAGATCGCGCCGCCCTTCAGCTCGTGCTTGATCGACGAACGGTAGGCAATACCGAAGCGGGTGTCCGGCGTCGGCATGTACATATAGCCCACGTTCCAGCCGAAGCCCCAGTCCTTGCCTTCCACGCTGGCGTGGCCGTCGCGCACGGCGGCCAGTGCTGCCGGGTTGCCGCCGGCCAGCACGATCTGGCGCAGCAGCGCGGCGCCGGTACCGGCGGCCTGCGAAGCGGCCACGGAGCCTGGCACGTCAACGCCCTGGCCCAGCGATGCTTTCATGAACTCGCCGTTCAGGCCGAAACCGAAGGCGTGGTGCTCGTTCGGCTTGAAGGCGATCGACGGGTTCAGGTTGACGGAGGTCAGCTTGATGTTGGTCAGCGCGTAGCGGCCGGCCCAGTTCCAGTCATAGCTCAGGTTCGTGCCGTAAGGAACGAACATGCCGAAGCCGGCGGTCCACTGGTCGTTGACCTTCTGCGTGTAGTACAGCGATGGCGCGCCCACGACGCCCGGCACGTAGTCGTCCTGCGACTTCAGGCCGCCGGTGCTGGTGCGGGTGAAACGGGTCGAGCCTTCGTCGTTGTAGGTCGAATGCGGCACGACGGCGGTCACGCCGCCCATGATCTGGCGGCCGTCCAGGCGGGCCATGCCGGCCGGGTTGGCGAAGATCGTGGAAGCGTCGGCAGCTTCGGCGCCGTTCGCTTCAGCGGTACCTTGCGACGACACGCTCTGGGAACCGAAGCGGTAGCCGGAAGCGGTCGCGGAAACGGAAACGGCGGACAGCGCCGCGGCGATGATCAGGGGGAGGTATTTTGGGGTCACTTGGGTCTCACTATCTATAGTTATTTACTGTCGTAGTTCGTTGTCATTTCATTACGCAGCCCCAGCGATCGATGGGCCACGAGGGGCGAAGCATACTACAGCTCTGGAAGTTTTGATACGAGTGTGCTATTTGTGCATGGCAACATGTCACATGTCAACAACGCTGTCATTTCGCTACCTTATTCGCGCCGTGCGCAAAAAAAAGGCCGCCAATGGCGGCCTTTCCTGAACTATATTTGGTGCCTGATGCTTGGTGGCAAATCCTCAGGCAGCTTTCGCCAGCGGTGGCGCCGGCGGTTTGCCCCGCCCCGTCAGCTTCAGCACGGCCGCTTTCAGCAGCCGGTAGACGAGCCGGACCAACGTCAGCGCCAGGATCACTTCCACCGCCGTCAGCAAGGTGGCGACGCCGACGTTCCAGCGTTCGCTGCGGCGGCCGAACTTGGCGAACATCCGGTCGCGCGTGATCTCGATGCTGTCGTAGAACGTCGGCACCATCAGCAAGGTCAGCAACGTGGACGTGATCGTGCCGCCGATGATGGCGATCGCCAGCGGACGGTAGAACTCGCCGCCCTCGCCGTGGCCGATGGCGACCGGCAGCATGCCGGCGATCAGCGCGAACGTCGTCATCAGGATCGGACGCAGGCGCATCCGGCCCGCGTACATCAGCGCATCCTCGCGGCCGAAGCCCTCCTCTTCCCGCTTGCGCGCCGCGTCCAGCAGCAGGATCGCGTTCTTCGCCACCAGCCCCATCAGCAT
>Ga0265798_10002995_pt1 | contig 24383 bp, 23 predicted proteins | sample P3T30metagenome_FD_192430 | JGI IMG/M metagenome (GOLD analysis project Ga0265798, IMG submission 192430) | Plant litter microbial communities from East Loma Ridge, Irvine, California - P3 T30 | ecosystem: Environmental > Terrestrial > Plant litter > Unclassified | place: USA: California...
GGGCTGCCGGCACCGCGCAGTCGGGTTCGAACGCGTCGACCTCGTCGTCGTCCCGGCCGAGCAGGGCGCCCTGCTCGATGCCGGGCTCCAGCTCGCCGAGGGCGTCGAGCGGCTGGCTCACGAGCACGACGGCGCTCCGGGCGAGACCGGCCGCCTCGGCCAGCTGCTGGGCGTCGAGGTAGCCCTGGTCGGCGACGAGGATGCTCGTGGCGGCCGGATCGTCGACGGCGGCGCGAGCCTCGTCCAGGCTGTGCGCGAGCACGACATCGACCCCCGCGTCCCCGAGCACCTGCGCCACGGCGCGCGACCCGGCAGGGGCGGGGTTCTCCGCGGAGAAGGGCGTGCCCGGCGACGCGGCTCCCGAGCCGAGGGCGGCGATCCCGCCGAACGCCAGCAGCACGACGGCGATGATCACCCAGAACCGCGCTCGGCGGGCGGTGTCGCGCAGTCGCGGCGTGATCACACGCTGCTGCGGGGCGGCGGGGGCGCTCACGCGGGGCTCCCGGCGGGCGTGCGCGCAGCGCGAATCCGCTCGTCCAGATCGCGGACGCGGTGCCAGGCGGCCTCGTCACCGCCGAGCCCCAGGTAACGGGCCCGGTCGAAGTCGCCGGCGGCGCGTTCGAGCTCCGCCCGAGCCTCCGGCAGCACCGTCACGGCGCCCTCGGCGACGGCATGGGCGGTCGTGCCCGGGTTCACGAGCAGCAGGCCGCGCTCGTCGAGCCCGCGGGCGAGGGCACGGAAGCCGTCGAGCACGGCCGCGGTGAAGTCGCCGCGAGCGGCCGCGCTCGCTGCGGCGGCGCGCAGCTCGGCGGCGCTGCGGTCGTCGTCCTCACCGAAGAGCGGGGCGAGCGGCGGGCGCCGCCGCCGCAGCCGGGGCAGCCCGAAGATCAGGATCGCGGCGATCGCGGCGCCGACGACGAGCACCAGCAGCAGGCCGAGCAGCGCGGCGGGGGCGGCGCCGTCGCCCACAGCGAGCGAGCCGAGCCACTCGAGGAACCCCGAGACCAGTCGGTCGAACCAGTTGGGCTCGGCCTCGCGGTACACCCGGTCGCTGAGCTCCTCGCGCAGCAGACGGCGCGCCTCCTCCGCGGAGGGCTCGAACGCGGTGCTCACCCGATCAGGCCCACGACGGTCCGGCCCGGGCCGGTTCGGCGGGAGCGCCGAAGGGGTCCTCGGCCTCGCGTCCCGCCGCGCGCGCGTCGACGTAGCGCTGCAGCACGAGATCGAGGCCCTCGACGCGCATGCGCCGATCGATGAAGAGCAGCGCCACCACCGAGCACTGCATGACGTAGGCGATCGACGAGGCGATGATGGTGAGCACGACGCTCAGTACGTAGACCACCCCGACGACGATCAGCCCGGTCCCGACCTCGCCGTTCGGGGCGATGAGCGCAGGGGCGATGCTCGCGACCAGCGAGAGCGGCATCGTGATGATCGACACCGCCGTCTGCACGATGACCATGACGAGCAGCTGCACGCCCAGGATGCGCCAGAACGCACCGTTCGTCAGCGACCAGGACCGGCGGATCGCGTCGCGGAGCGTGCGGCGCTCGAGCATGAGCGCGCTCGGCACGAAGCTGAGCTTGGTGCCGATCCAGGCGGCGAGCACGAGCATCCCGAGTCCGAGCAGCAGTGCGATGCCGATGCCGATCGCGGTGCCGACCGCGCCGCCGAGCACCGCGCCGAGCGCGATGACGCCGGCGACGGCGCCGATGCCGAGCAGCCCGGCGAGCAGGAGCAGCGCGCTCCATCCGACCAGGGCGCCGACGCGACCCTTGGCGAGACGCCAGAGCTCGGGGAGGCGGTTCTTCTCGCCGAGCGAGCTCCGGGCGACCTCGAGGGTGACGACGCCCTGCAGGATCGCGAACGCCAGCGTCGAGAGCACCGTCGGCACGAGGGCGGAGAGCACGATCGACCCGATCGAGCCGGCGAGGATGAGGTCGAGCTCGTCGGCGGGCGCGCTCTCGATGCGGCCGACGGCGAAGAAGGTGACGACGCCGGTCACCGCGATGCCCACCAGGGAGGTGAGCCCGGTCAGGAGCACGGTGAAGCCGAACATCGGCTTCGGGTTGCGGCGCAGCACCTGGAACGAGGCGCCGAGCAGGGTGCCGATGTCGAGCGGACGCAGCGGGATCAGGCCCGGCTTCGGCGGCGGGGTCCACCCGCTGTTGCCGGGAGCGGGCTGCGGGGCGTACTGCCCGAACTGCGGTGCGGGGCCCTCGCCCTGCGGGGGAGCCCAGCCGTTCGGCGCGGCGGGCGGGGCCCATCCGCTCCCGGCCGGAGACTGCCACTGCGTCGGATCGCTCACCCTGCGGTTCCCCCTCGCATCGTCGGTCCGACCATGCTGGCACAGCGGCGCCGCCCGGGACTGCGCGCGGCCTGTTAGCCCTCGGCTACAGTGATCGGCACCGGACTCGAAACGGATCCCATGAACCAGACCGCTCGCATCCTCGTCGTCGACGACGATCCCGCCCTCGCCGAGATGATCGGCATCGTCCTGCGTGGCGAGGGCTTCGAACCGTCCTTCTGCGCCGACGGGGCGCTCGCGCTCGACGCCTTCCGCTCGGTCGACCCCGACCTGGTGCTGCTCGACCTCATGCTGCCGGGGCTCGACGGCATCCAGGTCTGCGAGGCGATCCGCTCGGAGTCGGGCACGCCCGTCATCATGCTCACCGCGAAGGGCGACACCGCCGACGTGGTGCGCGGGCTCGAGAGCGGCGCGGACGACTACGTCGTCAAGCCGTTCAACCCGAAGGAGCTGGTGGCGCGCATCCGTACCCGCCTGCGTCCGGCGAGCTCCTCCGTCACCCGCATCGAGGTCGGCGACCTGGTGCTCGACGTGGCCGGTCACGAGGTGCGCCGCGGCGACGCGATCATCGGGCTCACCCCGCTCGAGTTCGATCTGCTGCTCGCCCTGGCCGAGAAGCCCGAGCAGGTCTTCACCCGCGAGATGCTGCTCGAGCAGGTCTGGGGCTACCACTACAAGGCCGACACCCGGCTCGTGAACGTGCACGTGCAGCGGCTGCGCGCCAAGGTCGAGCTCGACCCGGACAACCCGCGCATCGTCACCACCGTGCGCGGCGTCGGCTACCGCGCCGGCGGCGCCTGATCGCCCTCCCATGCCCTGGCTGAGCTGGCGCCTCGCGCTGCGCCGAGCTCGACGCATCTGGAGGCGGTCGCTGCAGCTGCGCACGATCGCGCTCACGGTCGTGCTCTCCAGCGTCGCCATCGGCATCATCGGCGGCACGATGGCGATGAGCATCGGCGGCCAGCTCTACGAGACGCGGCGCTCGCAGATCCTCGCCGAGGCGGCGCGCGCCGTGCTGCAGGGGCAGAGCGTGCTCGACGAGGCGGCCACGACGGTCGGCGAGGGGCCGGACGGCCTGAACGTGCTGCAGAACAGCCTGCTGCCGAGCATCGGCTCGGCGTCGACCGCGCAGGACATCGCGATCCTGCGTGCGCCCGACCCGGAGACCACCACGACCCTGCAGGACACCACGACCAGCGACTTCCCGCAGCAGCTCGTCTCGGAGGACCTTCGCGAGGCGGTGCGCACCGACACCGGGCAGCTCTCGTTGCAGCCCGTGCGCCTCGAGCTGCAGGACGGCTCGACGCTCGAGCCCGCCGAGGGCACCGTGCCGGGTCTGATCGTCGGCGCCTCGCTGCAGGTGCCGACCGCCGGCCAGTACGAGCTGTACCTCGTCTACGACCTGGGCGAGACGCAGCGCACCCTCGACTTCCTGCTGCAGATCCTCTTCGTCGGCAGCATCGCGCTCATCGCGCTCATCGGCGGCGTCGTCTACGTCGTCACCCGCACGGTGGTGGGGCCCGTGCGCGAGGCGGCCCGCACCAGCGAGAAGCTCGCCGCCGGCGAACTCGAGGAGCGCCTGCCCGAGCGCGGCGAGGACGTGCTCTCCACGCTCGCGCGATCCTTCAACCGGATGGCGGACAGCCTGCAGAGCCAGATCACCCAGCTCGCCGACCTCTCCCGCGTGCAGCAGCGCTTCGTCTCCGACGTCTCGCACGAGCTGCGCACGCCGCTCACGACCATCCGTCTCGCCGGGGATGTGCTCTACGACCAGCGCGAGGACTACCCGCCGGCCACCGCCCGCACGGCCGAGCTGCTGAAGACCCAGATCGAGCGCTTCGAGCTGCTGCTCGCCGACCTGCTGGAGATCTCGCGCTTCGACGCGCGAGCCGTCGAGCTCGAGACCGAGCCGACGAACCTCGCCAACCTCACCGAGGAGTCGATCGAGACGGTGCAGCCGCTGGCCGACGGGGTCGGCAGCGAGCTGCGGCTCGTCGCGCCCGGCGGGCACATGGACGTGGAGGTCGACGGCCGCCGCATCCGCCGCATCCTGCGCAACCTGCTGGGCAACGCCATCGAGCACGGGGAGGGGCGCCCGATCGTGGTGACCGTCGACAGCAACCAGACCGCCGTGGCCATCGCCGTGCGCGACTACGGCATCGGCATGACGTCGGAGCAGATGGGCCGGGTCTTCGACCGCTTCTGGCGGGCGGACCCCTCGCGGCGGCGCTCGATCGGCGGCACGGGACTCGGTCTGGCCATCTCGCTCGAGGATGCGAACCTGCACGACGGCCGCCTCGACGTCTGGTCGGAGCCCGGCATCGGCAGCTGCTTCCGGCTCACCCTGCCTCGCGACCGCCGCGTGCCCATCCGCCTCTCGCCGGTGGAGCTGCCGCCGGCCGAGGTGCTCGACGAGCTGCTCCCCGTCGATCAGCGGGACGAGCGGATGGGGGGTGCCGGCGATGCGCGCCGCTGACCGCCCCCGGCGCCTCGCCGCGCTGCTCGCCCTCGTCGCCCTCCTGGCCACGGGCTGCGCCGCCATCCCCGACTCCGGCCCCGTCGAGAACGGCCCGCCCATCGAGGCCGGCGACCAGACCGAGCAGCAGTTCATCCCGAACGGACCCGTCGCCGGGGCCGACCAGGAGGCGATCCTGCGCGGCTTCGTGGCGGCCGCGACCGGCTCCCAGGACGACTACGCCACGGCGCGCGAGTTCCTCACGGAGGACGCGGCGGGGGACTGGGACCCCCGAGCCTCGGTGCTGATCCTCGACACCGCCTCGCCGACGGTCAGCCGGGTCGACGAGGCCGCGCTGCAGTACACGGTGCGCGTCGCCTCGGAGGTCGATGCGACCGGCGTCTACGCCGAGTCGGAGACGGCCGAGGCGACCTCGCTCTACTACCGCTTCACCCAGGTCGACGGCGAGTGGCGGATCGCCGAGCCGCCGTCGGGCATCGTGCTCGACGGCAGCAGCTTCCAGTCGCTCTTCGCCGCCCGCACGCTCTTCTTCTTCGACCCCGGCTACGACTACCTCGTGCCCGATGTGCGCTGGTTCCCCTTGCGCGACGGCGGCGGCAGCGGCAGCACGCGCATCGTCTCCGCGCTGCTCGCCGGGCCCGCGGCGTGGCTGCGCGGCGCCGTGCTCTCGGCGTTCCCGGAGGGTACGAGCCTGTCGCCCGTCGGCGCGGTGCCGGTCTCGGACGGCGTGGCCGCGGTCGATCTCAGCACGGAGGCGCTCGCGGCGAGCCGCGGCCAGCTGCTGCGCATGCGCCAGCAGCTCGTCGCGAGCCTCTCGCAGTCCACGCCGGGCGTCACGCAGGTGGCGATCACGGTCGATCAGCAGGCCGTGACGATCACGGACGACGGCGACGGCACCGCGGTCCGCGCACCGAGCGCCGCCGACACCCGCTCGCTCGTGCGCACCGCCGACGAGCTGGGCTTCTCGTCCTCGGGCGAGATCACCGGGTTGCAGGGGCTGAGCGCGCAGGCGCTCGAGCTCGGCGCCACCAGCTTCACGCTGGGGCGCACGCAGACGGCCGCCGCGGCGCTGACCCCGGGCGGTGCCGCGGTGCTGCGCCGCGACGCCGCCTCGGTGCTCGTCGACGCTCGGGCCGGCCAGATCGCGCCGGACCTCGACCCTGCCGGCTACGTGTGGTCCGGCGTCGCGAACGACGCGCAGCTCGCCGTGCACGATCAGCAGGGCGCCGGGTACCCGCTCGCGAGCGCGCTGCCCACCGGCCTGCGGTTGACCGACCTCGAGGTCTCCCGCGACGGCACCCGCCTCTCGCTGCTCGTCGACGACGCGGGGGAGCCCCGTTTGCTCGTCGCCGCGATCCTGCGCGACGACGGGGCCCCGACCGGCCTCGGGGCGCCGATCGAGGTGCAGCTCGACGCGCAGGCCGCGTCGGGCGCCACCTGGATCGACGACGTGAACCTCGCCGTGCTCGCGGAGCGCGACGGCGAGACGATCGTGACCAGTCACCAGGTCGGCGGACGCTCGATCGATCTCGGCAGGCCCGGCGACGGCGTGCAGATCATGGGCGCCGGCGACCTCGACCGCCTGCGCGTGCTCGACGCCAACGGCACCGTGCTGCAGCCGCGATCCTCCGGAACGGGATGGCGCAGCGGCACGACGGGCGTGGTCTTCCTGGGCCGCCAGCTCTGACACCGGGTTCCCGGGACGCGCAGGGGGAGCACCCCTCCACAGCGGCCGCGCGTCCACGCCCGTCAGCCGTGCCCGCGCGCCGCGCGGTGGCGGCGGCAGACTGCCGTCATGCCGTTGCCGTCCCTGCTCGCCGAGGCCCTCGGCGTCGTGCTCCCCGACCGCTGCGCGGGCTGCGCTGCCGAGGGGCCCGTGCTCTGCACCGACTGCTCGCGAGCGCTGCACGCTGCCGAGCCGATGCTCGTGCGGCCACGGCACGGCGGCGCCGTGCACGCGGCGCATCCCTACGAGGGCGTCGCCCGCGCCGCGCTGCTGGCGCTCAAGGAGTCCGGTCGCACCGATCTCGCGAGTCCGCTCGCGACCTCGCTCGCGGGTGCGCTGCGCGCCGCCCTGCCGCCCGGTGACGCGCCGGTGCCGGTCGTGCCCGTACCCGCATCCGCCGCCGGCGACCGACGTCGCGGCTACCGCCCCGTGGAGCTGCTGCTGCGCCGCGCCGGACTGCAGCCGACCCGCCTGCTGCGAGCGCGAGCGGATGCGGGCGCGCAGCAGAAGAACCTGGACCGCGCCGGTCGCGCCGCGGCCCGCGATGACGCCTACGCCGTCCTCCCGGCAGGGCAGCGGATGCGCCGCACCGGCGTGCTGCTCGTCGACGACGTCGTCACCACGGGGGCGACGCTCGCCGCGGCAATGGCCGCGCTCGAGTCCGCCGCCATCCCGGTGCTCGGCCGAGCGGTCCTCTGCACGACCCCGGAGAGGATTCCCAGTACCTCGGCACCCGAGAGGTGGTGACACGGTCGTCACCGCGGGTCTAGGTTGTGTTCACCTGCAGGCGTGGACATCCCTCGCCCGAACGGTCGGGCGACACGTCGCGGGGTTTGAGGAGGTCGTCGTGGACATCACCATCACGGGTCGGAACGTGGACCTGACGGAACGGTTCCGCGCCTACGCCGACGAGAAGTCGACGAAGCTCGATCAGCTGGCAGAGAAGGCGATCCGCCTGGAGGTCAAGGTGAGCCGGCACAGCGAGAAGCCCGCGGGGGGCTCCGGCGACGATCGGGTCGAGCTCACCCTCGTCGGCCCCGGACCGCACGTGCGCAGCGAATCCGCCGCGTCCGACAAGTACGCGGCGTTCGATCTCGCTCTCGGCAAGATGGTCGAGCGCGTGCGGCGCGCGAAGGACCGCCGCAAGGTGCACCGCGGCCAGCACCGACCGACCTCGCTGCGCGAGGCGGCGAGCGGCGGCTTCGACGTCGTCGACATCACCCCGGCGGATCCCGAGACCCTGCGCCGCGTGGCGACGGGTGCCATCCCGGTCGTCGCGGAGGCCCATTCGGAGGACGAGGAGGACGTCTACTGCCCCGTCGTCATCCGCGAGAAGGTCTTCGAGGCCGCGCCGATGACCGTGGACGACGCCCTGTACCGCATGGAGCTCGTCGGGCACGACTTCTACCTCTTCGTCGACCAGGAGACCCTCCGGCCGAGCGTCGTCTACCGCCGCAAGGGCTGGGACTACGGCGTGATCGGTCTCGACACGCAGGGAGCGGCCGCCGGCGCCGCGAGCGCAGCCGGCGCCTGAGCGGATGAGCGGAGCCGTCGCTCCGCCCCGCGCGAACACCGCCCCGTGGCCGTCGGCCGCGGGGCGGTGTTGCGGGCTAGGCTGCTAACGTCACGGACTGATCACGGTCCGTCCCCGAGCGCGGGACCTCGCCACCCCGGCGAGCAGAGCGCCGGTCCGAGAGCACACGGGAGTACACACGGTGGCCAACGTCCTCGAGAGGGTCCTTCGCGTCGGTGAGGGCCGTACCCTCCGTCGTCTGAAGAACTACGCCAACGCGATCAACCAGCTCGAGGAGGACTTCGAGCACCTCAGCGACGACGAGCTGCGCAACGAGACCGTCGAGCTGCGCGAGCGCTACTCGAACGGCGAGTCGCTCGACGACCTGCTGCCGGAGGCCTTCGCCGCCGTGCGCGAGGCCTCGAAGCGCACCCTCGGCATGCGGCACTTCGACGTGCAGCTCATGGGCGGCGCCGCGCTGCACCTCGGCAACATCGCCGAGATGAAGACCGGTGAGGGCAAGACCCTCGTCGCGACCCTGGCGGCGTACCTCAACGCCATCGCGAGCCGCGGCGTGCACGTCATCACGGTGAACGACTACCTCGCGAGCTACCAGTCCGAGCTGATGGGCCGCATCTTCCGCACCCTCGGCATGACGACCGGATGCATCCTCTCCGGCCAGACGCCCGAGGAGCGCCGCGAGCAGTACGCGGCCGACATCACCTACGGCACGAACAACGAGTTCGGCTTCGACTACCTGCGCGACAACATGGCGTGGAGCACCGGCGAGATGGTGCAGCGCGGCCACTTCTTCGCCGTCGTCGACGAGGTCGACTCGATCCTCATCGACGAGGCGCGCACGCCGCTGATCATCTCCGGCCCCGCCGCGGGCGAGGCGAACCGCTGGTTCGGCGAGTTCGCGAACGTCGCGAAGCGGCTGAAGCCCGGCACCGACTTCGAGGTCGATGAGAAGAAGCGCACCGTCGGCGTGCTCGAGCCCGGCATCGAGAAGGTCGAGGACCACCTCGGCATCGACAACCTCTACGAGAGCGCGAACACCCCGCTCATCTCCTTCCTCAACAACGCGATCAAGGCCCGCGCGCTGTTCAAGAAGGACAAGGACTACGTCGTGATGAACGGCGAGGTGCTCATCGTCGACGAGCACACCGGCCGCATCCTCGCCGGTCGCCGCTACAACGAGGGCATCCATCAGGCGATCGAGGCCAAGGAGGGTGTGACGGTCAAGGCCGAGAACCAGACCCTCGCCACGGTCACGCTGCAGAACTACTTCCGCCTCTACAAGAAGCTCTCCGGCATGACCGGAACGGCCGAGACCGAGGCCGCCGAGTTCATGAGCACCTACAAGCTCGGCGTGGTGCCCATCCCGACCAACCGCACGATGCAGCGCATCGATCAGCCCGACCTGATCTACAAGAGCGAGACCGCCAAGTTCGACCAGGTCGTCGCCGACGTCACCGAGCGCCACAAGGCCGGCCAGCCCGTGCTCATCGGTACCACCAGCGTCGAGAAGAGCGAGTACCTCTCGCGCCTGCTCGCCAAGAACGGCGTCAAGCACGAGGTGCTCAACGCGAAGAACCACGCGCGCGAGGCGTCGATCATCGCGCAAGCCGGTCGCCACGGCGCCGTCACCGTCGCCACCAACATGGCCGGACGAGGCACCGACATCATGCTCGGCGGCAACGCCGAGCACCTGGCCGCCACCGAGCTCAGCAACCAGGGCCTCAGCCCGGTCGAGACGCCGGAGGAGTACGAGGCGGCCTGGCAGGAGACCTTCGACCGCATCAAGACCGAGGTCGCCGCCGAGGCGGAGCGCGTGCTCGAGGTCGGCGGCCTCTACGTGCTCGGCACGGAGCGCCACGAGTCGCGACGTATCGACAACCAGCTGCGAGGCCGCTCGGGCCGTCAGGGCGACAAGGGTGAGAGCCGCTTCTACCTGTCGCTGCAGGACGACCTGATGCGCCTCTTCAACGCGGGCGCCGCCGAGGCGCTCATGTCGCGCTCGCCCGACGACCTCGCGATCGAGTCGAAGACGGTCAGTCGCGCCATCCGCAGCGCGCAGGGCCAGGTCGAGAGCCGGAACGCGGAGATCCGCAAGAACGTGCTCAAGTACGACGACGTGCTCAACCGCCAGCGCGAGGCCATCTACGGCGACCGCCGGCACATCCTCGAGGGCGACGATCTGCAGGACCGCGTGCAGGCCTTCCTCAAGGCCACGGTCACCGAGGTCGTCGACGTGCACACGGCCGAGGGCAACGCGGACGACTGGGACTTCGAGGCCATGTGGACGGAGCTCAAGACGCTCTACCCGGTCTCGCTGACCATCGACGAGGTGCTCACCGAGGCCGGCAACCACGGCCGGGTGAGCCGCGACTTCCTGGTGCGCGAGATCCTCTCCGACGCCCAGCTCGCCTACACCCGCCGCGAGGAGAGCATCGGCGAGCAGCCGATGCGCGAGTTCGAGCGTCGCGTCGTGCTCAGCGTGATCAACCGCCGCTGGCGCGACCACCTCTACGAGATGGACTACCTCAAGGACGGCATCGGCCTGCGCGCCATGGCGCAGCGCGACCCGCTCGTCGAGTACCAGCGCGAGGGCTACGCCCTGTTCCAGAACATGATGGGGCAGATCCGCGAGGAGACCGTCGGCTTCCTCTTCAACCTCGAGGTTGAGGTGAGCGGCGGCACCGGGTCGGCGCAGGTCTCGGCCAAGGGCCTCGGGCAGCAGGCCACCGGTTCCGAGAAGCTCAGCTACTCGGCGCCGAACGCCGACGGCGACGTCGAGGTGCGCAACCAGCGGGGCCAGATCGAGCAGGGCGCCACCGTCAAGGCGCAGCGCTCCCAGGCCGCGCAGGAGGCCGCCGTCGCGCCCGATCAGGCGCAGCATCCGGCGGCTCGCGGCGCCTTCGGGCAGCCGACCGAGGAGCCCGAAGCGGATGCGGGCAACCGCGCCCAGCGCCGGGCCCAGGACAAGCGCAAGCGCTGATCCCGACCTGAACGTCGAAGGGCGCGAGGACCACGGTCCTCGCGCCCTTCGGTGTTTACGGGGGCGGGAAGCGCGCCGGGCGGGGACCGGCCCGCAATGCACTCAGAGCACGTTGATGGCCGTGGCCCGCCAACGCCGGTCGAGGCCTTCGAGCCGCACGCAGACGCTGCGGCTGCGAGCGCGGCCGTGTACCACGACCACGCCTTCCACGACGCCGTCGCGGGGCTCGCACAACCGCACCCCGCCGACGGTGAAGGTCGGGCGCACCGCTGCGCGCCCGGTCGCCGCGCGGGCCCGGTTGGCCACGACGACCCGCTTGAGCAGGTGCGCGTAGACGTCGTCGGTGACCCAGCGCGCGAGCTGCTCGAGGTCGCGAGCCCCGGCGAGCACCTCGACGATGCAGTGCGCGATGTTGACGACCATCGGCTCGGGGTCGGGCAGCTCCGCCCGGGCGCTCGGCTGGTGACCGAAGAACTCCTCGGTCTCGAAGCGCGGGTTGATCACCTTCGACGGCAGGGTCTGCGAGGCATCGGACCGGCGACCGGCGACGCCCGCGACCTTGCGCGCGGTGGACGTGGTAGTGCTCATGCTGGCCTCCGGAATCCCCTCCGATCCCCGGAGGACTCGCATCCCCCGAATGGGGGGCCACTGATATGGGATAAGGAAAGCAGACCGACGCGGTCCCGTCCATGGTCCGTTCGTAACTGTGGATAACCGGGCGTCACATCCGCTCGTCGCCCTACGCTCCCGGCCATGCGCTGGGAGCACCTGTTCGACGACCTCGAGAGCCAGCTCCAGCAGGAGCTCGCCGCGGAGGACGACGATCTGCGGATCGAGGAGGAGCGCCTGCGCCGCGCGCGGCTCGGCTTGCGCGAGCGCCTGCTGGCGCACCACCAGCACGGCGGGGGAGCGCCGCTGCGGCTCGTGCTCGCCGACGGCTCGGATCTCGCGCTGCGCACGGACGGCTTCGGGCGCGACTGGCTCTCCGGTGCCGTCGCGGCGCCGATCGGCGGACGCTGCATCGTGCCGATCGGCGCGATCGCGCAGGTGGTGCTGGAGGCCTCCGGAGCCGGGGCCGCTGCGATGGACCGGCCGGTGCCGGAGGAGGACCCGAGCGCCCTGACCGCGCGGCTCGGCCTGCCCTTCGTGCTGCGCGACCTGGCACGGCGACGTCGGCCCGTGCGGCTGCTCGTACCGGGTGGCGAGCTCACCGGAACCCTCGATCGCGTCGGGCGCGACCACCTCGACCTGGCCGTGCACGCGCTCGACGAGCCGCGGCGCGACCGCTCGGTGCGCGGCCGCCGGCTGATCGCGCTGGCTCAGCTCCTGCGCGTGCGCTGGTGATCGCCGAGATCGGCGATGCTCGCGAAGTCGGACTGCTCGAAGAGCCCCATCCGGCGGCTCTCCTCGAGCTTGCCCGAGACGTAGGCGTCGATCTCCTCGACCGCCACGCGCCACTGCGCGCCGCGGCCGGTGCGGATCGCCGGGAGCTCGCCGTCGCGGACGATGCCCAGCGTCTCGGCGACGCTCAGCCCGAGCAGCTCGGCGGCGTCGGCGATGCTGACGAACCGTCCCGTGGCGCTGTCCTCATGGCCGTGCATGGCTCCGATTATGGCCCCCTGCCCTGCGCGGCGACCGACCGTGTGGATAAGTCCCGCTGAGCACGACGGGCCGCGAGCAGCATGATCGCGCAACCACGGAGAGGACCGTCATGAGCCGCACCAGCGCGCGTCGCGCATCCGCTTTCGATCCCCGCCTGCTGCTGGGCATCGGCCTCGTGCTGGCCTCGATCGCCGGAGTCGTCGGCATCGTCACGGCGGCGGATCGCACGGTCGACGTGTACGTCGCGGCGCGTGCGCTGAGCCCCGGCGACAGGATCACCGACGACGCGGTCGCGGTGCGCAGCGTGTACCTCGGACAGGTGGAGGAGCACTACCTGCTCGCCGGCTCGCTGCCCGACGACGGGATGATCGCGACCCGACCGGTCGCCGCCGGCGAGCTGCTGCCCGCGGCGTCGACCGACGACGCCTCCGCGGAGGACGGCGCGGTCGTGGTCGCGACGATCGCCGGCGCGCTGCCCGGGGCGATCGAGGCCGGCGCCGTCGTCGACCTCTGGGCTGCGCCCTCCACCGGCGCCCGCGAGTTCGGGCCGCCCGCGATGCTCGTGGGCGGGGCGACCGTGCTGCAGGTGATCGAGGAGGAGGGCATGGTGGCCGGTGCGACCGCCCGGGACGTCGAGCTGCTGGTGCCCCGCGACGAGCTCGCAGCCGTGCTCGCCGCGCTCGGGGCCGGCGATGCGCTCTCGCTCGTGCCCCTGGCCGTCACCGCGGGGACCGCCCGATGAGCGCCGTCGCCGTGGTCGCTCCGACGACGCTGCTCGCCGGGGTGGTCGAGGACCTGCGACGGCACGGGCACGAGCTCGCGCTGGTCGCCTCATCCGCCCTGGAGATCGACGCGGAACGGCTCGCCGGCGTCGGGCTGCTGCTCGCCGCGGCGGAACCGGCGTGCCTCGACGAGGGGCTCGTCGAGGCGTGCGATCGGGCGAGCGTGCCGGTGGTCGCGCTGGCCGAGGACGACACCGGGCGCCGCCATGCGCTCGCGGTGGGGGTGCTCGAGGTCGCCGACGCCCGGGACGGCTGGGGCGGCGTGGAGCAGCTCGTCGGGCTCGGCGCGGTGCGCCCGGCGACGGCGCGCCAAGGACGGGTCGTCGCGGTCTGGGGCCCGGCCGGAGCACCGGGCCGCACCAGCCTGGCCGTCGCGGTCGCCGCTGAGCTCGCCGCGCGCGGCCGCAGCGTCGTCATCGCGGACGCGGACACGCTCGGCGCCGCCGTCGCACCGACCCTGGGCCTGCTCGACGAGGCACCCGGCTTCGCGGCGGCCTGCCGGCTCGCCGCGGCCGATGCGCTCGACCACGCCGAGCTCGAGCGAGTCGCCCAGCATCACCGCGCCCGTCGCGGAGGCTTCTGGGTGCTCACCGGCATCGCGCGGCCCAGCCGCTGGCCGGAGCTCTCGGCCGAGCGCGTCGCCGCCGTGCTGCGGGAGTGCCGTACCTGGGTGGACGACGTGATCGTCGACACCGGGTTCTGCCTCGAGCAGGACGAGGAGATCAGCAGCGACCTGCTCGCACCGCGCCGGCACGCCGCGACGCTCGCGACGCTGCGGGAAGCGGATGCGGTGCTGCAGGTCGGCAGCGCCGACCCGGTGGGCATCGCCCGGCTGCTGCGCGCCCGCCCGGAGGCCCTCGAGGCCGCGGAGTCGGCGGAGACCACGGTCGTCATGAATCGGCTGCGCACGGGTGCGGTGGGCCTCGGGGCGCGCGGCCAGGTCGCCCGCACGCTCGCGCGCTTCGGCGCGGTCGACGACCCCGCCTTCATCCCCTACGACCGGGCCGCGTTCGACGCGGCCGTGCTCGAGGGCAGCACGCTGCAGGATGCGGCGCCCCGCTCATCCGCTGCGCTCGCCATCGGCCAGATCGTGCAGGAGCGCCTGCTCGGCACGGCGCCGACGCGGGAGCGCGACCTCGTCGCCGACTACGCTGGTTGAGTGTCGACTCTCAGTGACCTCGTCCACGCCAAAGGCAGCTCCAGCGTCGCCGATGTCGAATGGCTGCACCTGCTCATCGGCGACTGGCAGCTGCTGGCCGACCTGGCCTTCGCCGACATCGTGCTCTGGGTGCCGACGCGCGACGACGGTTTCGTGGCCGTCGCCCACGCGCGCCCCTCGAGCGCGGCGACGCTGTTCTACCGCGACTTCGTAGGACAGGACGTCAAGCCCGAGTGGCGAGCGCTCGTCACCGACGCCTTCGCGGCGCGCCGCATCATCGACTCCGCGAACCTCGACTGGTTCGAGGAGACGCCCACGCGAGTGCGCGCGGTGCCGGTGATCCGCCGCAGCAGCCCGAGCGAGGGCGCCGCCGAGACGAGCGAGCCGATCGCCGTGATCACGCGGCACTCGAACCTCAGCGACACCCGCATGCCGAGCCGCCAGGAGCTCACCTTCAACGAGTGCGCCGACGACCTCTTCGCCATGATCGCGAGCGGCGACTTCCCCGACCTCGGCGCACCGACCGGCCCCCGTCGCGGTGCGCCGCGCGCCAACGACGGGCTGCTGCGCCTCGACGAGGACGGCATCGTCGACTTCGCGAGCCCCAACGGCCTCTCGGCCTTCAACCGGATGGGCTTCCACGGCGAGCTCGAGGGCGAGTCGCTGGCCGAAGTGACGACCGGGCTCATCAAGGGCAAGCAGCTCACCGTCGACGAGTCGCTGCCGCTGGTCCTGACCGGCCGGGCGCCGTGGCGCGCGGACATCGAGGCGCGCGGCGTCACCGTCTCGCTGCGCACGATCCCGCTCAAGGAGCGCGGTGAGCGGGTCGGCGCGATCGTGCTCTGCCGCGACGTCTCCGAGCTGCGCCACCAGGAGCAGGAGCTCATCACCAAGGATGCGACGATCCGCGAGATCCACCACCGGGTGAAGAACAACCTGCAGACGGTCGCCTCGCTGCTGCGCATCCAGGCCCGCCGCAGTCACACCGACGAGGCGAAGGATGCGCTCGGCCAGGCCATGCGCCGCGTCGCCGCGATCGCGGTCGTGCACGACACCCTCTCGGAGGGGCTCAGTCAGAACGTCGACTTCGACGACGTCTTCCAGCGCGTGCTGCTGCTGATCGCGGAGGTGGCGTCGAGCCACAACACCACCGTGCACCCGCGGTCGTCGGGCTCCTTCGGCGTGCTGCCGAGCGAGCACGCGACGCCGCTGGCGCTCGCGCTCACCGAGCTCGTCACGAACGCCGTCGAGCACGGCCTCGCGGGCCGCGACGGTGAGGTCTCGATCGAGGCCGACCGCACCGAGGAGCGGCTCGTCGTGCGCGTCCGCGACGACGGCGCCGGCATGCCGGAGGGCCGGGTCGGCATGGGCCTCGGCACCCAGATCGTGCGCACCCTGATCCAGGGCGAGCTCGGCGGCACCATCGACTGGCACACGCTGCAGGGCGAGGGCACCGAGGTCACCATCGAGGTGCCGTTCCAGCACTGAGCTGATGCCCCGGCGGCGCAGCTGCTCCCGCGCGACCGAGTGCGGTCGCTCGCGCTCAGCTGACGCGCTCGTGGAACGCGGAACGCGCGGGTCCCGAGGGGACCCGCGCGTTCGCGGCGGCCTCAGCGGGCCGGGTGGTTCAGGAGGCGCGGCGGGCGCGTGCGGCGCGGCGCTTGAGCGCGCGGCGCTCGTCCTCGCTCAGGCCACCCCAGACGCCCGAGTCCTGCGAGGTCTCGAGGGCGTACTGCAGGCACACCTCGGTCATGGTGCAGCGAGCGCAGACCGACTTGGCCTTCTCGATCTGCTCGACGGCCGGGCCGGTGTTGCCGACCGGGAAGAACAGCTCGGGGTCGGCCGTCAGGCAGGCTGCGTTGTCTCGCCAATCCATGCGGATGGTGCTCCTTTTGGTGTTGGTGTCGCGCGCACGGCCGGGGTGGGGCCGAACCTCGAGAGGGGGCAAGAGGATGCGCATCGGGGGAGGGGTGAAAGATCACGGTTCTCGCGTTCACCACACTGTGCCCGCCGAACGACCTCGGATATGCTCGCATCCCGAACTGACCGAGTCAAGAGCTTTCGTATGGGACAGCACTGTGAGCACAACCCGAGACCCCGGTGCCGTCGGCATCGACCGCGCTGATCGCCCTCGGCGTCCGCGCCAGCTGATCGCCCTGCTGGCCGTGCTCGCGGTGAACGCGCTGCTCATCGCCGCTGGGCTCACCTACCTCGTCGTGGAGCTGCTGATCGAGCGCCCGGACAGCCTCTCCACCGCCATCGCCATCACCGTGACGGTCGCGCTGGCACTGCTCGGCGCCGTGCTCGTCATCGTGCACCTCGCCCGCGGACGCGCCTGGGCCCGCAGCGGCGCGCTGGTCTGGCAGGCGCTGCAGATCGCGCTCGCCCTCGGCAGCTTCCAGGGGCTCTTCGCCCGCAACGACATCGGCTGGCTGCTGCTGGCGCCCGCGCTCGCGGCCATCGTGCTGCTGTTCCTGCCCGCCGTCGTCGCGGCGACCGGGCGCCGCGAGGGCTGAGCGCCCCCGCGGCTCGTGGATCAGGCGTCGATCTTCAACTTCTTGCGCAGCGACGCGACGTGGCCGGTGGCCTTCACGTTGTACAGGGCGTGGGTCAGCTCGCCCTGCTCGTCGACGACGAAGGTCGAGCGCAGCACACCGGTGACGGTCTTGCCGTAGAGCGACTTCTCGCCGTAGGCGGCGTAGGCCCGGTGCACGTCGAGCTCGGGGTCGCTCAGCAGCGGGAAGTTCAGGCCCTGCTCCTCGCGGAACCTCTGCAGCGCGGGCTGCTGGTCCTTCGACACGCCGAGCACCTGGTAGCCGGCGGCTGCCAGCGAGTTGAGGTTGTCGCGGAAGTCGCAGGCCTGCATCGTGCAGCCCGGCGTGCTCGCCTGCGGGTAGAAGTAGACGACCACCTTGCGGCCGGCGAAGTCGGCCAGCGAGACGGGCGCGCCGTCCTGGTCGGGGAGGGTGAACGCGGGGGCGGTGCTGCCGGCGGCGAGGCGGGCTTCGGACACGTGGGGGCTCCTTCGAGGCGAGCGGATGCGGTGCTCCCATCCTTCCGCACGGCGCCTCCGACGCGCCTCGGGAGGTCGCACGCCGCCCGATTTGGCACGCGCGGAAAAGCCGTGCTAGATTCATCCCTCGGTTCGGGAAACACGAATCACGCACCTCTAGCTCAATTGGCAGAGCAACTGACTCTTAATCAGTGGGTTCTCGGTTCAAGTCCGAGGGGGTGCACCACCAAGGCCCGGAGCGATCGCTCCGGGCCTTTCCCGTTGCGGGGGAGGGGCGCATGGCATCGCAGGCCTTCCGCGACCTCGCCTCGGAGGGCGTGCTGCTGCTCGGCGGCGGCCGCGCGATCCTGCTGCAGGTGGCCGATCCCGTCGTGGGCGCGGGGGTCGCCGCGCACAGCGACTTCGCGAACCGGCCGGTGCACCGGCTCGACGCGACGCTCCGCTACGTCTACGCGGTGGTGCTCGGCGACGCCGAGGCGGCGCACAGCGCTCCGCGGCACGTGAACCGGGCGCACGGCCCCGTGAACGGCGCCTTCGACCCCGAGCGGCAGCGCTGGGTCGCCGCGACGCTCTACGACACCGCGGTGCTCGTGCAGGAGCGTGTGAGCGGGCCGATCCCGCATCCGCTCGCCGAGGAGATGCTCCGCGAGTACGCCGCGCTCGGTGCGCGACTGCAGATGCCGGTCGAGCTCTGGCCGTCGGACCGGGCGGCCTTCGCCGAGTTCTGGCGCGAGGCCGTCGAGGGTCTCGTCGTGAGGGACGATGCGCGACGGATCGCGCAGGACCTGCTGCACCCGCCGCATCCGCCACTGCTGCTGCGCGTCGCGCTGCCGCTGGTCCGGCTCGTCACGGCAGGGCTGCTGCCGGGGGCACTGCGGGAGGCCTACGGGCTGCCGTGGACCGCACGGCGGGCTCGGCGCTACGAGCGCGTCATGGGCGCGATCACGGCGCTGCACCGCGTGCTGCCGCGCCGGGTGCGCACCTGGCCCGCTCGCCGGTACCTGGAGGGGAAGGGCCTCAGCGGCCGATCTGCTGCTGCTTCGCCTCGTCCCTGATGCTGCCGACGGCGAGGGCGACGCTGATACCCCAGCTCAGCCACAGCAGCGCGAGACGCCAGTCGCGCGGACCGTGCCGGGTGGCCTGCACCGTGCTCCAGCCGCTGAAGACGGCGCTGATCAGGCTCGTGTTGAAGATGAACTTGCGCATGGGGCTCCTTCGTTCCGCGGCACCACGCTAGCGGGACCCCGCAGGGAGCCCGCGGTGCGCGGAGCCGGCGTCCAGCACGGCGCCGAGGCGGATCAGTCCGTCGTCGGCTTCTCGTGGTGCGTCGCCGCGCGCACGGCCTCGAGGGCCTTGCGCGAGACGTGGCCGAGACGGCTGAGCAGGGTCTCGTCGTGGTCGGGCGCGAGGTGCTTGCGCGCGAAGGCGACGGTCTCCTCGAGCACGGCGAGGCGCTGCGCGTCGTTCTTGGCCTTGCGGGTGATCACCTCGGCGACGACGTGCCCCGACCAGTGGTTGCGGGCGAGCATCTGCAGCACCTCGGCGACCGGCTCGGTGCCGTGACCGGGGATGAGGTGCTCGTCGAAGATCTTGCCGTCGTCGATCGACCCGCTGCCGTCGGTCAGGTGGATGTGGCGCAGCTTGTCGCCCATGTCCTTGGCCAGCTGCAGCGAGTTGCGGCCGGCGAGCGAGGCGTGCGAGAAGTCGAGCGTCATCGCGTCGACGTCCATCGTCGTCGGGTCGGAGCTCGGCAGGTAGGCCTTGAGGTTCCGACCCGCGATCTTCCACGGGAACATGTTCTCGACGGCGATCTCGATGCCGGTGTCCTGCGAGATGGTGCGCACGAGGTCGGTGAAGCCCTCGGCGTAGCCGGCCTGGAAGCGGAACGGCGGGTGCACGACCACGCTCGAGCCGCCCACAGCGGAGGAGAGCTCCGCGGCTCGGCGCAGCTTCGTGCCGGGGTCGCGGCCCCACACGAAGGTGGTCAGCAGCAGCACGGGTGCGTGGATCGCGAAGATCGGCATCTCGTACTTCTCGCTGAGCGCGAGGAGCGCCGCGGGATCCTGAGTGACCTTGTCGTTGGTCACCATGACCTCGACACCGTCGAAACCCGCAGTCTTCGCTAGGCGGAAGGCGTCGTCTGTGCTGAGCGGGTATGCGCACGACGTACTCATGCCGATGTTGATCATCAGCCGGAGTCTAGCCCTGCCGTCATGGCCGCCGGATGACGCCGGGGTGACGGTCAGATTTCCGGAGCCTGCGAGCGGTTGACTGGGCGGATGAACGAGGTCGTCGTCAAGCAGCGCACGGACGCCCCGGCGGGCTTCTTCGAGGCGGAGGCCGCCGGGCTCGCCTGGCTCGCCGCGGCGGAGGGCGCCCGGACGGTGCGGGTCGTCGAGGCTGGGCCCGGGCGCATCGCCCTGGAGCGGCTGCACGAGGTGAGGCCTACCGTCGAGGACGCCGAGGAGTTCGGACGCCGGCTCGCCCGCACGCACGACGCCGGCGCGCCGGCGTTCGGCTCGCCGCCCGAGGGCTGGGCGGGCCCGCACTTCATCGGCTCCCGGGAGCAGGAGTGTCGACCCGAGCCCTCCTGGGGCCGCTTCTTCGCCGAGCAGCGGGTGCAGCCCTTCGCGGCGATCGCGCGCGAGATCGGCGACCTGCGCGCCGACGAGCACGCGCTCGTCCTGGCCGCCTGCGAACGGCTGCACGCCGGCGAGCTCGACGACGGCGAACCGCCGGCGCGGCTGCACGGCGACCTCTGGACCGGCAACGTGCTCTGGACCGCAAGCGGCGCGGTGCTCATCGACCCGGCCGCGCATGGCGGGCACCGCGAGACGGACCTGGCCATGCTCGCCCTCTTCGGGTTGCCGCACCTCGACGCGGTGCTCTCCGGCTACGAGTCCGCGCACCCGCTGCGCGCGGGCTGGCGGCAGCGGGTGCCGCTGCACCAGCTGCATCCGCTCGCCGTGCACGCTGCCGGTCACGGTCGCCACTACGGCGTCGCGCTCGCGGAGGCCGCCGAGGCCGCGCTCGCACTGCCGGGGTGAGGCCGGGCTCTGGGCGACACCTGTCCGTCTCCTGAGCGGATGGGGTGCCTCCGATACCCTGGAGCCTCCGAACGAACCGGTCGCCGCCGAGCGGCGCCGAGGGAGCGAGACCATCATCACCGCGCAGCGCGAACCCGCCGACCGCTACGATTTCATCGTCGTCTCCAACCGTCTGCCGGTGGATCGCATCGTCGAGGACGACGGCTCCGAAGGGTGGAAGGTCTCGCCCGGCGGGCTCGTCACGGCGCTCGAGCCGGTGATGCGCAGTTCCGACGGCGCCTGGGTCGGCTGGGCCGGACAGCCGGACCTCGAGCTCGACCCCTTCGACTACGACGGCATGCGCCTCGTGCCCGTGCGGCTGAGCCACCGCGACATCGAGCAGTACTACGAGGGCTTCAGCAACGACACGATCTGGCCGCTCTACCACGACGTCATCGCGCCGCCCACCTACCACCGCGTCTGGTGGGACCGCTACGTCGAGGTCAACCGCCGCTTCGCCGACGCCGTGCTCGAGATCATCGAGGAGAACGGCACCGTCTGGGTGCAGGACTACCAGCTGCAGCTCGTGCCGCAGATGCTGCGCGAGGCCCGCCCCGACCTCACGATCGGCTTCTTCAACCACATCCCGTTCCCGCCCTACGGCATCTTCGCGCAGCTGCCCTGGCGCAAGGAGATCCTCGAGGGGTTGCTAGGCGCCGACGTGATCGGCTTCCAGCGGCAGTCGGATGCGAGCGGCTTCGCCCGCGCCGTGCGGCACATCCTCGGCCACGTCACCACGCCGACGATCGAGGTGCCGGTGGACGACGACGACGCCGCCGCGACCGGACGCAGCAAGAAGGGCCGCACGGTGCGCCGCGTGCTCGCCAAGGCCTTCCCGATCTCGATCGATGCCGAGCAGTACGCCGACATGGCGCGCCGGCCCGACATCCAGGCCCGGGCGAAGCAGATCCGCCAGGAGCTCGGCAACCCGCGCGTCATCATGCTCGGCGTCGACCGGCTCGACTACACCAAGGGCATCCGGCACCGCATCAAGGCGTTCGGCGAGCTCATCGCCGACGGCACGGTGCAGGTCGGTGACGTCACGCTCGTGCAGGTCGCCAGCCCGAGCCGCGAGCGGGTGGAGACCTACCGCCAGCTGCGCGACGAGATCGAGCTCTCGGTCGGCCGGCTCAACGGCGACTTCGGCACGATGGAGCACGCGCCCATCAACTACCTGCACCACGGCTACCCCCGCGAGGAGATGGTGGCGCTCTACCTCGCCGCCGACGTCATGCTGGTCACCGCGCTGCGCGACGGCATGAACCTGGTCGCCAAGGAGTACGTCGCGAGCCGCAACGACGAGCGCGGGGCCCTCGTGCTCAGCGAGTTCGCGGGCGCCGCCGACGAGCTCAAGCAGGCCCTGCTCATCAACCCGCACGACATCGTGGGCCTCAAGCGCGCGATCGTGCAGGCCGCCGAGATGACCCCGCGCGAGCAGCAGCGGCGCATGCGCACGCTGCGCAAGCGCGTGCTCGAGCACGACGTGGCGCGCTGGTCGTCGAGCTTCCTCACGGCGCTCGCCGCGACCCGGCACCCCGAGCAGGTGCCTGCGGTGCTGCCGGAGGCCGAGGCGGCGCCGGGCGCCGAGGCCGTCGCCGACACCTCGGTCACCGCGGGCGAGACCGCCGCGGAGCGCGGGGCGACGGCGTGAGCGCCGAGCTCGCCGCCGAGCTGCGCCGCATCGCCGAAGCGGAGACGCTGCTCATCGCACTCGACTTCGACGGCGTGCTCGCGCCCCTGCAGGACGACCCGGACGCCTCGCGGATGCTGCCCGCGGCACGAGCCGCGCTGCTGGCTCTCGCAGAGCTGCCGCGCACGAGCGTCGCGCTCGTCTCGGGCCGCGGCCTCGACGACCTGCGGGCCGTGGGGGAGGCCGCCCCGGGTTGGCTGCTCGCCGGCTCGCACGGCCAGGAGTTCGACCTCGGCGACGGCGTCGTACCGGCGCCCGTCGACGAGGGCGCACGAGCGGACCTCATCGCCCGCCTCGAGCGCGCGGTCGCCGGCTTCGAGGGCATCCGGATCGAGCGCAAGCCGCACGGCGCCGCGGTGCACAGCAGGACCGCGGATGCGAGCACCGCCGAGCGCGCGCAGGCCGCGGCCGTCGCCGCGCTCGACGACCTGCCCGAGCTCAAACGCCGCTTCGGCCTCGACGTGCTCGAGGTCTCGCTGAGCACCGCTACGAAGGCCGACGCGGTGGAGGCGCTCCGGCGCGGGACCGCGGCGGACGCGGTGCTGTTCGCCGGGGACGACGTGACGGACGAGGACGCGCTGGCGGCCCTGCATCCGCTCGATCTGGGCGTCAAGGTCGGCGCGGCGGAGACCGTCGCGCGGCACCGGGTGAGCGACCCCGAGGCGTTCTCGGCGCTGCTCGTCGAACTCGCGGAGCTGCGCGCCGCCACGGCCTGATCGACACGCGTCGATGTGTCCGGCGGGCGCTCGCCCTCGCGATAGTCTGCGTAACATGCCGGAAATCGACATCAAGCCGCGCAGTCGCGACGTCACCGATGGAATCGAAGCAGCCACGAGCCGGGGCATGCTCCGCGCCGTCGGCATGGGCGACGACGACTGGGAGAAGCCCCAGATCGGCATCGCGAGCTCATGGAACGAGATCACGCCCTGCAACCTCTCGCTCGACCGCCTGGCGCAGGGCGCCAAGGAGGGCGTGCACTCCGGCGGCGGCTACCCGCTGCAGTTCGGCACCATCTCCGTCTCCGACGGCATCTCGATGGGCCACGAGGGCATGCACTTCTCGCTCGTCTCGCGCGAGGTCATCGCCGACAGCGTCGAGACCGTCGTCATGGCGGAGCGCCTCGACGGCACCGTGCTGCTCGCCGGCTGCGACAAATCGCTGCCCGGCATGCTCATGGCCGCGGCCCGCCTCGACCTGGCCAGCGTCTTCCTCTACGCCGGATCGATCGCCCCGGGCTGGGTCAAGCTGACCGACGGCACCGAGAAGGAGGTCACGATCATCGACTCCTTCGAAGCGGTCGGGGCCTGCAAGGCCGGCACCATGAGCCTCGAGGACCTGCACCGCATCGAGTGCGCCATCGCTCCGGGCGAGGGCGCCTGCGGCGGCATGTACACGGCCAACACCATGGCCAGCGTCGCCGAGGCCCTCGGCATGTCGATCCCCGGCTCGGCGAGCCCGCCCAGCGCCGACCGCCGCCGCGATTACTTCGCGCACAAGTCCGGCGAGGCCGTCGTCGAGATGCTGCGCCTGGGCCTCACCGCCCGCGACATCCTCACCAAGGAGGCGTTCGAGAACGCCATCGCCGTCGGCATGGCGCTCGGCGGCTCCACCAACATCGTGCTGCACCTGCTCGCGATCGCCCACGAGGCCGAGGTCGAGCTGACGCTCGAGGACTTCAGCCGCATCGGCGCCAAGGTGCCGCACATCGGCGACCTCAAGCCCTTCGGTCAGTACGTCATGAACGACGTCGACCGCCACGGCGGCATCCCCGTCGTCATGAAGGCGCTGCTCGACGCCGGTCTGCTGCACGGCGACGCCATGACCGTGACCGGCAAGACCGTGGCCGAGAACCTCGCCGCGATCAACCCCGACCCGCTCGACGGCAAGGTGCTGCGCACGCTCGACAATCCGCTGCACGCCACCGGCGGCCTCACGATCCTCGACGGATCGCTGGCCCCCGAGGGCGCCGTCGTCAAGACCGCCGGCTTCGACGCCGAGGTCTTCGAGGGCCCGGCCCGCGTCTTCGA
>Ga0265798_10002996_pt1 | contig 24383 bp, 24 predicted proteins | sample P3T30metagenome_FD_192430 | JGI IMG/M metagenome (GOLD analysis project Ga0265798, IMG submission 192430) | Plant litter microbial communities from East Loma Ridge, Irvine, California - P3 T30 | ecosystem: Environmental > Terrestrial > Plant litter > Unclassified | place: USA: California...
CCGGCATTGTCTGGCAGCGTGTGCTCACCGTACGCAACGAAGGCGGTGCGGTCGCGCCGCGCACAGCGCTCAGGCTGTCGCGCGAGATCGCGCGCCTGGCACCACCTGTGGAATGCGCCGGCAACAAGCCCTGTCCGGTTACAGGAACGTGGCAGCCATGGCTTGCGCCGGGCCATCCCCTCGAACACGAAGTCAACCAAGCCTGGCGGCAGCGCTGGCTGACGGCCGGCCAAGCGTTCCCCGATCCGAAACACGACTGGATGCTGCCATTGGAGGGCTCTGACTTGAAGTGGTATTTGCTGGAGGGAGAAACGGCAATCGAAAAATAGCTCACGCTGGCATATCGGGATGTCGCGTTCGCAACCATGGCCGCTGCAGCAAAAGAGCTCATCAATTAGCGCTGGAGGTTTTGAGGATGAAGCATCAGGGACGTGGCGTAATTCGAGCAAACGACAAGACGGATCACGGTGGGCAGGTCATTTCCGTTTCGTCCGGGACTGTTGTGATGGGTAAGGAAGCAGCCCTTGCAGACGATGTGACGTTCTGCCCGAAATGCAAAGGAACATTTCCCATCAAGCCGGACGGTGCAGGGGCCAAACACAAGGGGCGGCCCTATGCCTATGACAACGATCTCACCGCCTGCGGTGCGAAACTGATTTCCTCGATTTAAGGGGGCGATCGCGTTCGTCTCAAGTATTATTGTTGCCGCTCATGCGCCATAGCCCGGCATAAAGCGGACTGAACTCTACTGGTGCCTTCTCGTCGGCGGATGAATAAGCAGGCCCCGCCGCTTGGTTCGGTATTGGGTTCGCCACATGCCTTGTCTACTCAGGCGAGGTTGACGGTAAGCGGTTACTGGGCTTGTTCTACGTGTAAGCATGAGGTCGGAATCTGGCGGATTCCGATGGACAAAAAAATCCCCGGTTTCTTCAGAGATCCGGGGATTTTCTTTTCACTTGCCTACGACAGCCTGACGCCGCCTTGCCGTCCCTGTCGCATTCATGCGCCGCGTTGACGCCGTCGCGCGGAATACCCGAACAATCCCAGCCCCGCCAGCATCATGGCATACGACCCAGGCTCCGGCACCGGAGAAACCGACAGGTGAAAATCGTTCACCGTCGCCCACACGTAGTCGTCCGGCCCATGCACCGAGCTGACCGAAATGGATACCATCTGCGCGTCCGACACGAAGCCGAAGAAGGAATCGACCTGCGAATTGTCGATGACGTAGCTCATCTCGGCCCCGGTACTGTCGATGCCGGTGACGCGGACCGAGAAGCCGGGTAGCGAGTAGCCGCCCATGTCGGAGCCGAAGAAGAATCCGCCGGCGCCGCTGATGTTATTGCCGAAGTTGTTGAAGGTGAGCGCATCGCCGTCGTTGGCGGTGCTGAGCCACCATTCACCGTCGACATCGCCTGCAACGTAGATATGCTGGTTCTTGGGACCGGCACTGACCGTATAGCCATAATCTCCCGCCGTGCGCGGAAGCGGAGAGTCGTAACGGTCCTGCTCATACCAGTCGAGGTCATTGTAGGTATCGACACCGGTATGGCCGACGGCCGCCAGGTAGGCGGATTCGCTGGTGTAAGGGGTGAGGCCGGCATGGGCTGCAGTGGAGGCGAGCAGGAGGACTGCGGAAGCAAGAACAGGTTTCACGGAGAGCGACATCATACGAACAAACTCCTTGGGCAGAAGGTTGGGAAGAGGTGGTTTGTTCAGCGCTGAGGCACCAATGTAGCGCTACCATCGCAGGGCTACAAGCGAGTGAATTAAAAAATAATCAACTTCTTGATGCGTGCCAGCATTTGCTTAAAACCCCTTTTTTTCCTGAATCTTGCTGCTTCTCAAAACATTATTGATAGCGCGTAATGGCCGCGTATCGATGGCATGAATTAGCAATCAAGTCCCGGTTAAGCGGGACTTTTTCATCTCTACGCAGCACATTTAGAAAAAGAGTATTGATACTGGGAAAATGACGTAGGGAAAAACCTATCTCGTGTGACCTCTGTCAACGGCTGAATTCGACAAACCCATAAAATTTCCTCGACAAACGCAGCGGGTGAGCCGGGCTGCGCAGCCTACGAGGAAATCCCATGATAGTGATTGTCGACTACGGTGTTGGCAACGTCGGATCGGTGGCAAACATGCTGCGCAAAGTTGGCGCCCGCACCCGCATCAGCGCGTCGGTGGATGACATCGAGGCGGCCGAAAAACTGGTGCTGCCGGGCGTCGGGCATTTCGACAGCGGCATGCGCAAGCTCAACGATACTGGCCTGGTGCCGGCGCTGACCGAACAGGTACGTGGCCGTGGCAAGCCGGTGCTGGGCATCTGCCTCGGCATGCAGATGATGACGCGCTCGAGCGAAGAGGGCAGTATCCCCGGCCTTGGCTGGATCGACGCCACCGCCCACCGTTTCCCGGAGCTGGCCGAGCTGCGCGTTCCCCACATGGGCTGGAACACGGTGCGTCCCGAAAACCGCTCGACCCTGTTCGGACGCGGCGCCGAAGCCGAGCGCTTTTATTTCGTACACAGCTATTACGTGCGGCCGGCCGACCCCGCGCATGTCGCCGCGAGCTGCGGCTACGGCATCGATTTCGCCGCATCCTTCGAGGCGAACAATATCTTTGGAGTCCAGTTCCATCCGGAGAAAAGTCATCTGTTCGGCATGGAACTGTTCAAGAGGTTCATGGCCCTATGAAGAACGTGTTCAACCGCGTGGTGCCCTGCCTGCTGCTGCAGGATGGAGGCCTGGTCAAGACTACCCGCTTCGATCGGCCGCGCTATGTCGGCGACCCGATCAACGCGGTGCGCATCTTCAACGACAAATATGTCGATGAGCTGGTCTTCCTCGATATCGATGCCTCGCGTACCGGGGGCGAACCCGACTACGACTTGATCCAGCGCATCGCCGGCGAGTGCTTCATTCCCCTGTGCTACGGCGGCGGCATCCGCACCCTGGAGCAGGCGCGCCGGATCGTGGCCGCCGGGGTCGAGAAAATCGCCGTCAACAGCATGGCGATCGACCAGCCGGATCTGCTGTCGACCCTGTCGCGCGAACTCGGGGCCAGCAGCGTGGTCGCGGGCATCGACGTCAAGCGCGACATGATCAAGCGTGCCCGCGTATTCCACCCGGGCCGGCGCCAGCTGACCAAGCTCGATCCGGTCGAACATGCCAGGGCGGTGGTGCGCGCCGGCGCCGGTGAAATCTTCCTCAACAGCGTAGACCGCGACGGCACCGGCGAAGGCTTCGACATCGAACTCATCCAGTCCGTCACCGCGGCCGTCAATGTCCCGGTCACCGTCTGCGGCGGCGCCGCCGGACTGGAAGACATGCGCGAGGCCGTGCGCAGCGGCGCGTCGGCCGCGGCGGCCGGCAGCATGTTCGTCTTCTACGGCCCGCATCGCGCCGTGCTCATCAACTATCCCGCTTACGCCTCGGTGCGTGAGCTGTTCGCACAATGACTACTCACCATCACCAGGAATGCAGCCGCTGCGTCATGGATGCGCGCGCGGCCGACATCAGCTTCGACACCAACGGCGTCTGCAACTACTGTACCGAGATGATGGTCAAGCTGGCCGCCTACCAGCCGGCGAGCCCGGAGGTGCAGGTCGATAAACTGAAGGGCTTCGTCGACCAGGTGAAGCGCGCCGGCAGGGGCAAGCCCTACGACTGCATCGTCGGCGTGAGCGGCGGCGCGGACAGCGCCTATGCACTCTACCTGGCGAAGCAGCAGGGCCTGCGGCCGCTCGCGGTCCACATGGACAATGGCTGGAATTCCGAGCTGGCCGTCAACAACATCGAGAACCTGGTGCGCAAGCTCGGCGTCGATTTGTACACGCACGTGGTCGAGTGGCGCGAATACCGCGCCCTGCAGCAGGCCTTCTTCGATGCCGACGTGATCGATATCGAGCTGCTGTACGACAATGCGATGGCCGCCGTCAACTACGGACTCGCCAAGCGCTACGGCCTGCGCTACATCCTGGCCGGCACGAATACGACGACGGAAGGCATGCGCATTCCGCGCAACTATGCGTGGTACAAGTTCGACCAGAAGAACATCCACGCGCTCGCACGCCGCTCCGGCGCCAAGGTGCGCACCATGCCGACCATCGGGGTTGCCGGACTGGTCTGGCAACGCTTCATCCGCCGCGTCCAGTGGGTATCCTTCCTCGACTATATCGATTACAACAAGCAGGCCTGCATCGACGTGCTGGTGCGGGAGCTCGGCTATCGGCCTTATCCCTACAAGCACTATGAATCGATCTTCACCCGCTTCTACCAGGGTTATCTGCTGCCCGAGAAATTCGGCGTCGACAAGCGGCGCCTGCATTTTTCCTCGCTGATCTGTTCCGGACAAATGGCGCGCGCGCAGGCGCTCGAGCTGCTGCAGCACAGTCCCTATCCGAACCCCGACGACCTGGAAGTGGACATCGATTACTTCCTGAAAAAGATGGGCTGGGCACAAGCCGATCTCGACGCCTATTTGCGCCGCCCCGAGCGCGCTCACGACAGCTACCCGAGCGAAGTGCAGCGGCACTCCTGGCTGTACGGCCTGCAGCAGCGCCTGCGGGCGCTCAGGGCGGGCAACGCTGCGGCTGCCATCCAGCCGGCGACCGCAGGAGGGCGGCAGCGCTGAGGCGGGCGCATGTCCGGGGGCACGGCCCGGCACGCCCATTCGCAAAAACCATGTCACACAACCGTTAAATTACTGTCATCAAGCTGACATAAGCGTCCTCTATTCTCCCCGGGATGCCGTGACTCAGAACACGGCCCCCACAGTCCACCTGGAGAGATTGACGCATGACTTCGAATACCGACCTGTCCCGCCGCCGTATGCTGCGCCTGTTTGGCGCCACCCCAATGCTGCCGCTGGGCGCAGGTGGTGTGGCTGCCCTGTTGACGGCCTGCGGCGGCGGTGATGACGATCCGGTCACCCCGCCTGTCAATACCAACCCGAACAATCCGGCCACGCCGGCCGTGACCCTGGCCAGCGTGTCCTTCGGTTCGATGACGGCGCCGAGCCTGGCCGATGCCGCCTCGATGGCCAAGGCCTATACCGCGTCGAGCATGACCGTCAACTTCAGCGACAAGAGCAAGATCGACTTCAAGCTCTCCTACCAGCCTTTCTTCGTCACCGGCGACACTGTCCCGGACGGCAAGGGCGGCACCATCGTGGCCGGCGGCTACTACGACATCAACAACAAGCCGATCATCGACAATAGCGTGGCCGGCAAGAGCCGCCAGTTCTTCTCGGATTCGCCGGACGGCACCTCGCTCTTGAGCGTGCCGAACGCCAAGGTCGACGGCGTCAAGGGCAACCCGGTGTTCGCCGTGGTGCAGTTCGAATACACCAGCTTCGCCCAGGATGGCAAGACCGATATGTACGGCCGCCTGCCGTCGCCGATCGCCGTGCTGACCCTGGACCAGGACAAGACCACCGGCAAGCTGTCGCTGGTGAAGTACCACAACGTCGACACCTCGGGCGTCAATGGCCTGTGGATCACCTGCGGCGCCAGCCTGTCGCCGTGGGGCACCCACCTGTCGAGCGAAGAGTACGAGCCGAACGCCTACCTCGCTTCCTCCGATGCCCAGTTCAAGGCCTACAGCAAGAACCTGTACGGCGACGAAGCGAAGGCCAATCCCTACAACTACGGCCACATGCCGGAAATCACCGTCAACCCGGACGGCACCGGCAGCATCAAGAAGCACTACTGCATGGGCCGCATCTCGCACGAGCTGGTGCAGGTGATGGGCGACAACCGCACCGCGCTGATGGGCGATGACGCCACCAACGCCGGCTACTTCGTGTTCGTTGCGGATAAAGAAAAAGACCTGTCCTCGGGCACCCTGTACGTGGCCAAGGTCGGCGCCGGGTTCTCGATCGATCCGGCCGCCACCGCCGCGCCGCTGACCTGGATCAAGCTCGGCTCTGCCACCAGCGACGAAATCCGCTCGCTGGCCGCTTCGCTCAAGCCGGCCGACATCATGGACGTCAAGACTGCCGACCCGGCCGACGCCAGCTACACCAAGGTCGCCGCCAACGGCCGCACCGAGTGGATCAAGGTCAAGCCGGGCATGGAAAAAGCCGCCGCCTTCCTGGAAACCCACCGCTACGCCGCCCTGGTCGGCGGTTCGATGGGCTTCACCAAGATGGAAGGCACCACCGTCAACCTGAAGGACAAGGTCGCCTACTCGGCGCTGGCCAACTGCAACGGTTCCATGGTCGCGGGCAATGCCCAGAACGTGCCGGGCAATGGCGTCTCGATCCCGAAGGTACTGACCGCCGGCGCCGTGATGGCGCTGAGCATGAAGGGTGGCCAGAAGGATACTGCGGGCAACGCCATCAACAGCGAATGGATGCCGGTCGACGTCAAGGCGCTGGTCGTGGGCGAGGACATCGCCGCCGACAGCCTGGGCAACACCGCCAATCCGGACAAGGTCGCCAGCCCGGACAACCTGAAATTCTCGGAAAAGATGCGCACGCTGTTCATCGGCGAGGATAGCGGCAACCACGTCAACAACTTCCTGTGGGCCTACAACGTCGACACCAAGCAACTGTCGCGCGTGCTGTCGACTCCGGCCGGCGCGGAATCGACCGGCTTGCATGCTGTGGATGACATCAACGGTTGGACCTACATCATGAGCAACTTCCAGCACCCGGGCGACTGGGGCGGCATCCACGCCAAGGTCAAGGACACGCTGGACCCGATCATCCGCACGAACTACAAGGACAAGTCGGGCGCGGCGGTGGGCTACCTGACGGCCGAAGTGGCGCAGATCAAGCTCTCCAAGGCGTAAAGCCCGTCATCCCTGCGCAGGCCAAGCCCGTCATCCTGCACAGGCTAAGCCCGTCATCCCTGCGCAGGCAGGGATCCAAGTTCGATGCACGTTGGCGCACGCGGCACTTGGGCCCCTGCCTTCGCAGGGGCGACGTTTTTGCGGCGCGTTCCAGATCATGCGACGTGTTCTGGAAGAGGGCGCAAACCTTGACGGCACACGCTCAATCGGCCTGTCGTCCCTGCGCAGACTAAGCCCGTCATCCCTGCGCAGGCAGGGATCCAAGTTCGATGCACCTTGGCGCACGCGGCACTTGGGCCCCTGCCTTCGCAGGGGCGACGTTCCGCAGGGCCGACGTTGTTGCAGCGCGCCCTAGAACAAGGCCGCAAACTCCCGCGCTGCGGCTTCCACATCGGCGGCCAGGTACACACTGCTGATCGCCGCCGCCATGTCGGCACCCAGCGCCACCAGCGGTCGCGCATTCTCCACCGTCATTCCCCCGATTACCACCACCGGCACTGTCAGCCGTTCGCGCGCCAGCGCGACGATCGACGGCGCAGTCGTCACCGCATACTCCTTGACCCGCGACGGATAGAAGCCGCCGAAAGCCACGTAGCTCGCACCGGCGCCCGCCGCCGCCTGCGCCAGCCCGAAGTCGCCATAGCAGGAAGCGCCGACGATCTTGTCGGGCCCCAGCGCGGCGCGCACCGCTTCCAGCGAAGCGTCGGTGGCGCCGACGTGGACGCCGTCGGCGTCGATGTCCATGCACAGCGCCACATGGTCGTTGATCACCAGCGGGCGGCCGTGGCTGCGGCACAGCTGCAGCAGGGCCGATGCCTGTTCGCGCCGCAGCGCCGGCGGCGCGTGCTTGTGGCGGTACTGGACCAGGGCGGCGCCGCCCTGCAGCGCGCTGCGGGTGGCGGCAAGCAGGCTTTCGGTATCGTCCCAGTCGGGCGTGACCAGGTAGAGTCCTCGCATCATCGTGTGTCCTTTCATGAATGGCTGCGGCGCGGAATGCGCTGGCCCGGCGCGATCGCGTAGGAGTCGGCCAGGGATTGATTGCAGTAGCGCTGACCCGTTTCCAGCGCCTGCGCCACCGGGTCGCCCAGCGCCAGGCGTGCGGCGATGCTCGAGGCCAGGGTGCAGCCGCTGCCGTGGAATGCGCCGGGCAGGCGCGGCCAGCGCCATTCGCGCACGCCGGCGGCGCTGGTCCAGCGGTTGACCACTTCGCTGCCTGCGCCGTGGCCGCCCGTCACCAGCACGTGCGCGCAGCGCTGCAGGCGCGCGCCCAGCGCCTCGGCTTCGGGCAGGTTGGGCACCAGCACGGTGGCGATATCCAGCAGCGGTTCCAGCGCTGCCAATGCATCGCCGCGGGCGAGGGCGTCGCCATGGCCGCTGGCCAGCACCGGGTCGAGCACCACCGGCAGCGCCGGCTGGCGTTCGCGCAGCTGGCGCACCAGGTCCGCGATCGCCTCGGCGTTCGCCCGGCTGCCCGGGATGCCGATCTTGACCGCGCCGATCGCCACGCTGCCGGCCAGCAGGCCGGCCTGGCGCAGCAGCAGGGCGTCGTCGACCGGCTCCACGCCGTGCACGCGGTTGTTGTCCTGCACCGTCAGCGCCGTCACCACCGGCAGCGCGTGCGCGCCCTGGGCGGCAATCGCCTCGATGTCGGCCGCGATGCCGGCGCCGCCGGAAGGATCGAGCCCGGCGAACACCAGTACGCAGGGCCGCAGCGGCGGGCGCACGCCGTCCATCACACCCGCCCGGCCATCGGCGAGGAGGGCGATGCGGCGAAGCGCCGCGCCATGCGGCCGGCAAGATAGGCTTCGCGTCCGCCCTCGACCGCCAGGCGCATCGCGCGCGCCATGCGCACCGGGTCCCTGGCCAGTGCGATGGCGCTGTTCATCAGCACGCCGTCGCAGCCGAGCTCCATGGCGATGGCCGCGTCGGAGGCGGTGCCGACGCCGGCGTCCACCAGCACCGGCACCTTGGCCTGCTCGACGATCAAGGACAGGTTCCAGGGGTTCAGGATGCCCATGCCCGAGCCGATCAGCGAGGCCAGCGGCATCACCGCCACGCAGCCGATGTCCTCCAGCATGCGCGCCTGGATCGGGTCGTCGCTGCAGTACACCATCACGTCGAAGCCGTCGCGCACCAGTTCCTCGGCGGCGCGCAGGGTTTCGGGCATGTTCGGGAACAGGGTCTTTTCGTCGCCCAGCACTTCCAGCTTCACCAGCTTGTGCCCCTTTAACAATTCACGCGCCAGCTGCAGCGTATAGACCGCGTCCTTCGCGGTGTAGCAGCCGGCGGTGTTGGGCAGGATGGTGTAGCGCGAGGGCGGCACGGCGTCGAGCAGGTTCGGCTCGCCGGGATGCTGGCCGATGTTCACGCGGCGGATCGCCACCGTGATGATCTCGGCGCCGGCGGCCTCGGTGGCCGCGCGGGTCTGGTCCAGGTCGCGGTACTTGCCGCTGCCGACCAGCAGGCGCGAGTTGTACTGTTTGCCGGCGATGGTCAAGGGCCGGTCTTCGTGCAGGGTAGTCGTCATCATCGTTTTCCGTATCGTTGAAAGGGATGTCAGCCGCCGCCGATGGCGCGCACCACGTCGACCTTGTCGGCCGGCTGCAGGCGGGTCTCCAGCCAGCGCTCGCGCGGCACCACGCGCCGGTTCACGGCCAGCGCCAGCGCCTGGCCGGACAGGCCCAGCGCCTCGACCAGGCCGTGCAGGCTGGCGTCGCCGGACACCGGATAAGGGGCGCCGTTCAGTTCGATCTCCAGCATGCTCACTCCTTGTGATACAGCTCGGCGCCGCGGCGCATGAACTCGACCGCCTTGACCTGCATGCCGCGGTCCAGCGCCTCGCGTTCGCCGATGCCCTGGCCGGCCGCGTACTCGCGCACTTCCTGGGTGATCTTCATCGAGCAGAAATGCGGGCCGCACATCGAACAGAAGTGCGCGACCTTGGCCGAATCCTTGGGCAGGGTCTCGTCGTGGAAGGAGCGCGCCTTGTCGGGATCGAGGCCGAGGTTGAACTGGTCTTCCCAGCGGAATTCGAAGCGCGCCTTCGACAGCGCGTTGTCGCGGATCTGCGCGCCCGGATGGCCCTTGGCCAGGTCGGCCGCGTGCGCTGCGATCTTGTAGGTGATGATGCCGTCCTTGACGTCGTCCTTGTCGGGCAGGCCCAGGTGCTCCTTGGGCGTCACGTAGCACAGCATGGCGGTGCCGTACCAGCCGATGTTGGCGGCGCCGATGCCCGAGGTGATGTGGTCGTAGCCGGGGGCGATGTCGGTGGTCAGCGGCCCCAGGGTGTAGAAGGGCGCCTCGTGGCACTGCTCCAGCTGCAGGTCCATGTTTTCCTTGATGAGCTGCAGCGGCACGTGGCCCGGCCCTTCGATCATGGTCTGCACGTCGTGGCGCCAGGCGATCCGGGTGAGTTCGCCGAGGGTCTTCAGCTCGGCCAGCTGGGCTTCGTCGTTGGCGTCGTAGATCGAGCCGGGGCGCAGGCCGTCGCCCAGGCTGAAGGCGACGTCGTAGGCCTTCATGATCTCGCAGATCTCCTCGAAATGCGTATGCAGGAAGGATTCCTTGTGGTGGGCCAGGCACCACTTGGCCATGATCGAGCCGCCGCGCGAGACGATGCCGGTCAGGCGGCTGGCCGTCATCGGCACGAAGGCCAGGCGTACGCCGGCGTGGATCGTGAAGTAGTCGACGCCCTGTTCGGCCTGTTCGATGAGGGTGTCGCGGTAGATGTCCCACGTCAGCTCCTCGGCCTTGCCATGCACCTTTTCCAGCGCCTGGTAGAGCGGCACGGTGCCGATCGGGACCGGGCTGTTACGGATGATCCACTCGCGCGTCTCGTGGATATGCTTGCCGGTCGAGAGGTCCATCACGGTGTCGCCGCCCCAGCGCGTGGCCCAGGTCATCTTCTCGACTTCCTCGCCGATCGACGAGGTGACGGCCGAGTTGCCGATGTTGGCGTTGATCTTCACGAGGAAGTTGCGGCCGATGATCATCGGCTCCGATTCCGGGTGGTTGATATTGGCCGGCAGGATGGCGCGCCCGCGCGCGATCTCGTCGCGCACGAACTCCGGCGTGATCTCGCGCGGGAGGGAGGCGCCGAAGGACTGGCCCGGATGCTGGCGCCCGAGCGCCGCCGCCATGCGCTTGCCGGTCGGGCCGGCGGCTTCCAGCGTGCGCAGGTATTCCTGGCGCCGCAGGTTCTCGCGGATGGCGACGAATTCCATCTCGGGCGTGACGATACCCTGGCGCGCATAGTGCATCTGGGTGACGTTGCGCCCGGAGAGGGCGCGGCGCGGCTTGCGCTGCAGGTCGAAGCGCAGCTCGGCCAGCTGCGGGTCGGCCAGGCGCAGGGCGCCGTAGGCCGAGCTGGGACCGGGCAGCTCCTCGGTGTCGCCGCGCTCGCCGATCCAGCCGGCGCGCAGCGGCGCCAGGCCCGAGCGGATGTCGATGCGCGCTTCCGGGTCCGTATAGGGACCGGAAGTATCGTAGATCCACACCGGCGGATTCGGCTCGGCACCGAAGGAGGCCGGGGTGTCGGACTGGCTGACTTCGCGCATCGGCACGCGGATGTCGGGCCGGCTGCCGCTCACGTGGACCTTGCGCGAATTGGGAAAGGCTGCGATGGCCGCGGCGTCGACCGTGGCGCTAATGGAGAGGAATTTCGGATCGGCGTTCAAGTGTGCTCCCTGTTGGTCACTGAAGATCGGCGATCCAGCGGGGAGTTTGGAGAACCGTGCGTGCAGGCGAATGCGCACGCAACGGCTCTGTAGCTTCCCTTCGCTGGCATTATCCAGATCAGGTTCGGAGGGTATTTCTCACCCACACCCGTGACGGCGCAGGACCCCTAGCGTTTTGCCGCTTCCCTTTTCGGGAGGCGACGGCGGCGAGTGTACGCCCGTTTTATCGGATTGGCAAACATCGGCCCCGGCCGGGGAAGGAGTGCAAGGGCAGGGCTTTGGTGCGATACTGTCGGCCCCGTTCGTACTCCCTGGCGCTGCAAGCATGGCAACCCTGACCCAGCTGTTCATTTACCCGATCAAATCCTGCGCCGGCCTGGCGGTCGATGCCGCCACCCTGCGCGAATCCGGCCTGGTGGCGCAGGGCGTGCATGACCGCGAATGGATGCTGGTCACCGAACAGGGCCAGTTCCTGACCCAGCGCGAGACGCCGCGCATGGCCCTGGTGCGCCCGCGCCCCGAGGGCGATATCTTGCGCGTCGCCTTCCCCGGCATGCCTGACCTGGCGCTGCCGCTGGCCTGGGATGCGGCGCTGCAGCCGCGCGTCGTGAAAATCTGGGACGACATCGTCGACGCCGCCGATTGCGGGGACGCCGCCGCGGCCTGGTTCGGCCAGGCGCTCGGCCTGCCGTGCCGCCTGGTGCGCTTCCGGCGCGAGGTGGTGCGCCCGACCAGCGTCAAGTGGACCGGCGGGGTGCCGGCGCAGACGCGCTTTTCCGACGGCTACCCGCTGCTGCTGCTGGGCCAGGCCTCGCTGGACGACCTGAACGCGCGCCTGGCGGCCGCAGGGCGCGCCGCGCTGCCGATGAACCGCTTCCGGCCCAACCTGGTCGTGGACGGCATCCCCGCCTTCGAAGAGGATTACCTGTCGGCGCTGGCCTTCGACACCTCGACGGTGCGCCCGGTCAAGCCCTGCGCCCGTTGTCCGATCCCGGCGATCGACCAGGACAGCGCCATCGCCGGCCCCGATCCGCTCGACATCCTGCAGACCTACCGCGCCAATCCGCGCATGGAGGGCGCGGTCTGCCTCGGCATGAACTGCATCGTCGTGCATGGCGACGGCAGCGAGCTGCGCGTGGGCCAGGAATTCGACCCCGAACTGGGGTTCTGATGGACGCCCCGGCGCCGCTGCTGGTGCTGCTGCACGGGGTCGGCGGCATGCCTGCCGACATGGCGGCGCTGGGCGAGCGCATCGCCGCCCGCACGCCGCGCATCGTCATCGCCGCGCCGCCGGCCGCGCATCCCTGCGACCGCGGATCCACGGGACGGCAGTGGTTCTCGGTCGAGGGCATCGACGAAGAAAATCGCCCGGGCCGCATCCGCGCCGCGCTGCCGGCCTTCATCGACACCATCGCGGCGCTGCAGCGCAGTCACGGCGTGGGGCCGCGGGACACCGTGCTGGCCGGCTTCTCCCAGGGCGCGATCATGGCGCTGGCGGCAAGCAGCGAGGCCTGGCTGGCGCGCCACGTGATCGCCATCGCCGGCCGCTTCGCGCCGCTGCCGCAAGGCTGGGACGCGCGCACGGCGGTCAGCCTGGTGCATGGACGGATGGATGGCGTGATGCCCTTCGAGCGCAGCCGCGAAGCCGCCGCGCGCCTGATGGAACTGGGCGCGCCGGTGCGCCTGGCGCCGGTGCCGCGCGCCGTGCACATGCTGTCGCCGGCGATCCTGGAGGCCGCCGTGGAGGCCTGGCGCATGCCGCCGGCCGCGGCTTGAGCGCCTGGCGCCGCTCCTCCCACCGTAAACCAACGTTCCGACAAGGCCCGATGGCAGTTTTCGTTTGCAAGCCGCCGAAGTTGGCGTAATGTTAGAGCTAATTGCTGAGGGGGAAGGATCAATGCACGAGCGTGGCGCCAGTGTGCGCGAACTGATAGCCGAGAACGAAGCGCTGCGCCGCCAGCTCGCGAGCCTGCTCGACCAGGCCGAGGGCAACCACGCGATCATGATGCGCCACCAGGCCTTCGATCTCGAGATCGTCGGCGCGGCCAGCTTCCAGGAACTGGTCGGCACCATTTTCCGCCGGCTGCCGGAGATCGCCAGGCTGGATGCGGTGACGCTGTCGCTGGTCGATCCGGGCGCCGACATCTACACCGTGATGCACAAGCTGGGCGTCGATTTCGAGACCTTGCCCGCGCTGCTGTTCCATGAATGCGCCGAGGAACTCGGCTACGAACTCGATACCGACCAGGCGCTGCGGCCGCTGCTCGGACGCTTCGAGCCCGCCGCCCTGCGCCAGCTGTTCCCGCATCCGGCACCTGGCCTGGCCAGCGTGGCGCTGGTGCCGCTGCTGCGCAACAAGCGCCTGATCGGCAGCCTGAACCTGGCCAGCCGCGATCCGGGGCGCTTCACGCCGCTGCTCGGCACCGACTTCGTCGAGCACATGGGATCGATCATCGCGATCTGCCTGGAAAACGTGATCAGCAACGAGATGCTGAAGTACATCGGCCTGACCGATGCGCTTACCGGCGTCTACAACCGCCGCTACATCGACCGCCGCCTGCTCGAGGAGATCGCGCGCGCGCGGCGCCAGGCCTATCCGGTCTCCTGCATGTACATCGACATCGACCATTTCAAACAGGTCAACGACCGCCACGGCCACCTGGCCGGCGACGACGTGCTGCGCGAAGTCGCGGCGCGCATCAAGACCGAGCTGCGCATCTCGGACGCGCTGGCCCGCTTCGGCGGCGAGGAATTCGTGGTGCTGCTGATCGACGCCGACCTGGCCAGCGCCACCCTGGTGGCGCAGCGCATCCGCGCCGGCGTGGCCGACCAGCCCTTCCTGCTGGCGGACGGGCAGGAGGTGCCGGTGACGGTGTCGATCGGGGTGGCGGTGCTCGACGCTGCCGGGGCCGGGCCGGCGATCGAGGACGCGGCCCAGCAGATGCTGGCGCTGGCGGACCAGGCGCTGTACCAGGCCAAGGAAAACGGCAGGAACCAGGTGGTCGGGTAGGGTGGACGGCTGCGCCGTCCACCCTACACCAGCCGCTCTTCCGCCCGCATCACCGCATCTTCCGTCCCGCGCAACACCACCACATCCCCCGCCCGCAACTCGGTCTGCTGATCCGGGCCGAAGCGCTCCTGCCCGCGCCGCACGGCCGTGACCTCGGCCCCGAACTCGTCCAGCGCCAGGTCGGCGACGCGGCGGCCGATCGCGTCGGCGTCGTCCTTCAGGGTCACCGAATGCAGGCGCACGTAGGCGCGGTCGGGGTCGTCGGCGGCGTCGCTGGCGCCGGGGAAGAAGCCGCGCAGCGAGGCGTAGCGTCCGTCGCGCGCGGCCTGCACGCGGTGCACCACGCGGCGCAGCGGCACGCCCATCACGACCAGCGCGTGCGAGGCCAGCATCAGGCTCGATTCCAGCGCTTCCGGCACCACCTCGGTGGCGCCGGCGCGCTTGAGCAGATCGAGTTCGGTGTCGTCGTGGGCGCGCACGATCACCGATAGCTTCGGCGCCAGCTCGTGCACCAGGTGCAGCACCTTCAGCGCCAGGCGCGTGTCGGCGAAGGTGATCACCAGCGCGCTGGCGCGGTTGATGCCGGCCGCGATCAGCGCCTCGCGCCGGGTGCAGTCGCCATACGAGACGTTGATGCCGGCGCTGCGCGCTTCCTGCACCCGCTCCGGATCGAGGTCGAGCGCGTACCAGGGCAGCTTTTCTTCCGACAGCAGGGTGGCCAGGCTCTGGCCGCTGCGCCCGAAGCCGGCGATGATCACGTGCTTCTGCGCCGCCATCGTGCGGCTGGCCAGTTGCGTGAGCTGCAGCGACTGCAGCATCCATTCGTTGGACGCGACCTTCATGGCCAGCTTGTCCATATTGGCGATGACGAAGGGCGCGGCCAGCATCGACAGCACCATCGAGGCCAGTACGAGCTGGATCACGAAGGGATCGATCAGCTTGGCGCCCGAGGCCAGGTTCAGCAGCACGAAGCCGAATTCGCCGGCCTGGGCCAGGCCAAGGCCGGTGCGCATCGCCACTCCGTCGGAGGAGCCGAAGGCCTTCGCCAGCAGGGCGATCAGGGCGAACTTGAGCGCCACCGGCACCACCAGCAGGAGCAGCACGATCCACCAGTTGGCCATGACCAGCTGCAGGTTGAGCAGCATGCCGATGGTGATGAAGAACAGGCCGAGCAGCACGTCGCGGAAGGGCTTGATGTCTTCTTCCACCTGGTGCTTGTACTGGGTTTCCGAAATGAGCATGCCGGCCACGAAGGCGCCCAGCGCCAGCGACAGGCCGGCGTGCTCGGTGATCCAGGCCGCGCCCAGCGTCACCAGCAGCAGGTTCAGCATGAACAGCTCCTGCGAGCGGCGCTTGACCACGACGGTGAACCACTGGCGCATCAGCTTCTGGCCGAAGAACAGCAGCAGGGCCAGCACCGCGGCGGCCTTGACGGCGGCCCAGCCGAGCGTGATCGCCAGTTCCTCGGCCGGCCTGGCCAGGGACGGGATCAGGATAATCAGCGGCACCACGGCCAGATCCTGGAACAGCAGGATGCCGATGATGCGGCGTCCGTGCTCGCTTTCCAGCTCCAGGCGCTCGGTCAGCATCTTCGAGACGATGGCCGTGGACGACATGGCGAGCGCCCCGCCCAGCGCCAGCGCGGCCTGCCAGCCGATCTGCAGCGGCGGCGGCAGGTAGCGCGAGAACCAGGCGATGATCACGGTCGCGATGATCGTCAGCGAGACTTGCGCCAGGCCCAGTCCGAACACGATGCGGCGCATCGCCTTCAGTTGCGCGAGCGAGAATTCGAGGCCGATCGAGAACATCAGGAACACCACGCCGAATTCGGCCAGCGCGTGGGTGGTCGGGCCGTTGTCGGCCAGGTTCAGGGCGTGCGGGCCGATCAGGACGCCGACCGCCAGGTAGCCCAGCATCGGCGGCAATTGCAGCATCCGGAAGGCGACCACGCCGAGGACGGCGCTGCCCAACAATAAAAGTGTCAGTTCGAGCCCGGATGTCATTCGCTAATCAAAGGCATGGGGCCTGTCAAGATGTTGTTTGTTACGTCTGGCAAGTTTCTTGCTTTCTCAATTCGGCTATACTTTGCCTATGAGTGTAACCGATGAAAAAATAATGCTGACAAGTTTTAATGAGACCCAGTCGCAGCGCGCATTGGAGCTGGCCCGCGAGGCGCTGGATATCGAGGGCGAGGCGATTCGGAAACTGTCCGCGCGCCTGGGCCGCGACGCCGATGCGGGGCAGGCCGTGGCGCGCGCCGTGGCGCTGATGATGGCCTGCAAGGGCCGCGTGGTGGTGTCGGGCATCGGCAAATCGGGTCACATCGGACGCAAGATCGCGGCGACGCTGGCGTCCACCGGCACGCCGGCGCTGTTCCTGCACCCGGCCGAAGCGGCGCACGGCGACCTCGGCATGGTCACGCCGCAGGACGTCCTGATCGCCATCTCGTATTCCGGCGAAAGCGCCGAACTGGCCGTCGTGATCCCGGCCGTCAAGCGCATGGGCGTCCCCGTGATCGCCATGACCGGCAAGCCCGAGTCGCGCCTGGCCCAGGTGGCCGACGTGCACCTGGACGTCGCGGTCGACAAGGAAGCCTGCCCGCTGAACCTGGCGCCGACCGCCAGCACCACCGTCACGCTGGCCCTGGGCGACGCGCTGGCCGTGGCCCTGCTGGAGCTGCGCGGCTTCAAGTCGGAAGACTTCGCGCTGTCGCATCCGGGCGGCGCGCTGGGCCGGCGCCTGCTGACGCGCGTCGCCGACGTGATGCGCAGCGGCGATGCGGTGCCGAAGGTCGGACCGGATGCGCTGCTGACCGACGCGCTGCTCGAGATTTCCGAGAAGGGCATGGGCATGACCGCCGTGGTCGATGGCGAAGGCCGTCCGGTCGGCGTGTTCACCGATGGCGACCTGCGCCGCCTGATCGCCAAGGTCCAGGATTTCTCGACGGTCGTCATCCGCGACGTCATGCACGCCGACCCGCGCCGCATCCATCCGGAGCAGCTGGCGGTCGACGCGGTCGCGGTGATGGAGGAATTCCGCATCAACCAGATGCTGGTGACCGACGCCGAAGACCGCCTGGTGGGCGCGCTGCATATCCACGACCTCACCCGCGCCAAGGTGATCTGATGGTGACCCCGCTGGCACACATCGAGCGCGCCGCGCGCGTCAAGCTGATGATCTTCGACGTCGACGGCGTGCTTACCGACGGCAGCCTGACCTACGACGCGAACGGCGAAATCACCAAGACCTTCTTCGTGCTGGACGGCCTCGGCATCCAGCTGCTGAACCGCAGCGGCGTCAAGACCGCCATCATCAGCGCGCGCACCTCGCCCATCGTGATCAAGCGCGCGGCCGACCTCGGGATCACCCATGTGTTCCAGGGCCAGCACGACAAGCGCATCGCCTTCGCCGAGCTGCTGCAGCAGGCCGGCGTGACGGCGGACGAATGCGGCTACATCGGCGACGACGTGATCGACCTGCCGCTGCTGACCCGCGTCGGCTTTGCCGTCACGGTGCCGAGCGGCCACCCCGAGGTGCAGCACCGCGCCCATTACGTGACCAGGAACCCGGGCGGCCGCGGCGCCGTGCGCGAAGTCTGCGACATGGTCATGCGCGCCCAGGGCACGTACGAACAGGCGCTCGCGCCGTATTTCGGATGAGTCTCATGGCACGCGCGACGAGCTATAAACGTACCGCCCACCGCTGGCGCCTGCTGGCCCTGATGCTGACCGCCGTATTCTTCGCGTTCGGCAGCTTCTGGCTGGTGCAGGTCATGCAGGGGCAGGACGACGTCACCGGCGTCAAGGTGGGCAACGACCCGGACTACATCATCGACAACTTCAGCTTCGTGCGCATGTCGGAGACCGGCAAGCCGCGCTACGTGATCTCGGGAGAACGCCTGACCCACCGCCCGGCCGACGACACCTCGGAGATCGAAAAGCCGGTGGTGCACAACCTGAGCGCCGAGCGCCCGGCGATGACCATCACCGCCGAACATGCGCTGGTCAGCCAGAACCAGAAGCAGATCGACATGACCGGCAACGTCGACATCCGGCGCCCGGCCAGCGGCAACAGCCAGGCGCTGCGCATCCGCACCGAAGCGCTGACCGTGCTGCCGGACGAAGACATCGCCAAGACCGCCAAGCCGGTCAAGATGACCCTCGGCAGCGCGACCATCGACGCGGTCGGCGCGGTGGTCAACAATGCGACCCAGCAGGCCCAGCTCGGCCCCGGCCGCACCGTGTATCCGCCACGCCAGGCGCGCTGAACGCACTTATAAGGACACAACATGAAAACAATATTCGCTGCCGCTACCGTGTTCGCCGGACTGGTGTTCGCGCCGCTTGCGGCCCAGGCCGAGAAGGCCGATGCGCTCAAGCCCATCACCATCGACTACAAGGACGCCCACGTCGACCAGGTGACCCAGAACTACATCGCCACCGGCGACGTCGTCATCACGCGCGGCACCATGGTGCTGAAGTCGGACCGCGCCGAGGTCAAGGAAGCGCCGGACGGCTTCCGCGTCTTCATCCTGACCGCGGCGCCGGGCAAGATCGCCACCTTCCGCCAGAAGCGCGACGGCGGCCCCGACCTGTGGGCCCAGGGCCAGGCCCAGCGCATCGAGTACGACGAGCGCGCCGACCTGGTCAAGCTGTTCTCGAAGGCCGTGATCAAGCAGCTCGAAGGCCAGAAGGTCACGCAGGAGATGGACAGCGAGTTCATTTCCTACGACAGCCGCCAGGAAGTGCTGGTCGGCCGCAACGATCCGAACGGCGCCGACGTCAAGGGCCAGGGCCGCGGCAGCATCACGCTGGCGCCGCGCCGCGCCCAGCCGGCCGCGAACGCATCGGCCACCGCTCCGGCAGGAAAGCAATGATGGAGCTGAGCGCACAACAAGCCGCGAGCGCGGTGCAGGCCGGCAGCAGCACCCTGGTCGTCAAGGGCCTGCAGAAGAGCTATGGCAAGCGCCTGGTGGTCCGCGACGTGTCGCTGCAGGTCGCCTGCGGCGAAGTGGTCGGCCTGCTGGGCCCCAACGGCGCCGGCAAGACCACCTCGTTCTACATGATCGTCGGCCTGGTGCCGTCCGACGCCGGCAGCATCGACATCAATGGCGAAGACGTCTCCAGCCTGCCGATCCACCGGCGCGCGACGATGGGGCTGTCCTACCTGCCCCAGGAAGCCTCGGTGTTCCGCAAGCTGACGGTCGAGGAAAACATCCGCGCCGTGCTCGAACTGCAGCAGGAAAACGGCAAGCCCTTGAGCAAGGCGCGCATCGCCGAACGGCTCGACGAGCTGCTGTCCGATTTGCAGATCGAGAAGCTGCGCGAGAGCCCGGCGCTGTCGCTGTCCGGCGGCGAGCGGCGCCGCGTGGAGATCGCGCGCGCGCTGGCGACCAATCCGCGCTTCGTGCTGCTCGACGAGCCCTTCGCCGGCGTCGATCCGATCGCCGTGATCGAGATCCAGCGCATCGTGCGCTTCCTGAAGGAGCGCGGGATCGGCGTGCTGATCACCGACCACAACGTGCGCGAGACGCTCGGCATCTGCGACCGCGCCTACATCATCAACCAGGGCGCGGTGCTGGCATCCGGCCGTCCCGACGATATCATCGCCAACGAAAACGTGCGCCGCGTCTATCTGGGTGAACACTTCCGAATGTAGACATGAAACAGTCGCTGCAACTCAAGACCTCACAGCATCTCGCGCTCACGCCGCAACTCCAGCAATCGATCCGCCTGCTGCAGCTGTCCACGCTCGAACTGCACCAGGAGATCGAGCAGGTACTCAGCGATAACCCGCTGCTCGAACGGCTCGACGATCCGCTCGACAATTCGGTGCGCCTGCTGGCCGACGGCGCCATCAACAATACGCCGCCCGGCCAGGGCGAGGCGCCGGCGCAGACCGGCGCGGAGGAGGGCGGCGCGGCCCCCGATGCCGACGGCGGCGAAGGGGGCGGCGGCGACGATACGCCCTCCGGCGACGGCGAAATGGACTGGGGCGACGCGCCCAAAAGCAGCAGCGGCGGCGAGGACGAGGACGGCCGCCCGCAGCTCGAGGCCAGCCCGATCTCGCTGCGCACCCACCTGATGGAACAGGTGCGCACGACCTGCATCGCGCCGCGCGACTGCGCGCTGGTCGAGCTGGTGGTCGATGCGCTGGACGACAACGGCTACCTGGAAGAGACGCTGGACGACATCCACGCGCGCCTGCCGGACGAGCTGGAAATCGACTTCGACGAATTGCGCACCGCGCTGTCCCTGGTGCAGAGCCTGGACCCGGCCGGCGTCGGCGCGCGCAGCGCGGCCGAGTGCCTGGCGCTGCAGATCCGCCGCATGCCGGGCGTGCCGATGGTCACGCGGCGCATGGCGCTGACGCTCGTCGAGCGCTACCTCACCTGGTTCGCCCAGCGCGAATTCAACAAGCTGAAGAAGGCGCTCGACTGCGACGATGAAGACCTGCGCGAAGCCCAGGCCGTGATCCGCCAGTGCAATCCCCATCCGGGCGCGGCCTTCGCCTCGGACGTCTCCGACTTCGTGGTGCCGGACGTGATCGTGCGCCGCGCCAAGGACGGCTGGAGCGTGCAGCTGAACCGCGACGTGATGCCGCGCCTGCGCGTCAACAGCCTGTATGCGCAGGCGCTGAAGCAGGGCAAATCCGAGACCCAGCTCAATGCCCAGCTGCAGGAAGCCAAGTGGCTCATCAAGAACATGCGCCAGCGCTTCGATACGATCCTGCGCGTGGCCCAGGCCATCGTCGACCGTCAGCGCAACTTTTTCTCCCATGGCGCGGTTGCCATGCGGCCCCTTGTTTTACGCGAGATAGCTGATACACTAGGTCTACACGAGAGCACAATTTCTCGCGTCACAACGCAGAAATACATGCTGACCCCGCACGGCATGTTCGAGCTGAAGTATTTCTTCGGGAGTCACGTTGCCACCGAGGCAGGCGGGGAGGCATCCTCGACGGCAATACGGGCACTCATCGTTCAACTCACAGGAGCAGAAGACCCCAAGAATCCTTTATCTGACAGCAAGATCGCAGAGATGTTGGGGGAACAGGGAATGGTCATCGCCAGGCGCACCGTCGCCAAGTACCGCGAGGCCCTTAAAATCCCTCCCGTCAGCCTTCGCAAATCCTTGTAGTCAGTTCTTGCCACACCGTTGCCTCGCTGCGCTGGACGTGCGCACGGCGGCAGCGCATCTTCAAAGGAGTGTGTATGAATCTCACTATCAGCGGACATCACCTTGATGTTACACCGGCAATCCGAGAATACGTACAGAACAAGCTTGAACGCATTACCCGTCACTTCGACCAAGTGATCGATTCCCACGTCATCCTCTGCATCGACAATCTCACGGAAAAGGCAAAGCGCCAGAAGGCCGAGATCAATCTACGCGTCGCAGGCAAGATCCTCCATATCACCAGTGCCGCCCACGACCTGTACGCGGCAATCGACATGCTGATGGACCGCCTGGACCGCCAGGTCGTCAAGTACAAGCAAATGCTGCAGAACCACAACCACACGCCCGCCAAACGCTTGCTGGATAGCGGCGAGGACGAGGCTCCCGCCTCTGCGTGACCCGGTTGCGGCACATGTAACGAAGGGCGCATTGGCGCCCTTTTTGCTTTTCTGGAAGAGGCATGCCAGGGCCAGGGGCCACCCGTGGAAACCGGACGCCGACCCCTGCGATAAAATGGCCGCCTGATTATTCCAATCACCGAGACATGAGCATCCACGTACTGACCCGCGTCGCCAATGGCGTCGCCACCATCACGCTCGACCGCCCCAAGGCCCTGAACTCGCTCTCGCTCGACATGGTGCGCGCCCTGACCGAAGCGCTGGCGGCCTGGCGCGACGACCCCGCCGTCGATGCCGTCGTCCTGCAGAGCAGCAGCAGCGAAAAAGCGCTGTGCGCCGGCGGCGACATCCGCTTCTTCCACCAGGTCGGCCAAGCCGGACTGGCGGGCGGCAGCGCGCTGCTCGAGGACTTCTTTACCGAGGAATACGCCCTCAACCATCTCATCCATTACTACCCGAAACCGTATATCGCACTGATGGACGGCGTGGTGATGGGCGGCGGCATGGGCATCGCCCAGGGCGGTCCCGGCAACGGCCTGCGCATCGTCACCGAGCGCAGCAAGGTCGCCATGCCGGAGGTGAACATCGGCCTGTTCCCGGACGTGGGCGGCAGTTATTTCCTGTCGCATGCGCCGGGCCGCCTGGGCGATTACCTCGGACTGACCGGCACGACCATCGGCGCCGCCGACGCGCTCTACGTCGGCCTGGCCGACCTGTTCGTGCCGGGCGAGCAGATGGCGGCGCTGCATGCGCTCATCGCCTCGACGCCGGGCGCCGCGCTGCCGGAGGCGATCCGCGCCTTTGCCGCGCCGTTCGCGCAGCACATCGGCGCCAGCACATTGCAGGCCCGGCGCGCGCTGATCGACCGCCACTTCGGCGCGCCTTCGGTGGCGCTGGTGATGCGTTCGCTGGAAGGCGACGCCGACCCCTTCGCACAAGGGACGCTGGCCCTGATGCGCCAGCGTTCTCCGCTGATGATGTGCGTGACGCGCGAACTGCTGGCGCGCGGCGCCGTGCTGGACGTGGCCGACTGCCTGCGCATGGAGCGTTCGCTGGTGCGCCGCAATTTCGAGCATGGCGAGGTACTGGAGGGCGTGCGCGCGCTGGTGATCGACAAGGACAATGCACCGCGCTGGAATCCGCCGACGCTGGAGGAGGTGACGGAGGAGATGGTGGCGCGCTTCTTTGAGCCGGTGTGGCCGGGCTGGGCGCATCCTTTGCGGGATCTTTGATGGGGTTGGTTACCGTTGCTGAACGGAACGCTGGAGCGCCCTGAGCCGATCCCTAAGGCTGTTCGCGGTGGCGAATGACGACCCGCTCGGTATCCGAAAAATATGCACCGAGACGCTCCGCCATGTACACCGAACGATGCTGCCCGCCCGTGCAGCCGACCGCCACCGTCAGGTAGCTGCGGTTGTCCTTCTTGAACGAAGGCAGCCACTTGGCGACGAAGGCGCGGATGTCGGACAGCAGTTCGATCGCCTGCGGCTGGGCGTCGAGGAAGGCGATGACGGGCGCGTCCTTGCCGTTCAGCGGGCGCAGCGACAAATCGTAATACGGATTCGGCACCGCGCGCACATCGAACACGAAGTCGGCGTCCAGCGGCACGCCGTGCTTGAAGGCAAAGGATTCGAAGAACAGGGTCAACGGCGCGAACTCGACCTCGGCCAGTTCCTTGACCCAGGCGCGCAGCTTGTTGGCCGACAGTTCCGACGTGTCGATCACATGCCCCAGTTTTTCGATCGGCAACAGGCGCTCGCGCTCTTCCAGGATGCATTCGATCAGGGTGCGGCGCGCGGCCGGGTTCTCGCCGGGACGCAGCTCGTGCGACAAGGGATGGCTGCGCCGGGTCTCGGAAAAGCGCGCCACCAGCGAGTGCGTGCTGGAGGTCAGGAAGATCACCTGCACGTGGTGCCCATCGGCACGGAGCTGGGCGACCGTGGTCGGCAGCTCGGTCAGCGACTTCGCGCTGCGCGCGTCGACGGCCACGGCAACGCACTGGCTGGCGTCGCCATCGATGGTCTTGACCAGGTGCGGCAGCAGGGCCGGGGGCAGGTTGTCGACGCAGTAATAGCCAGCGTCTTCGAGGACGTTCAGGGCCACGGATTTACCGGAGCCCGAGATACCGGTGATGAGTAGGATGCGCATGGCGCGATGATAGCATCGGGCGCAGGGTTGCTGCTGCTCAAAAATTAGGCCCCTGCCTGCGCAGGGGCGACGGTTCTAGCGATAACGTTAAAACGTCGCCCCAGCCTGGGCAGTGGAGAAAGTATTCCAGCGATAACGTTAAAACGTCGTCCCTGCGCAGGCAGGGACCCAAG
>Ga0265798_10002999_pt1 | contig 24371 bp, 24 predicted proteins | sample P3T30metagenome_FD_192430 | JGI IMG/M metagenome (GOLD analysis project Ga0265798, IMG submission 192430) | Plant litter microbial communities from East Loma Ridge, Irvine, California - P3 T30 | ecosystem: Environmental > Terrestrial > Plant litter > Unclassified | place: USA: California...
AGAACCGCCGCTTGTCTTCCCTCGTATGCCAACGACCCAACACAACACCCCAACCACTCAGGTGTTGCACCAACCCCTTGAACCCAAGGCGGCGATCTGTCGTTTTCGCGGCACAGAGCCGCGCGCACAGCGCGCCTCAGGCGCCGCGCAGCTCCAGGTACTTCGCGATGAGCGCCTTCGTCGACGAGTCCTGCGACGCGAGCGCGTCCTGGTCGCCGTCCACGGCGGGCGCGATCTGCAGCGCGAGCTGCTTGCCGAGCTCCACGCCCCACTGGTCGAACGAGTCGATGCCCCAGATGGTGCCCTCGGTGAAGACGATGTGCTCGTACAGGGCGATGAGCTGGCCGAGGACGCTCGGGGTGAGCTCCGGCGCGAGGATCGACGTCGACGGCTTGTTGCCCGTGAACGTGCGGGCCGCGACGATGGCCTCGTCGGTGGTGCCCTCGGCGCGGACCTCGTCGGCGGTCTTGCCGAACGCCAGCGCCTTCGTCTGCGCGAAGAAGTTCGCGAGGAACAGCGCGTGGACGTCCTGGCCCGGCTGCACGGCCTTCCCGTCGCCGGACTCGTCCTTCAGCGGACGGGCCGGCTTCGCGACGGTGATGAAGTCCGCCGGGATCAGGCGGGTGCCCTGGTGGATGAGCTGGTAGAACGCGTGCTGGCCGTTCGTGCCCGGCTCGCCCCAGAAGACCTCGCCGGTCTCGGTGGTCACGGGCGAGCCGTCCCAGCGGACGCGCTTGCCGTTCGACTCCATCGTGAGCTGCTGCAGGTACGCGGCGAAGCGGTGCAGGTACTGCGTGTACGGCAGGACCGCGTGGCTCTGCGCGCCGAGGAAGTTCGAGTACCAGACGTTGAGCAGGCCCATGAGCACGGGGACGTTCTGCTCGAGCGGCGTGGTGCGGACGTGCTCGTCGATGGCGTGGAAGCCGGCGAGGAACTCCTCCCAGTTCTCCTTGCCGATCGCGATGACGACGCTCGTGCCGATGGCCGAGTCGACCGAGTAGCGGCCGCCCACCCAGTCCCAGAAGCCGAAGGCGTTCTCCGGGTCGATGCCGAACGCGGCGACCTTGTCGAGCGCGGTCGACACGGCGACGAAGTGCTTCGCGACGGCGTCCGACTTCTCGTCGTCGCTCGCGTCGGTGAGGCCGAGCCGCTCCCAGAGCCACTGGCGCGCCAGGCGGGCGTTGGTGAGGGTCTCGAGGGTGCCGAAGGTCTTCGACGCGACGATGAAGAGCGTGGTCTCCGGGTCGAGGTCGGCGGTCTTCTCGTAGATGTCGGCGGGGTCGATGTTCGAGACGAAGCGCGCCTCGAGCCCTTCCTGCACGTACGGCTTGAGGGCCTCGTAGACCATCACCGGACCGAGGTCCGAGCCGCCGATGCCGATGTTCACGACGGTCTCGATGCGCTTGCCGGTGACACCGGTCCACGAGCCGTCCCGCACCTTCGACGCGAAGGCGTAGACCTTGTCGAGCGTGGCGTGCACGTCGGCGTCGACGTCCTGCCCGTCGACGACGAGGGCCGGCTCGATGCCCTTCGGACGGCGGAGCGCGGTGTGCAGCACGGCGCGGTCCTCGGTGGCGTTGATGTGCTCGCCGGCGAGCATCGCCTGGAAGCGCTCGGCGACGCCGGTGTCCTCCGCGACCTGGAGCAGTGCGCCGAGGATCTCGTCGTCGACGAGGCCCTTCGACAGGTCGACGGTCAGGTCCGCCGCCTGGAACGTGTAGCGCTCGGCGCGACCGGGGTCGCTGTCGAACCACCCTCGCAGGTCCGGGGTGAAGCCGTCGGCGATGCCGCCCAGCTTCTTCCAGCCTTCGGTCGATGTGGGGTCGACGGGAGCGGATTCGGTCACGGAGTCCTCCTGGATCACCTTGCAGACGTACTGGGCCCGCGGGTCACCGCAGCGCTGCGTCGCGGACCACGTCCGAGCGTAGTGCCGTCCGGCAGGTGGTGCGCACAGTCGGTCGGGAGGCGCGGGACGCGTCCGTCACGCGCCGCACCTCGCCCGGGCGGACGCGGAACACACCGCGCTCTCCCTCAGCCTGCCGCCTGTGGGAGCCTGCACGGATGGCGGGGTCGGACTTCGTGCTGCAGGCGTGGGTGGACGAGAGCGCCTGAGTGGCCGGTGCGACGCCGCCCGCGTACTTCCTCGGCGGTGTGGTCAACACACCGGGCCTACCACGTGGTCGTCGTCGGGATGCCGATGGACCCGAGGAAGCAGGAACGCGCTCGTGCACGCTGCCTCGAACGGCTCGCCTGGGAGTTGTGCGAACGGCACCACGTGATCCGGACCGTGCTCGAAGCGCGTACTCCGTCGTTGATGCAACGCGACCGCCGCACGATCGACGGGCTGCGTGGTCGTGACGGGTTGCCGCGCGGTGTGCGTGTCGACCATGGACAGCCTCTCGACGACCCGATGCTGTGCCTGGCGGACGCGGTGGTCGGCGCGGTCGGAGACGCTCACACCGGCGATGACCGTTGGCTGGCGAGCATCGCGGACGCCGTCGAGATCATCCCGATCGACCTCTGACGCCCACCTGCCCGAGCATCGGACGGCTCAGAACAGCGCGAAAGCCGGGTCCCGTCAAAGGGCGGGGGTCCCGGCTTCTACTTCCACGCCCCCAGCGGGAGCAGGCGCACACAGTCTACATCGGCACCCCCGCTCTCACCACCTCACGGGAGCGGGGCGAAGCGGCGCAGGCGCAGGCTGTTGGTGACGACGAACACGGACGAGAACGCCATCGCCGCGCCGGCGAGCACCGGGTTGAGGAGCCCGGCCATCGCGAGCGGGACGGCCGCGACGTTGTACGCGAACGCCCAGAACAGGTTGCCGCGGATGGTCCGGAGCGTCGCGCGTGCGAGTCGGACGGCGTCCGCCACGACGGTGAGCCGACCGCTCACGACCGTGATGTCGCTCGCCGCGATCGCCGCGTCCGTGCCCGCCCCCATGGCGATGCCGAGGTCGGCCGCGGCGAGCGCGGCGGCGTCGTTCACCCCGTCGCCGACCATCGCGACCGAGCGCCCCGCTGCCTGCAGCCGCCGGACGGTGTCGAGCTTCGACGCGGGCGTGGCCTGCGCGTGCACCTCGTCGATGCCGACCGCGGCGGCGACGGCGTGCGCGGCTCCGGCGCTGTCACCGGTCAGCAGCACGGGCCGCATCCCGAGCACGACGAACCGGCGGACGGCGTCGGCGGCCTCGGGCTTGACGGTGTCCCCGACGACGAGTGCGCCGAGGACCTCGCCGCCCCGCGCGACGACGACGGCGGTCCGCCCGTCGGCCTCGGCGGTGTCGACGGCGTCGCGGACCGCCGACGGCACGGACACCGACCACGAGTCGGCGAGCCATCGGACGGTGCCGACGAGGACGACCTCGCCGTCGACGAGCGCCTGCACGCCGGCGCCGGGTGTCGCCGCGAACTGCGACGACGCCGGCACGTCGAGGGAGCGGGACCGCGCGGCCTCGACGACCGCGCGGGCGACGGGGTGCTCGGACCCGTCCTCGACGGCGGCGGCGGCACGGAGCACGGTGGCCTCGTCCGTCCCCGGGGCCGCGGTGACGGACCGGAGCGTCATCGCGCCGGTGGTCACGGTGCCGGTCTTGTCGAGGACGACGGTGTCGATCCCGCGGGTGCGCTCGAGCACCTGCGGGCCGCCGATGAGGATCCCGAGCTGGGAGCCGCGGCCGGTGCCGACCAGCAGGGCGGTCGGCGTGGCGAGGCCGAGGGCGCACGGGCAGGCGATGATGAGCGTGGCGACGGCAGCGGTGAACGCGGCGGTGACCGAGCCGTCGAGCACGACCCAGCCGACGAAGGCGAGCAGGGCGAGGCCGATGACGATCGGCACGAACACGCCGGAGACCCGGTCGGCGAGGCGCTGCACGTCGGCCTTGCCGGTCTGGGCGTCCTCGATGAGACGACCCATCCGGGCGAGCTCGGTGTCGGCGCCGACGCGGGTGACCTCGACGACGAGCCGCCCGCCGACGTTGACGGTGGCTCCGGTCACGGTCGCGCCGGCCTGCACCTCGACGGGGACGGACTCGCCCGTGAGCATGCCCTGGTCCACCGCGGAGGAGCCGTCGCGGACGATCCCGTCGCTCGGGATCCGTTCTCCGGGCCGGACCACGACGACGTCGCCGACGGCGAGCGCCGTGACGGGGACGCGGGTCTCGACGCCGTCGCGGAGCACCGCGGCGTCCTTCGCCCCGACTTCGAGCAGGGCGCGCAGCGCGGCACCGGACCGCTGCTTTGCCCGTGCCTCCATGTAGCGCCCGGCGAGGATGAAGACGGTCACGGCCGACGCGACCTCGAGGTACAGGTCGGTGGCCTCGGGGTCGGTGGCGAACCACGAGAAGGTCATGTGCATGCCGCGCTCGCCGGCGTCGCCGAGGAAGAGTGCGTACAGCGACCACCCGAAGGCGGCGAGCACGCCGACGCTGACGAGCGTGTCCATCGTCGCGGCGCCGTGCCGGGCGTTCACCCACGCCGCACGGTGGAACGGCAGGGCGCCCCACACGGCGACCGGTGCCGCGAGCGCGAGGGCTGCCCACTGCCAGTCCGGGAACTGCAGGGCCGGGACCATCGACAGGACGACGACCGGCGCGGCGAGCACCGCCGAGACGACCAGGCGTCGGCGAAGCGGCGCGGCCGGGTCGGGCGCGCCCTCGTCGTCCGGTTCCGCTGCGGCCGGGGCGGGGACGGACGCGCCGTACCCGGCGGCCTCGACGGCGGCGATGAGGGCCGCGGTGTCGGCGACCCCGGAGACCTGTGCCTTCTCGGTGGCGTAGTTCACCGTCGCGGTGACGCCGGGGAGCTTGCCGAGCTTCCGTTCGATGCGGTTGGCGCACGAGGCGCAGGTCATCCCGGTGATGTCGAGCTCGACGACGTCCTCGCTCACCGTCGGACGACCTCGTACCCGGCCTCGACCACGGCCGCGCGGAGGGCATCGCCGTCGACGGGTCGTTCGGTGGTGACGGTCACCTCGGAGTCGCCGCCGGGGACGAGGCGGACGGCGACGTCGGAGACCCCGTCGACCTCGGAGAGCTCCTCGGTGACGCTCATCACGCAGTGTTCGCAGGTCATGCCCTCGACGAGCAGCAGTTCGGTGGTCATGGTGTTCCTTCCTGGCGCCTGTCGGTTCAGGAGCGCACGAGACGGGCGATCGCGTCGCTCGCCTCGCGCACCTTGGCGTCGGCGGTCTCGCCGCCCTCGGCGACGGCTTCGGCGACGCAGTGCGAGAGGTGGTCCTGGAGCAGGGACAGCGCGACGCGCTCGAGGGCGCGGTTCGCTGCGGAGATCTGCGTCAGGACGTCGATGCAGTACGTCTCGTCCTCGACCATCCGGGCGATGCCGCGCACCTGTCCCTCGGCCCGACGCAGCCGCTTCAGCAGGTCGTCCTTGTCGCCGATGTACCCGACGTGCTCGTGCATGCGCCCTCCACTCTCCGGAAACAGTACCCCCCTAGGGTATACCTCCCCCGACCCCGTCGCCACGGCACCGCTCACCTGTCCCTGGGAGTCCGCTGGGATGGCGTCCCGCCGTGTGACGACTCGCGGGGCACGACCGTCTCCTCCGTGACAGCGACCGCCGGGACCGCCGGCGGTCGACACGGAAGGAACGAACATGACCGACACCACGACCACCACCCCGGTCGGCGCCACGGCGACCGCCCGCGCCAGCACGGTCGACACGCAGACCGGCGCCGTGACGGGCAGGACCGTCATCGACGACACCGTCGTGACGAAGGTCGCCGGCATCGCCGCGCGCGAAGTCCCCGGCGTGCACTCGCTCGGGAACGGCGCCGCCCGTGCCATCGGCGCGATCCGGGGCGCCATGGGCCAGCGCGACTTCGGCCAGGGCGTCAAGGTCGAGGTCGGCGAGACGCAGGTCGCCGCCGACATCGTGATCGTCGCCGAGTACCCGATCGCCCTCCAGCAGGTCGCCGACGGCGTCCGCACCGGCGTGTCCACCGCCCTCGAACAGATCGTCGGCATGGAGGTCGCCGAGATCAACGTCACCATCCAGGACGTCTTCATCCCGGGCGACGACGACACCGACGACGACAAGAAGGAGCCCCGCGTTGCGTGACACCATGGCCGGCGCCCTCATCGGCGTGGTCCTCGCCGTCGTCGCACTCCAGTTCGGCTTCTGGGGCTTCGTCCTCGTCGTCGTGTTCGGTGCGGTCGGCGCCCTCGTGGCGGCCCTCGCCACCGGCCGCATCGACCGGGCCGCGCTCGCCGACGTGCTGACCGGACGCCGGAGCTCCCGGTGACGGCCGGCCCGGACGTCCCGGGCCACGTCGAGGTCACCGCACGCGCGCTCACCTCGCTGGCCCGGGCCGTCGCCGCGGAGCGGCTCGGTGCCCCCGTCGGGCGGGTCCGGGTCGGGCTCGGTGACGCATCGGGGGCACTCGCCCTCGACATCACCGGCCCGATCACCGCCGGCGACGACGTCGTCGGCCGCGGCACCCGGATCGCCGCCGAGGTGCGGGACCGCGTCGGCGAGCTCACCGGCCGCCGGGTCGGGAGCGCCCACATCGAACTCACCGGACTCGTGCGCGAGCGCGAGTCCCGTACCCGCTAGGAGGCAGCCATGCGCAACGGTCCCGTCGAACGACGCATCCGTCGCCGGAGCGTGCACCGCTCCCGGTCGACCGCCGTCACGGTGTCCCTCACCGTGCTCGCACTGGTCGCCGCCTGGGTCGGCACCGAGTCCGTGCTCCGCGCACTCGGCCGCGGGCCCCTGCTCGCGGACCCCCAGACCGTGGTCGACGTGGCGCTCCGCCCCGACGCCACGGCGACGACGATCGCCGAGGTCGGCGCCGCCGCCCTGGTGGTCGTCGGCGTGGTGCTCGTCGTGCTCGCGCTGGGGCCCGGTCGCCGACACCGGTCCGCGGTGGAGCACCACCGCGGGGCCGTCGTCGTCGACACCCGCATCATCGCGACGACCGCGGCGAACGCGGCGCGGACCGCGGCGGGCGTCCCGGAGGCGAACGCCTCGGCGACCGCCCGCGGGCGCAGCACCGAGGTGCGCGTCGTCCCCCTCAGCGGCGTCCCGGTCGACGAGGCGGCCGTCCGCGAGGCCGTCCGCGACCGCCTGAGCAGCCTCGACGAGCGCTTCGGCCGTCGGGTCCGCGTCCGCGTCGCGGAGAAGGGGACCCTCGCATGACGAAGAGCAACCGCACGCTGAACCGCGTCATCCTGCTCGTCCTGGGGCTCCTGGCGGTGCTCGTCGGCCTCACGGTCGGCGCGGGGGCCCTCCCGGCGGTCCGCGATGCGCTCCGACCGACGGTGACGTTCCCCCGCAGCGTCGACGTCCCCGCGTCCTCGCTGTGGATCGTCGCCGGCGTCTGCGCCGTCGTGGTCGTCCTCGCACTCGCGTGGGCCGTCACCCGCGGTGGCGGCGGGACCGCGATCGCCGTGCGGGAGCGGGCCGGCGAGGACGCCGTGACCGTCAACGTCGCCCTCGTCCGCGACGTCGTCGAACACGAACTGGCCGGCGCCCACGACGTCGTCGGCACCCGGGTGGACACGTACCTCGTCCGGCGGCAGCGGGCCGCGAGGATCCGCGTCGCGGTCCGGCGCGGAGGCGACGCGGTCACGGTGCTCGACGCCGTCGACCGGGCCGTCGCGGTCCTCGACCGCACGCTCGGACGGCAGGTTCCGGTGCTCGTGCACCTCACCGGCGGCACCCGCTCCGCGCTCGCCAGGGCGGGTCGCGTGCGCTGACGGCGACCCGCCGGACACGGGACGGGCGGGAGGCGCGCTGTCGGCTGGCAGCGCGCCTCCCGTCCGCTCACCGGTCACCGCCGTCGGCCGGCCGGCGACGCGGTTCGGTCACGATCCCGCGAACCGTTCGGCGCGTCGTGTCAGGATCGCCCGGTTCCCGACATCGTTCAGGTGGAGGGAGCACCGTGGACAACACCGCAGACGACGACGCCGGACTCGCACGGCGCATCGCATCGGGGGACCGAGCAGCACTGGCGACCGCGTTCGACCGGTTCGCGCCGACGCTCACCCGGTACGCATGGGCGATCGCGGGCAGCAGGCAGGACGTCGAGGAGATCGTGCAGGACACGTTCCTGACGCTCTGGCAGAAGGCCGACGGCGTGCAGCTGCCGACCGGCGAGCTCCTGCCGTGGCTCCTCGTCGTGTGCCGCAACCACGCACGCAACACGGGACGCCGCACGGCGAAGCACGCGGGCGACGAGCTGCCGGCGGAACTCGCCGGACACCCCGGCTCCTCCGAGGCCGCGGAGCAGCTCCGGTGGGTCCGGGACGAGATCGCGGCGCTGCCGGAGACCGACCGCCTGATCTGCGAGCTGTGCCTGGTGCAGGGCTACACGTACGCCGAGGCCGCGCAGCTGCTCGGCCTCAGCGTCGGATCCGTCACCCAGCGGGTCTCCCGATCACGTCGACGACTCCGGAAGGCGGTGACGCACGATGAACACTGAGCCCCCCGTCGGTGACGACCTGCAACGCATGCTCGTCGCGATGAAGCAGAATGTGCTCGAGCGCGCCGAGCCGCGCCGAGGTCGCCGCGGCCGACGCGCCGGGATCGCGATCGGCATCGTGTCGGTCCTGCTGCTCGGCGCTGCCGGAGGCGGTGTCGCGCTCGGACTCATCCCGACGTCGCTCACGGCCGAGCCGACACCGTCGGCCACCAGCACCCCGGAGCCGTCGGTGTCGGAGACGCCGTCCGGAGCGCCGGTCGTCGACCGTCCGACCCCCACCCCGACGTCCACGCCGTCCCCGACGTCGACGCGTCCCGCGTACGCGCTCGACGACCCGTCGACGTGGACGATCTCCGGCACCGAGGTGGGGCCGATCGCCCTCGGCGGGGAACGCTCGACGGAACTCGACGACCTGGCGGGCGCGTTCGAGACGCTGGGACCGGAGCAGACCTGCCCGAACCCGAACGCGGTGTTCCTGCGCAGCGAGCAGGGGATGGACATGGTCGTCTCAGGACAAGACGGGACGGTGCAGGGCGTCGACATCGGCCTCGGCGAGCCGCTCGGACCGGAGCGGGCGGCGGCGCCGACGACGGCGGAGGGCCTGGGCCTCGGCAGCACACTGGCGGAGCTCCGCGCGGCGTACCCGGACCTCCACTACTCGCGCGCCGGCGCTGAGGGCCCGACCGACGAGGACCCGTACGGCGGGTACGTCACGGCGATGAACGGTGCGACGGTGACGTTCGCCATCCGGCCCGGCGAGACCGCGGTCACCAGGATGTGGGTGAGCATCTCCGAGCCACGGCCCCCGTACGAGTACTGCTGAGGCCGGTTCCGCCGCGGGTCAGTGCGCTGCGGCGGCGAGTCGGCGCAGGCCCTCGTCGATCGACACGGCGGGTTCCCACCGCAGGTCCCGCCGCGTCCGACGCTGGTCGAACCAGTGGGCCGTGGACAGCTGCTCCGCCAGGAACCGGGTCATCGGCGGCTCGTCCTGCCCGGGACGCACGCGCCAGACCGCCTCGACCAGCGAGCCGGCCACCCGCGCGACTCCGGCGGGGACGTGCAGGCGGGGCGCCGGGACCCCGGACGCCGTGCAGATCCCGGCGAGCAGGTCGGCGACGGGCCGCGGCTCGCCGTTCGTGACCACGTAGGCGTTCCCGTGCACGTCCTCGTCGGCGGCGTGCTCCAGGGCCGCCACCATGGCGGAGGCGGCGTTGTCGACGTAGAGCGTGTCGATGAGTGCTGCGCCAGAGTCGAGCAGCGGGAGGCGCCCGGCGCGGGCACGCTCGACGATCCGGCCGACGAGCTGGGTGTCGCCCGGACCCCACACGAGGTGCGGGCGGACCGCGACCACGGCGAGGTCGGGCCCGTCGGCGGCGAGCGCGAGGAGCTCGGCGGCGGCCTTCGTCCGGGCGTAGTCGCCACGCGCCCGCTCCGGCTCGGCGGGCCCGGCGTCGGCACCCGTCAACGACGTCCCGGTGTGCGCGACCGACGGCGAGGAAACGGAGACGAGGCGTCGGACCCCCGCACCGCGGGCGGCGTCGACGAGGTTCCGGGTGCCGTCCACGTTCACGCGGACGAAGTCGGCCGGGTCGCCGGCGAGCGACACCTTCGCGGCGAGGTGCACGACAGCGTCGACGTCGGCCACGGCCCGGTCGAGGGCCGCGGCGTCGGTCACCGTGCCCGCGACGTCCTCCACCCCGGACACGCCGGAGGGCCGACGTTGGAACGTCCGCACCTCGTGTCTGGCGTCCCGGACGGCGGCGGCGGTCGCGCGTCCGAGGAACCCGCTGGCGCCGGTCACGAGCACCCTCACGGGCGCACCATCCGTCCGCCCGCGAGCACCGAGGCGGCCCACCGCGACAGCCGCGTCCGGTCGACCTTCGAGTTGTGCCGGATGTCGGTCGGCAGCGCGGGCACCGTCAGCACCGCGGCGACGGGGACCCCGGCCGCCGAGCGCACCGCGGCGGCGAGCGACGTCGGCGCGAGCCCCGGACGCCGGACGGCCGGCTCGGTCTCGACGACGGCGACGACCTGCTGGGTGCCGGCGGGGCCGATCCCGGCGACCCCGGCCCGGGCGACACCGGCGACGGCCTCGATCCGCTGCTCGGGGCCGACCGGCGTGACGACCCCGTCCGGCGTCGTCACGACGTGCTGCAACCGACCCTCGACCCAGAGGCGGCCGTCGGCGTCGAGGTGCCCGACGTCGCCGGTCCGGTGCCCGCGCGGGTCGTCAACGCCGAGCCGGGACACCCGGTCCGTCCGCCAGAGCCGGTCGTAGCGGTCGCGGACGTGCGGGGCCGCGACGACGATCTCGCCGGTGACACCCGGCTCGTCGGTGACCGCCCCGGTCGGGAGCCCGGAGGCGTCGAGCGGCGCGATCCGCACCCGCACGGACGCCGCCGGCCGGCCGACGCAGATCCCGTCGTCCGGAGCCGACGCGGTCGCGCGCACCCCGTCGAGGTCGACGTCGGTCATGAGCAGCCCCTCGGTCATGCCGTAGGGCGTGTGCGCGGCGGCGTTCGGCATGAGCGTGGTCGCGGCGTCGAGCAGCGCCTCGGAGACGGGGGCGCCGGCGGACAGGAACAGCCGCACCCGGGCGAGCGCGTCGCGGTCCGGGTCGGTGAGCGCCCCGGCCGTCGCGACGACGTTCGCCAGGGCGGCCGGTGAGAGGAACACGACGGTGGCGTCGGCGGCACGCACCGCGTCGGCCACCGCGCGCGCCGTCAGGGTCCGCGGGGCGGTGACGTCCATGTCCGGCGCCACCGAACGGGCTCCGAGCGCCGGCCCGAGGAGGGCGAAGGGGGCGAACCCCGCGACGAGCCCGGTCCCGACGCCGACGTCGTACTGCGCGGCGAGGGTGTCGCGGACCGCGCCGAGCTGGCCGTGCGTGTACACGACGCCCTTGGCGGGACCGGTGGACCCGGAGGTGAAGAGGACCGCGGCGGGCGTCTCCGGCGTGGGGGCGGCTGGGAGCGCGGTGCCGGCCGCGAGCCGACGCGCTCCGCGGCGGGCGACCGACGCGAGCGTGTGCTCGACGCGCAGCGCCCGCCGGGCTGGTGCCGGCAGTGCGACGGTCGCGATGCGACGCCCGGGCCAGCCGAGCGCGCGGGCGGCCGCGAGACCGGGCAGCGCGCCGACGATCCAGTCGGGGCGGGCGCCCTTCACGGCGCGGGTCAGCCCGGCGAGGCCGAGACCGGCGTCCGCGACGACGACCGTCGCACCGACGCGGACCGTCGCGTACAGGGCTGCGGTGAGGTCCGCTCCCGGGGTGACGAGCAGCGACACCCGGTCGCCCGGACGGACGCCGACGTCGAGCAGCCCGGCGGCGACCTCGTCGATGCGGCGCGCGAGCAGCCGCCAGCCGATCGTGCGGGGACCGCCCGACGCCGCCATCTCGACGAGCGCGGGGTCGTCGGAGTCGCGCAGCTCGTCGAGCGCGGCCCACAGGGGCCGGCTCGGCTCGCTCGCGGCGGCGGGACCGGCCGGGAGGCCCTCGTCGCCTCCGTCGGGCACGTGACCGTCCGGCAGGCGGTCGCCGAGCCAGTCCAGCACCGTCCCGGCGACGTCGGCGTCGTCCGGCAGCAGGTGGCCGGCGCCCTCGAACCGGTGCACGTCGGCGTGCGGCAGGCGGTCGGCGAGGTCGTCGAGGTACCGCTCCAGGAACACCGGGTCCCGCGGCCCCCACAGCAGGAGGGCGGGCACGCGCAGCGCTGCGACGCCGACGGCGATCCGGTCGAGTTCCGGGGCGCTCGGGTGCGCCGCGTCGACGGGGATGTCCGCGACGAAGCCGCCGACGCCGCCGCGCCGTGCGGCACCGCGGTACGGCGCACGGTAGGCGTCCGCCGTCGGCCGGTCGAGCCGGGGGTGGGCGATCGCGAGGGTCGTCTCGAGGAAGGCCGGCGTGAGCACGGTCCCCCGGCCGAGGACCTCGGGCCGCAGGGCGAGCCGGAGCGGTGCCGGGATCGGGGCGTCGTCGGGCTGGTGCACGGCGGTGTTGCACGTCGCCACGCCGACCACGAGGTCGGGGTGGTCGACCGCCCAGCCGAGCGACACCACGCCGCCCCAGTCGTGCCCGAGGGTGACGACGGGTCCGGTGAGCCCGAGTTCGTCAGTCAGCGCGCCGAGGTCCCGCACGCGGTCCGCGAGCCTGCGCTGCTCCCCCGTCCGCTCCGAGAAGCCCATGTCGAGCTGGTCGACCGCGACCACGCGCCACGCGGCGCCGCCGGCCCGCGCCGACGCGAGGCTCCGACCCGCGACCGACCGCCACAGGTACGACCAGGTGGGGTTGCCGTGGACGCAGAGCAGCGTGCCGACCGGTGCGACGCCGAGGGCGTCGAGGGAGCCGGCCGTGTCGAGGAGGTGCCAGGTCCGGTCGGGGCGATCCGCGCCTCCCGGCACCGTCACGAGCCGTGACCAGGCGGGGTCGAGTCCGGGCAGGGGCGGCGGGAGCGTCGCCGGAGCCGGGGTGGCGGCGACGCGCGGGAGGCCGGACCTCACCAGCGCAGTTCCATCATCGCCGTGTTGATGCCCGAGCCGACGCCGCCGAGGAACACGCGGTCGCCGCGGGTGATCCCGCCGCGGGAGACCTCGTCCGCCAGGGTGATCGGGATCGACGCCGGACCGACGTTGCCGAAACGCTGGTACGTGGTCGGGACCTTCGAACGCGGGATGCCGATGGCCTCGACGAACGCGTTCGTGTGCACGTCGGAGACCTGGTGCAGCACGTAGCGGTCCATGTCCGCCCAGTCGAAGTGCGAGCGCGCCTCGTTCCAGGCGGCCACGACGAGTTCCATGCCGCCCTTGAGGAGCATCTTCGCGTCGGTGAACATGCCGTCGACGCTGCCGACGCACAGGTCGTACCACTGGGTCGCGGCACGGGTGACGCCGCCGATGATGCGGTGCCCCTCCGGGTGCGCGTCCGCCGGGCCCAGCACGGCGGCCGCGGCACCGGACCCGAGGGTCAGGCTCGCGAACTCGCTCATGAAGTCCTTGCGGTTCCGGCCGCCCTGGTTGAGGCGGTCGATGGTGTTGAGCTGCACCTGGTCGGCGTCCTCGCCGTCCACCACGAGCGCGTACTTGATCTGGCCGGAGTCGATCATGCCCGCCGCCACGCTCATCGCGTTGACGAAGCCGAGGCATGCGTTCGCGATGTCGAAGTTGATCGCGGACGACGGCAGGCCGAGTCCGTGGTGCAGCCGGACGGCGACGCTCGGCTCGAGGTGCGGCCGGGTCACGGAGGTGTTGATGAGCAGGCCGACGTCCTCGGGGCGGATGCCCGCCTCGGCCATCGCACGGCGGCCGGCGTCGATCGCGGCCTCGTGGAAGGTCTGCCCCTCGCCCCAGTTGCGGCGCTCCGTGACGCCGGCGACCCGTTCGAGCAGGCCCATCGGCAGACGCAGGCGCCGGAGCGCGCCCCGGAGCTTCGCCTCGATGTCCGCGGAGGTCGTCACGCGGTCGGCGGTCGTCGTCGCCACGGACAGCAGCGACACGTTCTGGTGCTTCGCCGTGGCGTTGCCCGGGCGCTCGGGTTCGCTGCTCGTCGCCTGGTCGACCGGCCGTTCCGTCATGATCGTCACCGACACATACTTCCGCATCGTGCCTGGATGCGCGATCCGGGTGCGCTGGGCGGAGCCGCTCAGGCGTCCTTCGGGAGCTTCCGCACCTTGCTCCGGCGCCGCCGACGGTCGGGGATCATCGACCGCATCTCCTCGAGCTTGCCGAAGCACAGCAGCCGGTCGCTGGCCTGCAGCTCGACACCGCTGCGCGGGTTCGGGATGACGGTCGCACCGCGGTGCAGGGTCAGGACGGTGATGTCCCGGTCCCAGAGCCCGGACTCCTTGATCGTCTTCCCGACGAGGTCGGCGTTCGTGTGCACGAGGAGCTCCGCGACGCCGTACCCCGTCGACACGCTGAGGCGCTGCCGCACGTCGATCTCCGGGAACGCCACCTGGTTGCCGATGAAGTCGATGATCGCGCCGGCGACGTCGAGCCCGGTCGCGCGCTCGATGCCCTCGAGCCCCGGCGACGAGTTGACCTCCATGACGAGGGGCCCGTCGTTGCCCTCGAGCATGTCGACCCCGGCGACGCGCAGCCCCATGATCTGCGCGGATCGGACCGCGGCCTCCTCGTACTCCGGGCTGAGCGTGACCTTCTCGACCGTGCCGCCGCGGTGCACGTTGGAGCGGAACTCGTCGCCGGAGGCGCTGCGGCGCATCGCGGCCACCACGCGGTCGCCGACGACGAGCGCGCGGATGTCCTTCCCACGGCTCTCCGAGATGAACGACTGGATGAGGACGTTCTGCTTCGTGGAGTGCAGCGTCTCGACGATCGACTCGGCGACCTTCGCCTCCGGCGCGAGGATGACGCCGATGCCCTGGGTGCCCTCGAGCAGCTTGATGACGACGGGCGCCCCGCCGACGCGGTCGATCGCACCGCGGACGTCGGCGCGGCTGTTCACGAACGTCGTCGCGGGCATCCCGATGTGGTGCCGGGACAGGATCTGGTTCGCCCGCAGCTTGTCGCGCGAGTTCGTGATGCCCGTCGCCGTGTTCGGCGTGTACACGTCCATCTGCTCGAACTGCCGCACGACCGCCGTGCCGTAGTAGGTGATCGAGTTGCCGATGCGCGGGAGGACGGCGTCGTAGTCGCTGAGCAGCCGACCGCGGTAGAGCAGGTCGGGTTCCTCGCCGGACAGGTCGATCGCGAACCGCAGCGTGTTGAGCACCTTGACGTCGTGCCCGCGGTCGATCGCGGCGGCCCGGAGACGCTGCGTCGAGTACGCGTGCGGCGCGCGCGACAGGATGGCCAGTTTCATCGGGGTGCTCCGCGGGTGTTCGGGTTCGACGGCGACGCTCAATCAAAGCATGCGGGAGGATGGGCGCATGGCACGCGATCCGAAGACCCCGAACGGCGGTCTCGTCGTGGCCGGATGGCGGGAGTGGGCGGCGCTGCCGGACCTCGGGATCCCGTGGATCAAGGTGAAGCTCGACACCGGCGCGCGGAGCTCGGCGCTGCACGCGTTCGACCTCGAGGAGCTCCCCGGCGACCGGGTCCGGTTCTCGGTCCACCCGTGGCAGGACACCGACGCCGACGCGGCGACGATCGAGTGCGACGTGCACGACCGCCGCATCGTCCGCAGCTCGACAGGACACACGCAGGAGCGCATCGTCGTGCTCACCGAGCTGGCCCTCGCCGGCCGCGTGTTCCAGGCCGAGGTCACCCTGAGCAACCGCGACCAGATGGGGTTCCGGATGCTCGTCGGCCGCGAGGCGCTGCGGCAGGGCTTCCTCGTCGACCCGGCGCGGTCCTTCATGGCCGGCCGCGCGCCGAAGGAGATCCGTCGGCGCAACCGCGGTCGCGCCTGACGTACCGCGGGCGCTTCGCTCCGGTCTCCGTATGGGTGACCTCCCAGGACGACATCCACCAATGACGCCCCCTCGGCGACGCATCGTGAGCGGGGCGACCGTCGGCCTCCTCCTCGCCCTGACCGACTGCAGTTCGAGGACGGCGGCGGTCAGGAGCGTTCGTCAACCGTGATCCGCCCAGTCCGTCGGGGCGCGACCACGGTCAATCGAGGTAGCCCTGGGCGCGCGCGTAGCGGACCGCTGCCGTTCTCGTCGAGATTCCCAGACGTGCGTTGAGCCGAGCAAGATGCGATTTGACCGTGGCTTCGCTCAGAGAGAGCTTCCTGGCGATCTCACCGTTGGTCTCCCCGAGGGCGACCCTCCGCAGCACGTCGACCTCGCGCTCGGTGAGGCGGTCAGCCGGTGCGTGACGTCCCCACAGGAACTGCTGAAGTTGCGGAGACACCCAATAGCCTCCTGCAGCCACCGACTGTGTCGCGGAGATCAATTCATCCGGTGCTGCACCCTTGAGGACGAACCCCGCCGCACCGGCTTCATCGGCGCGCATCACGTCCACCGGTGTCCCGTAACCGGAGAGGATCAGAACGATCGGCGCCGGGTCGAGTGTGCGGAGCCTGCGCGCGGCTGCGATCCCGGCGCTTCGACCGCTGACATCGCCGAAGTCGAGGTCGAGGAGAACGACATCGGGGCGGAACTCTCGCGCCAGGCCCTCTGCCTCCAGAGGAGTCGCAGCCTCAGCGACGACCCGGATGCCACCGGCTTCGAGTGCGACACGGACGCCTACTCGTACAGTGGGGTGGTCATCCGCGATCATCACGGTGATCGACTTGGCCACCCCGGAGTCGGGCGCGCTGCCATCCCGCGGCAGGTCGATCGCGACGATCCTGCCCTCGCCTGCGAAATGGATGTCCATCGTGCCGCCGATCTCCTCGACGTATCCGCGGACTCCTTGGAGCCCGAACGTGTCACGGATGCGGACGGCCCGTTCCGGCGTGGTTCCGTCCACACCGATGCCGTCGTCGGTCATCCGTATCGCGATGCCGTCCTTGCGGCATACGATCGTGACGTCCGCCTGTTCCGCTGAAGCATTCTGAACCACATCTGCCATGAGGCCCTGCACGACCCGCAGGACAGCGGCCTGCTCGCATGGACGGAGTCCGTCGGTGCCCTCGGCACAGAATGCGACACGGAGATCTGCTCGTTCGCACTGCTGTTCGTCCAGCCGACGAAGGGCACCCTCGACGCTGGAGTCTCCCAGGAGTGGGGGCGTACGCGTGCGAACGAACCGGCGAGCGTCGTCGAGCGCCTTTTCAGCGATGGCGTCCGCAGATAGGACGTGCCGCGCACCCTCGCTTTCGGGGGGAATACGCTCCGCAGCTGCAGACAGCAAGTACCGGATACAACCGATGTCCTGCAGAATCGCATCGTGCAATTCACGGACCGAACGAGCACCCTCCACCTGCGCCAGGCTCTCATGGCTTCGCCGGTGTTCCATCGATACCTTCCAATGAACCAGTAGCAACTGGATTCTCGCATGGCGAGCGACCGAGAGCGCACCACTCATACGCCTTGCCCAGTCTCACGGCCCGCGGATCTTGAGCCGCAGCATAGCAAGACACCCATCGAATCTCCCGCCGGTGGTCCGCTTCGCTGAGTACATCGCCGTGAATGAAAAGAGGGTGCACCGCACACTGGCGCGGCGCACCCTCTCAGCTGGTCAGCTCTTGTGAATATCGACGTCGATGGTGTTGTAGAACGCGTTCGGCGTATCGGCTACATCCCACACGCCGTAAATCACGTAGTACCCCTCGCGGTCGTCCGGAATGTTGAGCACCTGCTCAGAGGTGGTCGATGCTACCTGTCCACCACCATCGAAGGTCGCGAGCGGTTCGAGCTCGGCGCGTGTGAGCGGCGCGTTCGGATCCCACCCCTTCTTCGTGATGAAGTACTTCCATTCGGATGTCTTGTGATTCGCCGTGATCGTCCAGTTCACCCGCACCGGGCCAGGATGCACCTCATTCTTCACCCAGCGAGTCACGCTCTGTTCGTCGAGTTCCGGGCCGAACTTCTGATTCACTGATGCTAGCTCTCCATCGCGAGGCCCCTTCTCAGGAAATCCCTTCTCGCCTTCCAGGGACTGTTTGTCGTACTGAGCATTACCAAGCCCCGTGTTCTCGGCCATCGCGGGACGGGCTACGAGATCTGAGCCTTCCCCGCCGACCCATCCGTGAGCGTTCGCCGCACTTGCACCTCCGAAAACAAGTAGTGCGGACAAACCGATACCCCCGAGCACTTTCGGCGATGTTGTGCGCCTCATAGCAATCTCCTTTCACTGTGGCGGGCATGCTGGCATGAATTGCCGGCAGCATCAGGCTACGAACGTCGCGCGCCAAGCACCGCCACACAACGGAGGCATTGAAGTTGCACCTTTCAGATGATCCGCCGCCCACGCCCATGTGAGAGCCGATCAGGTCGTTGATCGTCGTTGCTCATCACGCGACGGGTCCACGGTGTCGAGGACGGCACAGGATCCGTACCGCAGTGTCGAAGGTGCTGCCGGCACGCTCGCCGCAGGACAGCGCACCGCCTTGTGAGCCGTCGAACCGGAGGGCCAGTGCCGGTCCCCCGCACGCCTCCCATCCCCGATGAGGACGAGGGCGCGCGCCGGTCAACCGGCCGAGTTGACCGCCGGAGCCCGCTGGCCGCCCGACGCCTGCGCGCGGCCGGCGCACGCGGAGGCGCACGGCTTGCACGAAATGCGCGGTCTGCGCATTGCGGTGCGCATTGTGTGCAATAGTGGCTGCGCCGGGCCGCCACCGTGACTCGGCAACGAACGATGGAGTTGCGTATGTCCGTACCGATCAAGGCCGCGATCGAGAAGGTCCCCGGCGGGATGATGCTCGTCCCGCTCCTCGTCGGTGCCGTCCTGGCGACGGTGGCACCCGGCACCGCGGACTTCTTCGGGTCCTTCACCGGTGGCCTGCTCACCGGGAGCACACCGATCCTCGCGGTGTTCTACGTCTGCATGGGCGCGAGCATCGACCTCCGCGCGACGCCGTACATCCTCAAGAAGGGCGGCGCGCTGTTCGGCGCGAAGGTGCTGCTCGCCGTCGTGATCGGCGTCGTCGCCGGTCGCTTCATGTCCGAGCTCCCCATCGAGCACGGGTTCCTCGCCGGCCTGTCCGTCCTCGCCCTCGTCGCGGCGTTCAGCGACACCAACGGCGGCCTCTACATGGCGCTCATGGGGCAGTACGGCAAGCCGAAGGACGTCGCCGCGTACTCGATCATGACCATCGAGTCGGGTCCGTTCCTCACGATGCTCATCCTCGGTGTCGCCGGGCTCTCGGCGTTCCCGTGGCAGGCGCTCGTCGGCGCGCTCATCCCCCTCGTGCTCGGCATGGTCCTCGGCTCGCTCGACCCCGCGATGCGCAAGTTCCTGTCGTCCGCGTCCCCCGTGCTCATCTTCTTCTTCGGGCTCGCGCTCGGCTTCGGGATCAGCCTGCAGACCGTCCTCGGCGCCGGCCTGGTCGGGATCCTGCTCGGGCTGCTCGTGCTGTTCGCCGGCGGTGCCGTCCTGTTCCTCGCCGACCGGCTGACCGGCGGCACCGGACTCGGCGGGCTCGCGGCGTCGTCGACGGCGGGCAACGCCGCCGCGGTGCCGATGCTCGTGGCCGCGGCGAACCCGGACTACCGCGAGGCCGCCGGCCCCGCGACGGTGCTGGTCTCCGCCGCCATCGTCGTGACCTCGATCGGCACGCCGCTCGTGGTGTCCTGGTACGCCCGCCACCTCGCGGCGAAGGCCACCCGCGCCGGGGACGGCGCCGCCGAGACCGCGAAGGTCGGCGCCGTCGCCACCGCGCACGACGGAGCCGCCTCGTGAGCGGGACCGCCGCCGGCACCCTGACGATCATCGCCGACGACCTGACCGGCGCCGCCGACGCCGCGGGCGGGTACGGGGCTGCACGGACCAGCGCCGTCGTCCTCGGACCCGAGGTCCCCTGGCCGGAGCCCGACGTGCTCGCCGTCGACACCGAGAGCCGGTACCTGCCCGAGCACGAGGCCGCGGAGCTCGTGGCGGCGGTCGTCCGCCGCTCGGTCGCCCTCGGCCGACCGGTCTTCAAGAAGATCGACTCACTGCTCCGGGGCAACGTCGGCGCCGAGGTGGCCGCGGCCCTCGCCGCACTCACCGACTCCGACCGCGGCCTCGCCGTCGTCGCACCGGCGTTCCCGGGCACCGGACGCACGACCGTCGGCGGCGTGGTGCACGTCGACGGCGTCCCGAACGAGGACGGGGAGTTCGCCGGCGACGTGGCTGCGGCCCTCGCCGTCGCCGGCCTCCGCGTCGAGCGCCTGACGCCCGACCCCGCCGACGGTGCGGAGCAGGTGGCCGCGCGACTCGAGCGCCTGCACGCCGAGGGGGCGGACGCCGTCGTCCTCGACGCCGTCGACGACGACGACCTCGACCGCATCGCCCGTGCCTGCCGGCTGCTGACCACCCCGACCCTGGCGACCGGTTCCGGCGGACTCGCGGCGCACATGGTCCCGTCCGACGGCTCCGCGGCCGCACCCGCGCCGCCGACGACCTCCGTCGACCGGGTCCTGGTCGTGGTCGGGAGCTACTCCGGTCCCGCACGGTCGCAGATCGACGAGCTCGTCCGACGCGGAGCCGAGCACGTCGAGCTGCGGCACCGGGCGGACGGCGAACAGGCCGCGGTCGACCAGATCTCGAGTGCCCCGTCCGACGTCGTCCTGACGCCCGACCTGCTCGTGCCGGTCGACACGGCGAACGCCCTCGACGTGGCGGCCGCACTCGCGGCGACCGTCACCCGCATCGCCCACCGGTTCGACGCCCTCGTGCTGACCGGTGGCGAGACCGCCCGAGCCGTCCTCGACGCGCTCGGCATCGACACCGTCCACGTGCACGGCAACGTCGAACCGGGTGTCGTCCTGAGCACCCACCCCGACCACCGGCCGGTCTTCGTGACGAAGGCGGGGGCGTTCGGCGACGCCGGCACCCTCGCCCGCACCGTCCGGGCCCTCCGACAGCAGCACATCGAGCAGTAAGGAAGAACAATGAAGCCGATCATCGCGATCACCATGGGGGACGCCGCGGGCGTCGGACCCGAGATCATCGCCAAGGCCATGGCCGACCAGGCCACCCGCGAGCTCGCCACCATGTTCGTCGTCGGCGACCTCCGTCGCCTGCAGCTCGCCATGGACGTCGTCTCCAGCCCGCTGCGCGTCAACCGCATCAGCGACCCGTCGGAGGCGACGGACGACCCGACCACCATCGACGTCCTGGACGTGCCCTGCATCCCCGAGGACCTGCCGTGGGGCGAGCTGTCCGCCGAGGCGGGGCACGGTGCGTTCCTGTTCATCCAGAAGGCCGTCGAGCTCGCGTCGGCCGGTGCCGTCGACGCGATCTGCACCGGTCCGCTCAACAAGGCCGCGCTCCACATGGGCGGGCACGCCTACCCCGGGCACACCGAGATGCTCGCGGACCTCGCGGGCGTCGAGGAGGTCTCGATGATGCTCACCGCCCCGAACATGCGCGTCATCCACGTCACCACGCACCTCGGCCTCGTCGACGCCGTCGCGGCGATCGACGGCGACCGCGTGCACCGCACCATCGCCCGCGGGAACGAACTGCTCGTCCGCTCCGGCATCGAGCGTCCCCGCATCGCCGTCGCGGCCATCAACCCGCACGGCGGCGAGAACGGCCTCTTCGGCAACGACGAGGAGGCGCAGAAGATCGCGCCCGGCGTCGAGCGCGCGCGCGCCGAGGGGATGGACGTCGTGGGGCCGCTCCCCGCCGACACGCTCTTCATGCTCGCCAGCCGCGGCGACTACGACCTCGTCGTGGCCCAGTACCATGACCAGGGCCACATCCCCGTGAAGGTGCTCGGGCTGAAGAACGGGGTGAACGTCACCGTGGGGCTGCCCTTCGTCCGCACCTCGGTCGACCACGGCACCGCGTTCGACATCGCCGGGAAGGACATCGTGGACCACGAACCGCTGCTCGAGGCCCTCCGCCAGGCCGCCGACCTGTCGCCCGAACGCGACGGCGACCGGTAGCGTGCTCGCCCGCGATCGCCGACGCGAGATCGGCCACCTGCTGCAGGAGAAGCCCGTCAACGTCGACGAGCTCGCAGCGGTGTTCTCGGTCTCCGCGTCGACGATCCGGCGGGACCTGGACGCGATGACCCGCAGCGGCGACATCGTCCGCACGTACGGCGGCGCCCGCACGATCAACGGTCCCGAGCGCAGCCTGCGGGAGCGCGAGTCGATCGCGGTCGAGCAGAAGGCCGCGATCGGTCGCCTCGCCGCCTCGTTCGTCGAGGCCGGCGCCGTCGCGGTGCTCGACGCCGGCACGACGGTCGGCGCCCTGGCGAGGAGTCTGGCCCACCGCGAGGGCATCACCGTCGTGACCAACGGCCTGACCACGACGAACGTCCTGGAGCACAGCGCCGGGGTCGAGCTCATCGTGGTCGGCGGGCGACTGCGGCACATCAGCTCCGGCTTCGTCGGGCCGTTCGCGGAGCGTGTGATGGCGGACGTGTCCGCCGACGTCGCGTTCCTGAGCGCCGACGGCGTCTCGGCGGAGCACGGACTCTGCGAGGAGACCCCGGAACAGGCGTCCCTGAAGCACGTCATGGTCGAGCGCGCGCGGGAGCTGTACGTGCTCGCGGACGCGTCCAAGCTCGGCTCCGCCTCGGCGCACTGGTGGACCCGGCTGGACCGACCGTGGTCGCTCGTCACCGACGACGGCGCGACCGAGGAGCAGCTCGACCCCTTCCACGCCGCCGGCTCGGTGACGGTCCACGTCGCGACGACGGGTACGGCCGCGGCCCAGCGCTGATCGCGTCGGCGCAGCGGCGGGCCGGGAGGCGCGTGGTCCGTCCGCAGGACCTGCCGGGGAGCAGCCGCAGTCACCACGCCCGCGGAACGGACGTTGGCACGGAGGGTACTCCCGCGCTAGCGTGACGTCGAGCACCCCTCGACACGACAGCGGAGTCATGGCAACGAAGCGCTGAGCCGGTACCAGGCCGGCTCCCCCTCATCCGCGGACCACCGGTCCGCGGCTCCTGCACGCCCGCACGGCGACGACGCCGTGCGACGACTCCGAGGGACTCCCCGTGTTCACCGTCCACGCCCGCCTCCGGGCTTCCGTCTCCACGCTCGCCGAGCACCGCTTCGTCACCTTCGCGGTGCTCGTCGACACGATCGGCGCCGGCCTCACCCTGCCGCTCACCGTCGTCTACTTCACGCTCACCACCGACCTCACGCTCGCGACCATCGGCCTGCTGTCGACCGCGGCGTCGCTGCTGGCACTCCCGATCGGGTTGCTCGGCGGCGTGCTCACCGACCGGTTCGGCGCGAAGGCGTCGATGATCACGAACAACCTCATGTCCGCCGCCGGTTTCGCGCTGTACCTGGTCGCGCACGACCCCGTCCTGGTCTTCGCCGCGGTGTTCCTCGCGAACGCGTCGGAACGGCTGTACTGGACGTCGTGGACCGCCTACGTCCACGACCTGTCCGACGGCCGGCCGTTCGAGCGGTGGTTCGCCTTCCTCGAGGCGACCAAGGCGGCGGCGCTCGGAGCCGGCGCGGTCGTCGCCGCCGTCACCCTCGCGGGCGGCGGCACGGCGGGCCTGCGCTGGCTCGTCCTCGCCAACGTCGTGACGAGTGTCACGGCGGCGGGAGTCTTCGCGACGCAGCGGACCGGGTCCGTCCGGTCCGCCCGGGCCGGCGCCGACGACCCCGACGACGTCCGCACCGGTTCGCTCCGCGAGTTCGCGTCCGACCGGTCGATGCGTCTCGTCACGCTCGGGCAGCTCCTGCTCGGTCCGGCGATGGTGCTGCCGTACGTCGCGCTGAGCGTCCTGTTCGTGGAGCGGTGGCACATGTCGGCGGCGGTCGCGCCGGTGCAGTTCGCGGTCGCGACCGGACTCGCCGCGCTCCTGCAGACCTCGGTGACCCGCTGGGTAGCGGGCCGGGACCGGGGCGTCCTCGTCGCCGCGGGTGCCGGCATCACGGCGCTGACCGTCGTCCCGCTCGTCGCCCTGCCCGCGCTCGACGGCGTCGCCGCGTGGGCGTACGTCGTCACCGCCGGGGTGGCCCTCGCCGTCGCAGACATGGTCGCCCTGCCCGCGGCGAACGCGGTGATGGCGGAGGCGCCGCACGCGCGGGTCCGCGGTCGGGCGATCGGCGTCTTCCAGACCGCCGGCTCGGTCGGCATGGCACTGTTCCCGCTCACCCTCGGGCTCCTCGACACCGACGTGCCGTGGCTGCTCTGGGCGCTCACCGCGGCGGTGTTCGTCGGGGCCGCCTGGTCGTGGCGGGCCGCGGTCGCGGGGTTGCCGGCCCGGGTGCGGGTGGCGACGACGGCGGACGCGGACGCGTGACGGACGGGAGGCCCGGATCGCGTGACCGACGCCGGTCACGCGATCCGGGCCTCCAGGCCGTGCCGGCCACGCGCTAGCTGTACCCGGCCATTAGGTTGGTGCCAGGCGGGTGGTCGGTGGGTGGCCTCCGAGGGCTGAGTGGCGTCGTTCAGTGTTGTAG
>Ga0265798_10003000_pt1 | contig 24363 bp, 20 predicted proteins | sample P3T30metagenome_FD_192430 | JGI IMG/M metagenome (GOLD analysis project Ga0265798, IMG submission 192430) | Plant litter microbial communities from East Loma Ridge, Irvine, California - P3 T30 | ecosystem: Environmental > Terrestrial > Plant litter > Unclassified | place: USA: California...
CACATCGAGCTCGACGACGGCAGCCAATACCAGGGCTGGTTCGCCCACGGCAAGCCCAATGGCGAAGGCACGCGCAGCGATGCGGCGGGCAATCAGTTCACTGGCACCTTCGTCAACGGCCTGCTCGAAGGCCACGGTACGTTCAGCAATGCCGACGGCGACCAGTACATCGGCAACTTTCATCTCAACCAGCTGCACGGCCGAGGCCGCTACGAGAATGCCGCGGGCGACGTGTGGATCGGCACCTTCAAGGACGGCGTGCTCACCGGCAAGGGCGAGATGTTCGCCAGCGATGGCAGCCACTACAAGGGCGAGTTCGCCGACTGGCGCTTCAGCGGCAAAGGCTGGCTGGCGCTGGCCGACGGCAGCATCTATAGCGGCACCTTCGAGAACGACACCTATCAAGGCCAGGGTACCCTGACCCTCAAGGATGGCAGCAGCCAGGTCGGCTACTGGCTCAACGGCCAGCGCATTCGCGACGCTCAGGGTCACCTGTTGCCCGACCCGCTGGAACTGGGCCTGCTCAACCAGGGCCAACTGCTGGAGCAGGCACTTGCGGCCGTTCCGCCCTCCACCGCTGCCATCGAGCTGTACAGCCTGGCACTGGGCGGTGACGGCAAACAAAGCGTGTTCATGCGCGAAGCCGACTACGTCACCGGCCTGCTGGCCAATCGTTTCGGTGCCGTGGGGCAGATCACCCTGGCCAACCATCGCGATCACCTGGCCGATCGGCTGATGGCCAGCCGCGAGACCCTGAGCCGCAGCGTCCAGACGCTGGCCGCGCGCAGCGGTCCGGAAGACCTGGTGTTCATCTACCTGACCAGCCACGGTACCAGCGAGCATGAACTGGTGCTCGACCAGCCTCGCCTGCAGTTGGGCGACCTGCCGGCCGATGAGCTGGCCGCCGTGCTGGCACCGCTCAAGGGCCGTGACAAGGTGGTGGTCATCTCGGCCTGCTACTCGGGCGGGTTCATTCCTGCGCTCAGGGACGAGAAAACCCTGATCATGACCGCCTCGCGAGCCGACCGTGTGTCCTTCGGTTGCTCCGAAGAAGCCGACTTCACCTATTTCGGCGACGCCCTGTTCGCCCAGGCATTCAACCAGACAGACGACCTGCAGCAGGCGTTCGAACTTGCCAGCCGGCACGTTGCCGAACGGGAGATCGCCGACAATTACGAGGCCTCGCAGCCTCAAATCTGGGCGCCCAAAGGGGTGCTCGCGCATTGGCAGCGATTGCGCCATCAGCAGGCCAAGCGCGCGTTGCTCGACACCGCCACACCTGACGACAAGCCATAGGGCATCCGCTTCACGCTGCCTGTATCAAGGGAGATATTGCATGTACTTGACGCCGCAGCACATCCTTCTCGCAGGTGCCACGGGCCTGACCGGCGAGCACTTGCTCGATCGCCTGCTCGCCGAGCCGACCGTGCAGCGAGTCCTGGCACCTACCCGCCGCCCCCTGGCCGAGCATGCGCACCTGGAAAATCCGGTGGGGCCGTTGCTGCCCTCGCTGACAGACTTGCAGGGGCCGGTCGACATCGCCTTCTCCTGCCTGGGTACGACCATCAAGCAGGCCGGCTCCCAGGAGGCGTTTCGCCAAGTCGATCACGACCTCATCGTCGCCTATGCCCAGCGCGCCCTGGAACTTGGGGCGCGGCACTTTCTGCTGATCAGCGCCATCGACGCCGACCCGCAATCCTCGGTGTTCTACAACCGCGTCAAAGGTGAAACCGAAGAGGCGCTGCGTGCGCAGGGCTGGCCGCAACTGACCATCGCCCGCCCATCGCTGCTGCTCGGCGACCGCGTCGAGGCGCGCCTGGCCGAGCGCATTGCCGGCCCCCTGTCGAAACTGATTCCGGGCAAGTACCACGGCATCGAAGCGCTGCAACTGGCCCGCGCGCTGTGGCGCCTGGCGCTCGAGGAGCAGGACGGCGTGCGCGTGGTGGAATCGGACGAGTTGCGGCGCCTGGGCAAATAGCTTGCCGTTCACGCCTCAGTCGTCGCTGCCGTGGTGGTGCTCGCCCCACCGCGGCAGCATGTCCTGGGGAATATCGAGCAGATTCAGCACCCGCGCGACGACGAAGTCGATCAAGTCGTCGATGGTCTGCGGCTGGTGATAGAAGCCCGGTGCCGCCGGCAGGATCACCGCGCCCATCTGCGACAGCTTGAGCATGTTCTCCAGGTGGATGGTCGAGAATGGTGCTTCGCGCGGCACCAGGATCAACTGCCTACGTTCCTTGAGCGTCACGTCCGCAGCGCGCTCGATCAGATTGTTGCAGGCGCCGGTGGCAATGGCCGACAAGGTGCCGGTCGAACACGGCACCACCACCATCGCACTCGGCGCGCCGGAACCCGAGGCCACCGGCGACATCCAGTCTTCCTTGCCATACACGCGGATCTGTCCGGCGGACGCCCCGGTGTATTCGTTGAGAAAGGCCTGCATGGCCTGCGGCTTGGCCGGCAGGGTGACGTCGGTCTCGGTGGCCAGCACCAGCTGCGCGGCCTTGGAGATGAGGAAATGCACCTCGCGGTCCTCGCGCACCAGGCAGTCGAGCAGGCGCAAACCATACTGCGCGCCCGACGCGCCGGTCATGGCCAGGGTGATGCGATGGGGGCCGCTCATTTGAGGGCCTCTGCCAGTTTCAGATGCAGGCCGCCGAAGCCGCCGTTGCTCATGATCACCACATGGGTGCCGGGCCGAGCCTGGCCCTTGACCCGCTCAATGATGGCTTCCAGCGAATCGGCCACGACCGCCGGGACCGGGCACTGCGCCGCCGTCGCGGCGAGGTCCCAGCCCAGGTTCGGTGGCGCGTACCAGATCACCTGATCGGCGTCGCGGACGCTGTCGGGCAGGCCGTCGCGGTGGGCGCCAAGCCTCATGGAGTTGGAACGCGGCTCGATCACGGCAATCAGCGCTGCGTCGCCGATGCGCTTGCGCAGGCCGTCCAACGTCGTGGCAATGGCCGTGGGGTGGTGCGCGAAGTCGTCGTAGAGGGTGACGCCCTGCACTTCAGCGACCCATTCCATGCGCCGCTTGACGCTCTTGAACGCGCACAGCGCCTCGATACCCAACGGCGCAACCACACCTACATGACGGGCGGCGGCCAAGGTTGCCAAGGCATTGGCCACGTTGTGCTGGCCGGTCAGCGGCCAATCCACCGTGCCCTGCACCACACCTTCGAACGACACCTCGAAGCGCGAGCCATCGGCGCTGAGCAGATTCGCCTGCCACTGGCCGTTCTCGCCCGTGGTCTGCACCGGTGTCCAGCAGCCCATCTCGATCACGCGACTCAAAGCCGGCTCGGTGGTGGGGTGGATGACCAGGCCCTCGCTGGGCACCGTGCGGATGAGGTGATGGAACTGGCGCTCGATAGCCGCCAGGTCGGGGAAGATGTCAGCGTGATCGAATTCTAGGTTGTTGAGGATCGTGGTCCGCGGACGGTAGTGGACGAACTTGGAACGTTTGTCGAAAAACGCACTGTCGTATTCGTCTGCCTCGACCACGAAGAACGGCGTCTGCCCCAGGCGGGCGGACACCGCGAAATTCTGCGGCACACCGCCGATCAGGAAGCCCGGCGCCATGCCGGCATGCTCCAGCACCCAGGCCAGCATGCTGCTGGTGGTGGTCTTGCCGTGGGTACCGGCCACGGCCAGCACCCAGCGCCCCTGCAGCACATGGTCGGCCAGCCACTGCGGACCGGACACATAGGGCAGGCCCTTGTTCAGCACGTATTCGACCGCCGGATTGCCGCGCGACAGGGCATTGCCGATCACCACCAAATCGGGCGCAGGCTCCAGTTGGGCGGCGTCGTAGCCCTGGGTCAGTTCGATGCCCTGAGCCTGCAACTGGGTGCTCATGGGCGGATAGACATTGGCGTCCGAGCCCGTGACACGGTGGCCCAGTTCCTTGGCGAGCACCGCCAGAGAGCCCATGAAGGTGCCGCAGATACCGAGAATGTGAATGTGCATGGTTGGCCTCGTAAAACGTCGAGGCAGGGTAGCGTAGGGTAGGAAAAATCTCATCCTTTGATTGGCGATCACCCGCTTGCGGTCCATGACTGCACAACGGTTTCAAAGCACCGCGCTCGCCTTTGTTCTACGCTTATGGGGCGCTATCGCGCGTACTCCACAGAATCACAACAGCAGGAGACTCCCCATGCGTTACGCACACCCGGGCACCGAAGGCGCCAAGGTCGAATTCAAGGCCAAGTACGGCAACTATATCGGCGGTGAGTTCGTCGCGCCGGTGGACGGCAACTACTTCACCACCACCTCGCCGGTGAACGGCAAGCCCATCGCCGAATTCCCCCGCTCCAACGCCCGCGACATCGACAAGGCGCTGGACGCCGCCCATGCCGCCGCCGATGCCTGGGGCACGACGTCGGTGCAGGCTCGCTCGCTGGTCCTGCTGAAGATCGCCGACCGTATCGAACAGAACCTGGAAACCCTGGCCATCACCGAAACATGGGACAACGGCAAGGCCATTCGCGAAACCCTGAACGCCGACATTCCGCTGGCAGCCGATCATTTCCGCTACTTCGCCGGCTGCCTGCGGGCGCAGGAAGGCAGCGCAGCCGAAATCGACGGCAACACCGTGGCCTACCATATCCACGAACCGCTGGGTGTGGTCGGGCAGATCATCCCCTGGAACTTCCCGATCCTGATGGCCGCCTGGAAGCTGGCCCCGGCACTGGCCGCCGGCAACTGCGTGGTGCTCAAGCCGGCCGAGCAGACGCCCCTGGGCATCACCGTGCTGATGGAGTTGATCGGCGACCTGCTGCCGCCGGGAGTGCTCAACGTGGTCCAGGGTTTCGGCAAGGAGGCCGGCGAAGCGCTGGCCACCAGCAAGCGCATCGCCAAGATCGCCTTCACCGGCTCGACGCCGGTGGGCTCGCACATCATGAAATGCGCTGCCGAGAACATCATTCCTTCGACGGTGGAGCTGGGCTGCAAATCGCCGAACATCTTTTTCGAAGACATCATGCAGGCCGAGCAGACCTTCATCGAAAAAGCCGCCGAGGGCCTGGTGCTGGCTTTCTTCAACCAGGGCGAGGTGTGTACCTGCCCGTCCCGCGCGCTGGTGCAGGAGTCCATCTACCCGGCCTTCATGAAAGAGGTCATGAAGAAAGTCGAGCAGATCAAGCGAGGCGATCCGTTGGACACCGACACCATGGTCGGCGCCCAGGCGTCGGAACAGCAGTTCGACAAGATCCTGTCCTACCTGGAAATCGCCAAGGGCGAAGGCGCCGAACTGCTCACCGGTGGCCAGGTGCAGAAACTCGAAGGTGACCTGTCGACTGGCTATTACATCCAGCCAACCCTGCTCAAGGGCACCAACAGGATGCGCGTGTTCCAGGAGGAAATCTTCGGCCCGGTGGTCAGCATCACCACCTTCAAGGACGAAGCCGAGGCCTTGGCCATCGCCAATGACACCGAGTTCGGCCTGGGTGCCGGGGTCTGGACCCGCGACATCAACCGTGCCTGGCGCATGGGCCGCGGGATCAAGGCCGGCCGAGTGTGGACCAACTGCTACCACCTGTACCCGGCGCATGCCGCGTTCGGTGGCTACAAAAAATCCGGCGTGGGCCGCGAGACCCACAAGATGATGCTGGACCATTACCAGCAGACCAAGAACCTGCTGGTCAGCTACGACATCAACCCGCTAGGCTTCTTCTAGCCGTACGTCAGCGGCGTGACGCCCGGCGCCCGCCGCTGCACTTATCCCTGTGATGTTTCTCCGTCCGGCACATGACCGTTCGTCGGTTGCACCGCCCTGGCGCGCTGAGCCAACAAACCTGCCTCACCCATCGGTATACTGCGCGGATTCTTCAAGTCCGGATCAGCACAGGTACCCCCATGGAATTCAGCTTCATCGACCTCATCCTGCATCTGGATGTGTACCTCACCATGCTGGTGACCCAGTACGGCACATGGGTCTACGCGATCCTGTTCCTGGTGATTTTCTGCGAAACTGGCCTGGTGGTGATGCCTTTCCTGCCCGGCGACTCGTTGCTGTTCATCGCCGGCGCAGTGGCAGCCGGTGGCGGCATGGACCCGTTCCTGCTCGCAGGCCTGCTGATGACCGCCGCCATTCTGGGCGACAGCACCAACTACATCGTCGGTCGTACCGTGGGCGACAAGCTGTTCAGCAATCCGGACTCGAAGATCTTCCGTCGCGATTATCTGGATCAGACCCACGCCTTCTATGCTCGCCACGGCGGCAAGACCGTGACCCTGGCGCGCTTCCTGCCGATCCTGCGCACCTTCGCCCCGTTCGTGGCCGGTGTCGGCAAGATGCACTACCCGCGCTTCCTGGGCTTCAGTGTGCTGGGCACGGTGTTGTGGGTCTGTGGCCTGGTGACCCTGGGTTACTTCTTCGGCAACATGCCGTTCATCAAGCAGAACCTGACCCTGCTGATCGTGGCGATCATTCTGATTTCGCTGTTGCCCATGATCGTCGGTGTGCTGCGCAGCCGCACGAGCCGCACCGCGCCTACGCGCTGAGAACATGTGGTCCTACAAGGCCTTGCGGCGACAGCGGACCCTGCACCGCCACCGCATCGATGAATCGCTGTGGCAAGCGGTGCGCGGCGATCTGCCGATTCTCGATGGCCTCGATGCACAGCAGGACCAGCACCTGCGCGAGACCTGCGTGCTGTTCCTGCAGGCCAAGGCCCTGACCTGCCTGCCCGGTGTCGAACTCGACGATCGCGCCCGCCTTCATTTTGCGGCACAGGCGCAGTTGCCGTTGCTGCAACTGGGCGATCTGGACTGGTATCAGGGCTTCCACGAAATCGTCCTGTATGCCGACGATTTCGTCAGCCCGCAGCGTTACCGCGATCCCAGCGGCGTGGAGCACCAGTGGGACGGCGAGCACAGTGGCGAGGCCTGGCAACAGGGGCCGGTCATTCTCGCCTGGTCGGGGGTCATGGCCAGTGGCAGCTGGGATGGTTACAACCTGGTCATCCACGAACTGGCGCACAAGCTCGACATGCTCAACGGCGACGCCAACGGCCTGCCGCCGCTGCACGGCGACATGCGTGTGAGCGACTGGGCCAGCGCCATGCAGCATGCCTACGACGACTTGAATCGCCAGCTCGATGCCGATCCCGATGCGGAAACGACCATCGACCCGTATGCCGCGGAAAATCCGGCGGAGTTCTTCGCCGTTACCAGTGAGTATTTCTTCACCGCCCCGGATTTGCTGCATCAGGCCTACCCGCTGGTCTATGAGCAGCTGCGCCTGTTTTATCGCCAGGATCCGCTGCAGCGGCTTTCGGCCCTGCCCCCGACCTGCGTAACGCCCTGACGCGGCTTGCGCCGCGGCTACAGGGAAGGTGATTGCCGGCAAACGCGGCGTTGGGAAATGCGATGCCCTGCATTGCGTGGATGAACACGGTCCCCTGTAGCAGCGGCGCAAGCCGCGTCGGCAGGCGCTGCACACGGCCGGGGCCGGACCGCGGCGCGTATGGCATGCGTTCCTACAATGTGCCTATAATCGCGCCCACATTTTCGGCCTGTACGGCCTTCAGACTGGCCCAAACCACGGGGGCAACGCCTAATGAGCTACAGCAAGATTCCAGCCGGCAAAGACCTGCCGAACGACATCTACGTCGCCATCGAGATTCCGGCCAACCACGCGCCGATCAAATACGAAATCGACAAGGACAGCGACACCCTGTTCGTCGACCGTTTCATGGCCACGCCGATGTTCTACCCGGCCAACTACGGCTTCATCCCCAACACCCTGGCCGATGACGGCGACCCCCTCGACGTGCTGGTGGTTACCCCTTACCCAGTCACTCCAGGTGCAGTCATCCGCGCCCGTCCGGTCGGCATCCTGCACATGACCGACGACGGCGGCGGCGACGCCAAGGTCATTGCCGTACCGCACGACAAGCTGTCGCAGCTGTATGTGGACGTCAAGGAATACACCGATCTGCCGCCGCTGCTGCTGGAACAGATCAAGCACTTCTTCGAGAACTACAAGGATCTCGAAAAAGGCAAATGGGTGAAGATCGAAGGCTGGGGCAACGCAGACGCCGCCCGCGCCGAAATCACCAAGTCGGTCGCCGCGTTCAAGGGCTGAGCCGTCGCTGTACGAAAAACCCCGGCCATGGCCGGGGTTTTTCATGGGCGCTGCAAAGGTATCGGGCGAAAAGAGATTTGCACAGGCGAGCGGCCCTGCGTATTCTTTGGCCCTCACCAGCCCAGGCTGGTCATCAGTTGCAGGCGGTTGCGGCTTACCAAAAGTAAGGCAAGATCGTCGACGAGAAGCCGGCCATAAGCCGGCTTTTTAATGCCCCGAGAAAGTCCGCAGCGCCTGTTTCGCGGCCACGGACCGCTCCTACCGAACAGCAGCGGAAACACGCTCCCTGTGAAAGCGGTCATCGGCCACGAAGACTCCACCGCGGCCGCCCCGACCCTGCCCTCATCACCCCTCGCAGAACCGAATCCGGTTACCGAAGGGGTCATACACCTCCAACAGCCGCCCCCAGCCCTGCTCGACGATCTGCGGACGGCCGTAGCCATAACGCTTGGCCAGCAGCTCATCACGCAACGCTTCGACACCGTGCATCGGCACGAACACGGTCGAGCCCGGTGAGCAATCGCCGTGGTGTTCGGAAAGATGCAGCTGCAGATTCCCCCGCTCGACACCCACGTACAGCGGCAGGTCGGCCTCGAAGCGATGCTCGAACTCGACCGTGAAACCCAGGAAGTCCAGATAGAACTCGCGGGCCTTGGCTTCATCGAAGATCCGCAGGATGGGGATGGCTTTGTCGAAACCGATCACCGCTGACGCAGTCGGTGCCAGGGTGGCCGAAGCGGTGTTCCAGTCCTTGTGCCCCAGCTGCCGGGCAACCATTTCCAGGGCGGTGGAATGCGATACGTCGTGACCCTGCGCCTGCAGTGCGACGCGCAGCGTCTTGGCCATCTGCTTGGCGTGCTCGATTGAAAACATGACAACTCCCGAGTCGATGCATGCTGGTGCTCGCGTTGCCAGGCCTCGACCATCAATAGAGGTGTGAAGGCGTGAGGGTGCAACAATGCTTTCACCTTTCCTTGCGGAGCGAGCGGCGGGCAGCATGGGCCGCCGTCGATGTTAGCGCAAAGCGTCGAAGGGGTCACCACGAGACACTCTCGCCGCTGGAAAATCCCGTTTTTCAGACACGATTAAAAGGCCTGCATGGCCATAGAAAATATCGTGACTGGGGCGTGGGCAACCGGCGCGAAAAAACCCGTGTGCAGGAATTTTCAGACCCGCCGACTCGCATGCATGGGGATATCGTTGTGGGTGATTGGCGAGGGCTGCGATGACAGGCTCATGCGTGCGAACGGTGCGTGCCCGAGTGTAAGAATCCTTTCAAACCAAGCCTGTTCCGCCTCGATTGACCGTGCCCTGGCGCGCTGCTAACTCTTAGGACAGCGACACCGACCGTCAGTTTTCCTTCGAGGCGCTATCCATGAATACAGCCACGACCGCCCTACCCCCGGCCTTGCCGCCAGAGGCTTCGAGCACCCGCTCGATCGCCGCTGCGCTGTCGCACCAGAGCATTCACAACCTGGAGCGCTATTACGATCACTGGGCTCGCCACTATGACGCCGATGTCGAGGCCGAAGCCTATTGCGGGCCGACGATGGTCGTCGACTTGCTCGATGCCGTGGCTCAGCGAGGCAACCTCGGTCACGACAGTCGCGTGCTCGATGCCTGCTGCGGCACCGGCCTGGTCGGACGCACCCTGCAGGAGCGCGGCTATCGGCAGATCAGCGGCTGCGACCTGTCCCGGCCCATGCTCGACCAGGCTCAGGCTTCCCGGGCCTACCAGCATCTGCACAGCCAGATAGACCTGACCCAGCCGTTGCCACCGGCCCTGCTTCGGCACTTCGACGCGGTGGTCTGCTGCGGCGCCTTCATTCCCGGGCACCTGCCTGCCTCCGCACTGCGTGGCCTGGTCGCCATGACCCGGCCTGGCGGCGTGGTGGTGCTGAGTGTTCGCGAGACTTACTTCGACACCGCCGGCTTCGAGCCGTTGTTGCAAAGCCTGGGGCGCGAGCAGGGACTCGTCGTGCTCGAAGCCCGGATGTCGGCCCGCTACCTGCAAAATGCGTGCGCCCACTACCTGGCCTTGTACGTCGCATGAACGGGGTCTACGACATGCCGGTTCTTCCTGTCATCTCCCTGGCGCAACTGGCGGCAGGTGAGCCTGGGGCAATTGCGCAACTGAGCGCAGCGTGCGCCGACGACGGCTTCTTCTATCTGGTGGATCACGGACTTCCGGCCGCGCTGATCGAGCGCTACCTGAGTGCCGCCGAGGCGTTCTTCGCGCTGCCGGAATCGCTCAAGCAGCGCTTCGGCCATGCTCACCAGCCCGGCTATCCGCACACCGCGCGGGGTTACGTCGGGGCCTATGGCGAAACGCTGCATCCCGATGCAGGCCCGGACAACAAGCAGCACCTGGACTGGGGCATCGACCGGCCCGGTGGCGCGCCGTTCAGCGGCCCGAGCCTGCTCCCCGGTGAAGACTTCGCACCCGGCCTCAACGCCTGCGCCTACGCCCTGCAGGGCAACGTCATGGAACAGGTGTTCCCCCAGCTGCGCCAGGCCATCGCCAGTGCCTTGCAGCTGCCAGCGCAGGCGTTCGATGCGCACTTCCGTCAGCCAACCCTGATCCAGCGCGCTTCATATTATCCAGCCGGGGCGGGAACGGCCGGCAAACATACCGACAACGGCTTTCTCACCCTGCTGATCCAGCAACCCCTGCCGCAGCCTTCACTGCGCATCTACAGCCGTGGCCAGTGGCTCGACGTGCCGTGCCTGGAGGGCGCGGTACTGGTCAATCTGGGCGACATGCTGCAGCGCTGGACCAACGAGCGCCTGGTCAGCACCGCGCATCAGGTCCTGCATCGTCAGCCGAGCCCACGGGTGTCACTGGCGTTTTTCATCTACCCGGATATCGACGCGATCATCGCACCCATCGGCGGCGGGCCAAGCTTCTCCACGGCCGAGGTGATGCTGGAGAACTTCGATTCGATCTGGGTACGCAAGCAGGGCGCTGGAAGGGCCCGCCAACTGGTTTGAACACACAAGGATTGGTTCGATGACCCCCTCTATCGGTTTTATCGGCGCAGGCAACATGGGCCGCCCATTCGTTCGCGCATTGCTCGACAACGGCTTCACAGTGACCGTCCACGACCATGACCCCGGTTGCGAGCGCTGGGTACGCAGCCAAGGTGCGCACTGGGCAGCGACCCCCGCCGCTGCGGCCGAAGGCGCCGCCGTGCTGATCACCTGCCTGCCGCTGCCCAGGCACGTACGCGAAACGATGCTCGGTCACAGCGGCGCCCTGGCTGCTCTGGGCAGTGGCGCGGTATGGATTGACACCTCGACCACCGACTACCACAACACGCTGGATATCGCCCGACTGGCCGGGCAGCGCGGGGTCATGAGCCTGGAAGCACCGGTCAGCAACCTCTCGCACATGGGCGTGGACTTCAACAACGTCTGCTTCTATGTCGGCGGCGAGCAAGCGGCGTGCGACATCGCGCGCCCGGTGCTGGACGCGATGGGCCAACACACGCTTCACGTCGGCGCCATTGGTCACGGCCAGTCGGTCAAGCTACTGACCAACCTGTTGTTCTACGGCGCCACGCTGGCGTGGGGCGAGCTGTTGCTGGTGGCACAGAACCAGGGCCTGGACCTGCGCTGGCTGTGGAACGTGGCGAAGGACTCGCGAGCCGATTGCTTCGTCGTCGACCAGGTCACACCGATGCTCCTCGACGGCAGCTATGACCACTCCTGCACCCTGGAGATCACCGTCAAGGACATGGCCCTGACCGTGGCCCTGGCCGACGAACTCGATGTCGAGCTGCGGCTGGGTCGCTGGATCGAGACGCGCTATCGCCAGGCCGGCAAACGTTATCCGGCCCATGCCAACCACCTCAAGGTGGTGGCGCTGATGGAAACGGAAAACCAGCGCCGCCTGCTGATCGACGGTTTCACCGCGCCCTCCCCCTATGGCGCCGACCGCACCTATCGCCATCCCGGCACCTTTGTCATCGACGCGCGCGGGCGGCGCAAGCCCAGCTTGCCGGAACGCTTTCGCTACCCGCTCAGCCATCCCGCCTGCGGTCGCTACGCCCAGTGCCTGCTGGAGGTCATGGCCTGGATCAACCACAACCTCCGGCAGGAGGCATTGCAACTGGGGCGCGCCATGGGCCTGGAGCCGTCGCTGCTCGAGCAGGTGGTCAGCCGCAGTTGCGGCGCCAGCTGGGTGGATGATCACCGCGACCACTACAGGCCGAACCTTGCGCTGCTGCGTGACCTCCCCGAACTGATGGGCTCGCTGCACCTGCCCATGCTGCATCAGCTGAACCTCGCCACCGTCGTCGACCCCGTGAGGCATGCATCATGAAGATCACCCGCCTGCGTATCTACCAGGTCGACCTGCCGCTGGACAAACCCTACGCGCTGTCCGGCGGGCGCCTGCACTACAGCGCGCTGGACAGCACCATCGTGGTGATCGAAACCGACCAGGGGCTGTTCGGAATCGGCGAAAGCTGCCCGTGGGGCGCCTCGTACCTGCCGGCGTTCGCCCTCGGCGTGCGCGCCGGGCTGGCCGAGCTGGCGCCTCACCTGCTGGGCTGCAACCCGCTCAACCTGAATGCGATCAACCAGGTCATGGACCAGGCACTGCCCGGCCACCCCTACGTCAAGACAGCGATCGACATGGCCTGCTGGGACATTCTCGGGCGCCACAGCAACCTGCCGGTACACGCCCTGCTGGGGGGGCGCCTGAACGCCGAGCTGACCCTGCAGAGCAGCATCCCCACCGCCACGCCCCGGCAAATGGTCGCCGACATGCACCTGGCGCATGCCGAAGGCTATCGGACCCATTCATGCAAGGTCGGATCGGGCGTGGTGGCGGATCTGGCGCGAATCCAGAGCCTGCTCGCCGAGCGCATGAACGGCGATCAGCTGACCTTCGACGCCAATCGTGCCTGGCTGCCGGCACAGGCGGTGGCCGTGATGAACGCCGTCAGGGACTACGATGTGCATTTCGAGCAGCCCTGCGAAACCCTGGAGCAATGCCAGCATGTCCGCAGCCTGACGCGGCAGCCGCTGATCCTGGACGAGTGCATTCACGGCGCTGGCGACCTGTACCGCGCCAGCGCCTCGAATACGGCCCAGGCCATCGGCCTGAAGATCGCCCGTGTCGGCGGGCTGACCAAGGCCCGGCAGCTGCGCGACTACTGCATCCAGCAGGGTATCCAGATGAACATCGAAGACGTCGGCGGCAGCCAGATCGCCGACACCGCGGCCATGCACCTGGCCCTGGCCACCCCCAATCAATACCTGCGCGCCAGCTGGAATGCCTGCCGCCATCACAGCATCGTCACGGCCCTGGGCGGCGTGCACGTGAGCCGCGGCATCGCCCGCCTGGACGACACGCCGGGGCTTGGGCTGACCCTGTGCCCGAACGCACTGGGCGAGGCGGTGGCCATTCATGAATGACTCATTGCCAAGGCCCGCAACCATGCCCCTGGACAGCGGTGACTTCCACCCCGACGCAGGACGCTCGCACAACCTGCCAGGGGCTTTCTACTTCGACCCGAATCACTACGGGCAGGAACTGCAGCAGATTTTCTACCGCACCTGGCAGTCCGCCTGTCATGTCTCCAGGCTGGCCGTGGAAGGTGCCTATCTGGTGTGCGAGATCGGCGAGCAAAGCGTGCTGGTGCTGCACGGCCAGGACGGCCAGCTCAGGGCGTTCCACAACGTTTGCCAGCACCGTGCGCATCGCCTGCTCGAAGGCTGCGGACAGCTGCGTGGCGCGATCACCTGCCCCTACCATGCATGGCGCTACGATCACGCCGGCAGATTGCAGAGCGCGAGGCACAGTTGTGACGTGGCAGGCTTCGAACCCGCCCGCGCGCACCTCGCCGGCGTGCGCCTGGAAGTGATGTGTGGCCTGGTCTTCGTCAATCTGGACGCGCACGCCCCACCCCTGGCCAGCCAGCTCGCCGGGCTCGAAGCGCAACTGCGCAGTTTCGCGCCCGCGCCCGAGTCGCTGCACCACAGCTACAGCCATACCTATGCGCTGCGGGCGAACTGGAAGGTCTCGGTTGAAAACTATTCGGAGTGCTATCACTGTCCCGGCTGCCACCCCAGTCTGTCGCACCAGACCCTGGATCTGAGCAGCTACCGGATCGACATCCACCCTGGCTTTCATGCCCACCTGAGCAACGATCAGGGTGCACGGCAAGGCTACGCAACCAACCCTGACGCACCCCGCAGCGGCGAATTCGGTGCCTGGTACGTCTGGCCGAACCTGTGCATCGAGGTCTATCCGGGCGGCTACATGAACCTGTTGCACCACGTACCCACGGGCGCGCAGCGCTGTGAGCAGCGTGTGCAGTGGTTCACCCAGAGGCCACACCCCGATCCTCTGGAACAGGCAGTGATCGATTTCGTGGCGGTGGTGCGTGAAGAGGACCTGCCCTTGTGCGAAAGTGTCCAGAAAGGTCTGCACAGCCACGGCTACAGCGGTGGCCGGTTGGTGGTGGACACGGCTCGCAGCGGTTTCAGCGAACATGCCGTGCATGATATTCAGAAGCGGGTGCTGGAAGCACTCGCCGGCCATGGAGCACGCGATGGATAGCACTTCTTCCGACATCTCCCGACCGCCAACCTGGCGGCGCCTGGGCACCCGGCCCACGGTCTTGTGGCTGACGGGCCTGCCGGCTGCCGGCAAGACCACCATCGCCAAGGCTACCCAGGCGGCACTTGCCGCCCTCGGCTATCACTGCCTGGTGCTCGATGGCGACGAACTGCGCCGCGGACTCTGCCGGGACCTGGGCCTGAGCGACGACGACCGGCTGGAACACGTGCGCCGCACCGCCGAGGTCGCACGCCTGCTGTGTGCCGACGGCAGCCTGGTGCTGGTTGCGCTGATTTCACCGCGTATTGCGCACCGGGCCCTGGCGCGGCAGATCGTCGGCGACGAAGCCTTCGTCGAGGTCTTCGTCGATACACCGCTTGCGCTCGCCGAGGCACGCGATCCCAAGGGGCTGTATCGGCAGGCGCGCGCCGGCGCGCTGAACGGTTTCACCGGGATCGATGCCACCTACGAAGCGCCGTCGGCGCCCCACCTCAGGCTAGCCACCGCCAGCATGAGTTGCGCATGCTCGGTGCAGGCCCTGCTCGACTGCCTGCAGCAACGCGCCGCCATAGACTGAAGATCAGACCAGTACGGGCCGAGGATCGAGCAACAGCTCCTGCAGCCATTGCACCAGCAGTCGGGCTGCCGGCGACAGCGGGTTGGCATGCCACTTGTAGACCCCCAACGCGTCGCCCATGGACCACTGCTTGTCGAACAGGCGCACCAGCCTGCCGTCAGCCAGCATCTGGCGCGTGGTCATTCCCCAGCCCAAGGCCACGCCGTGACCCTCCAGCGCGGCCTGCATCATGACCGGGAAACTGTTGAAGCCCATTCCTTGGCTGCCAACGCGAAACGATGCACCGACGCTTTCCAGCCATTGATCCCAGATCACGAAGTCCTGCGCACGGGGTTCGTAATGCAACAGTCGGCACTTGGGCAGATTGTCCAGGCTCAGCCACGGGGCGATGCTCTTGAAGTAGTCGGGGCTGCAGACCGGGAACACTTCATCGGGCGCGCTGAACAACAGCACGTGATCGGCACTGGCCCGGCCCATGGTCTGCACCGCCACGTCGAAACGCTCGCGCTCCTCGCCTATGGCCGCCAGCGTGGAATGCAGCTTGAGCTCTATGTGCGGATGTTTCTGATGAAAGCCGGCCAGCGCCGGCATGAACAGGTAGAACGCTTCCACCAACTGCGACGACAGCACCACGGTGCCGGTCGACGACTGCTGCTGACGCAGCTTTTCGGTTTGCCGAGCGATATCGAACAAGGCGGCTGCAACCGTCTGGCGAAAGCTTTCGCCCGCCTCGGTGAGAAAAACCCCGCGGCTTTTTCGATCGAACAACTGCACGCCCAGGTTCTCTTCGAGGGAGCGAATCTGTCGGCTGATCGCCGTTTGGGTGAGGTGCAGTTCCTCTGCTGCGCGAGAAAAACTCTGCAGCCGGGCAGCAGCTTCGAAGGGAATCAGACTTGATAAAGGCGGCAGTTTGCGCCGGAGGTTTTCCATAACCTGAAGTTGCCCTGTCCTGCGAAATGGTCGTTTCAAACGATGTCACCTTTTGACGCATCATGCAAAGACTGACCGCCGGGGGTTCACCGCATGGAACAGCGACCGCACCTCCACGACACACGCTCGAGCGTGGCACTGATCATCGCGTCGGTGTTCCTGGTGTCTGCTTCCGATGCGCTGATCAAGCTGGGCAGCGCCGACTTCACGGTATGGCAGCTGTACGTGGTGCGTTCTTCGATCGCCATTGTCCTGCTGCTGCTGTGGCTGGGCGCTTCGCGAAGTGCCAGCGTGTGGCGCAACCTGGCCTGCGATCGCTGGATACTCATGCGCAGCACCGCCTTGACCCTGATGTGGGTCGCCTTCTACGCGGCGCTGCCGCACATGAGCCTGAGCCTGGCCGCTCTGGCGCTCTACACCGCGCCGCTGTTCATTGCGCTGCTGTCGGCGCTGGTGCTGCGCGAAAAGGTGAGCCCCAGCCGCTGGCTGGCCATCGCCCTGGGTTTCGTCGGTGTGCTGATCATTCTGCGCCCGACGGCTGCGGACTTTTCCAGCATGACCCTGCTGCCGGTGCTGGCCGCCCTGCTCTATGCCGTGGCCGCCGTACTGACCCGCGCCCGCTGCGGCGATCACTCGGCGCTGGCACTGGCGCTCAACCTGAACCTGTGCCTGTGCCTGGTCGGCGCGACGATGCTGCTGGGCCACCAACTGTTCAGTTCGCCCCATCCGCCACTGCCCAGCGACTTTTTGGCTCTGCACTGGGTGGTTCTGGGGCCTGTGCAGTGGTTATTGATGGGCGTGCTCGCGGTCCTCATGGTGCTGATGAGCGCTGGCGTGGCGAGGGCCTATCAGATCGGTCCGAGCGCGGTGGTGGGCGCCTTCGATTACAGTTATCTGCTGTTCGCGATGTTCTGGGGTTTTGTTCTTTTCAAGGAAGTCCCCGATGCAGGCATGGCCCTGGGCATGGGCCTGATTGCCGCATCCGGGGTCTGGGTACTGCGCAGTTGACCAAGGAGCTGGACATGTTGATGCGACCGCTGCGAGTGATCATCTGGGCTGTGTCCAGAAGCCGCTCTACCGCACTCGAACGCTGCGTGATGGAACACCCCGCCGTGCACGTGCTGCACGAGCGGCTGAGTGAACCGTTCCTGATGCAGCACTGGCCCCACAAGTACCGCAGCGTGCTCGACACTCGCCGCAAGACCGGCAACCGGGAGCCTGTCCCGACCTACGGCCAGACCCTGGAGGCACTCGCCCACGGCCCGCTGCCTGCGGGCAAGTCGGTGTTGCTGAGCAAGGAAATCGCCTGGTTCTGCGACTTCGCCCAGATCGACGATGGCTGGCTGCAGCAGTTCAAGCACGTCTTCCTGGTGCGCGAGCCACTGGCGGTCATGCGCTCGCTGTATCGCGTCGGCACGCAGGGCGAAAATACCTGGTTCGATCCCGACGAGTCAGGGTTCGAGGAGCTGCTGGCGCTGTATTGGCGCGTGCAGCGGGCGTGCCCGGCCCAGAGTCTGCTGGCCCTGGAAAGCGATCACGACTTGATGCAAGACGGCCCGGGCGGCTTGAGCACCCTGTGCGACTTCATGGGCATACCCTTCAACGCGGCCATGCTGCAATGGCAAGCGCGAGAAGTACCCGCCTGGCAGTTTTTCAAGGGCTGGCACGAAGAGGCACAGCGCTCGACCGGTTTCGCCGCAGTGCACCATCCCGACCAGCCCTACCCTGCGGTGGTCGACGAATGCGCAGTCGGTGCGCAACCCACCTGGCGCTTCTTCGCCCTGCTGGCTGGTCGACATCGGCCGGGCAGTCCAGCGGGCCTGCTGCGCAGCCTGCATCGCGCGCCGTCGGCGCAGCTGGATATCGTCCTGTTGCACCGTGGCGAGGAAGATCTCAGCCATCTGCTCTGGAGCATTGCCCAGTTCCCCGAAGTGAACTGCCACGCCCTCGACACGTTGGCACTCATGTCCACGGACGCAGGGAAACTGCCCGAGCTGCATGACCTGGTCGGCCAGCCAGTGCTGCTCGCCTGCAGCGAAGCAGACGCTGCCGGTCAGCAGCAGTTGCTCGACCGGCTGGCGGCGCAGGCGTGCGTGATCGGCCTGCTGACCGAAACCGGCTTCCATCTGCTCGATGCCCAGGGCCGGACCGGGCCTTCGCCATTGCCCGCGCCCCAAGCCTGCACGCTGCACCTGCAGCGCTTGCGCGAGCGCAGCCTCGATGACTGGGCCACGTTCAACCATTACAACCAAGGCACAGAAGCCGTTGCCAATTGGCTGGCCACGTTCAGCGCCGTCGTGGCTGCCGACCCGGATCACATTGCCGTCAGCGATGGACGCGACAGCCTGACCCTGCAGCAGTTGCACGACCGCGCCCAGCAGTTGGCCAGGGTTCTGCAAGCCCGGCTGGCGCCCGATGCATGGGCGGTGCTGTTCAAGCGCAAGAACATTCACACCGCCGTTGCCATGACAGCCTGCGCCCTGGCCGGCCGCCCGTATCTCGAGGTACCTGCCTGGTACAGCGCTGACCATTGCCAGCAGTTGCTGGAGCGCCTGGGCGAGTGCCTGGTGCTGTGCGACACCGACAGCGCACGGCAACTACCGGCGGCACAACCCCATGTGCTGGAAAGCCAGTTTGCCCGCCAGGCGCCTGCGGATTGCCCGCAGTGGGCGCGCACGCGTTCGTCGATCGCCTACGGTCTGTTGACCTCGGGCACCAGCGGCCCGGCCAAGGTGGCACTGATGCCAGCGCCGGCCATGCTCGACTCCCTGAACCTGTGGCAGAGCTACCTGCAACCGGGGCAACGCGTAGGCCTGAATGCCTGGCTCACCGGCTACCTGTATTACCCGCTGCTCAGCCGATGCACCACGGTGGTCATCGCCGATGAGGTGGTACTGGATCCGCTGCGCCTGATGCACTTCATCGCCGACAACCACTTGCAGCAGATCATGATCACCCCCTCGTTGTTGCAGGGGCTGGTCCGCGAAGAGATTCGCTTCGTGGCCTGCTGTACCGGGCTGCGGGTACTCTGGAGCAGCGGCGAGAACCTGTCGGCGGCCCTGCGCTCACGGGTGCAGGCGCTGCTGCCCGACTGTTGCCTGATCGACCTGTACGGTTCCAACGAAGCCGGCGACGTTGCGCTCAAGCACGAAGACGGCACCTTGCAGTTGATCAAGGGCGTGGAGGCACGCGTGCTCGACCGGCAAGGCCAGACCGTGCCCCGTGGCGCCGCGGGCCACCTGCACCTGCGCACGCCGGGGCTGTTGCGCGGCTACCTCGGCCAGCCGTGCGGCGTGCCGCTACCCAACGGCGGGCTGTTCGACACAGGGGACCGTGTGGTCTGGCTGGGCAACGGCCGCCTGCGGTTGCTCGGGCGCGACAGTGCCCACCTCAAGATACGTGGCTACAAGGTGCATCCGGAACACGTCGAACAAGTCTTGAACGGCCACCCACTGGTAGTCCAGAGCCACATCGGCAGCCGGCACGAAGGCGCCGCTCGCCAGTTGCTGGCCTACGTCGTCCCCGCCAGCCCGGAGCATCTGCCCACGGCCACGGCCCTGCGCGCCTGGGCCAGCCTGCACCTGCCGTTCTTTGCCGTGCCCAGCGCCTACTACGCCGTGGCCAGTCTGGGTGCGGGTCACAATCAGAAGCGCGGGGCGCTGAGTGAGGCGCACTTGAGCCAGGCCGTGCCACTGCCCGAGGATCAGGTTTCGCTGACCGCCACCCAGGCCCAGGTTTCCACGGTGTGGGAGGCCGTGTTGGGCAACGATATCCCCGCATTGCACCCGGACGATGATTTCTTCGACCGCGGCGGTAGCCTGCAACTGAGCGAATTGCTGCTCGAACTCAACCACAGCTTCGACGTGCAGCTTTCCCTGGCCGCGCTGCTCGAAGACACCCGCCTGCAAGGCATGGCACTGGCCGTCGACCGCACTCGGGCCGGGCTGCCCGCCGCAGCGATCCTGCGCGAAGTCGCCGTGGAGGCGGCGCGCTACGCCTTCATTCCCGGACCGCAGCGCGGGGAAGACATTCTTCACACCTATCGGACCAAACCGGGCAAGCGCATCCTGCTGACCGGCGCCACGGGTTTTTTCGGCGCCTTCCTGCTCGCCGCCCTGGCCCGCCAGCCCGAGGTCGAGCAGGTCATTTGCCTGGTGCGCGCCCAGAACCTGAGTGACGCGCGTCGGCGCTGCCTGGGCAACCTGCAGCGTCATGGCCTGGTTCCGCCCGGCGTGCCCCTGGACTGGCTCGGCAAGCTGCAGATGGCATGCGCCGACCTGGCGACCGAACATTTGGGCCTGTCGCCCGTCGCCTACCAGCGCCTCACGCAGACCGCGGATTGCGTGGTGCATGCCGGGGCCGAGGTCAATTGGGTCAAGCCTTACGCCAACCTGGTGCGGTGCAATGTCGAAGGCACCGCCCAGATCGTCCAACTGGCCCTCAACGGTTCGATGCCGCTGCTCATGGTCTCGACCCTGGCTGCAGGCGGTAGCGCGCGGACCGGGTACGAGGAAAGCAAGCATGTGGCCGAAGCCTTGGCACTGAACGCTGCACGCGAACATGGCCTGCCGGTCATCATCGCCCGCTGTGGCGACCTGGCCGCGCCGCTGGAGGTCGAGCGCAGTACCATCAACGATAACGACTACGTGTGCCTGCTGTTGGGCGCATGCATGCTGCTGGGATGCTGGCCGGCCGACCTGGAAGGGGGTGTCAATCTGACGCCTGTCGACGTTGCCGCACAGATCATGGCAAACCTGGCGCTCCAGGCGCCCGCCGGCAGTCTGGGCCGGGCCTCGAACCTGTGTCATCCACACGGCGCCCTGTCCTGGCAGATCCTGTGCGGATGGGTCGCCGACAACCTCGCAGCCGGCAGCTTCGCGCCGCTGCCCCTGGAGCGCTGGCGGCTGCGCCTGGACAACGACTCCCGTCAGCACCCGATCATTGCCAAGACCCGCCTGATTCTGCCGATGATTCTCGACGACCTGACCGCCCCATCGCCGCGCAACGATTTCGAGTTTCCCGCCACCTCGCCGATTCGCCTCAGCCCACAGTGGGCCGCCCGACTGACTCGGCAATTGCTGCAGACCCTCGGGCAGGCCAGTCGATGAATGGGCGAATGGTCACCGCCTGGGCGGCAGCGCAACGCCAGCGTGAACTGATGACGCTCAGCTACCGCAGTCCGCCGTTGAGGCCGATGGATGTGGAGATTCAGATCACTCATTGCGGTCTGTGCAGCAGCGATCTGCACCTGATAGATGGCCACTGGGGCGAGGCCAGTGTCTTCCCTCAGGTGTGCGGGCACGAAGTGGTCGGCCGCGTCAGCGCCGTGGGTGAAAAAGTAGCCGGGGTGCGCCTGGGACAACGCGTCGGCGTCGGCTGGTACCGCAGCGCCTGCCTGGCCTGTGAATTCTGCCTGCGTGGCGAGGAGCAGCACTGCCCCTGCCTGATCGCTACCTGTACCCACGGAGAGCACGGCGGGCTGGCCGACTACCTGTACTGCGACAGCCGTTTCGTGTTCCCCATCCCCGACGAGCTGAACAGCGAACACGCCGCGCCCCTGCTGTGCGCCGGCGTCACCGTGCACACGGCGCTCAAGCGCGCCACCTGGCCCGGCATGGCCGTCGGCATCGTCGGCATCGGTGGCCTGGGCCATCTTGCCATCCAGTTCGCAGCCAAGCGCGGCTGCCGGGTCACCGCCCTCTCGAGCAGCCCGCACAAGCAGCGCGATGCCCTGACCCTGGGCGCCAACCGTTTCATCGACCTGAGCAAACCGGTGGAGTGCAATCAGGTCCGCAATGCCCTGGACTACATTCTGGTGACCAGCGCGGTCGCGTGCGACTGGTCAACCATCGTCGACATGCTCCGCCCCTTCGGCGTGCTGTGTTTTGCCGGCATGCCACCGCCGGTGACGTTCGATATCGCGTCCATGATGTACAAGACCCTGAGCATCACCACCGCCAATGTCGGCGGGCGCCAGGACATTCTGGACACGCTGGACTTCGCGGCAGCGCGCCAGGTACTGCCGTGGGTACAGTCGTGGCCGCTGGAAGATGTCAACCACGCCATACTGCAGTTGCGAAAAGGGCGGGTCCACTATCGAGCCGTGATGCACGTCGGCGAAGAGCGGGTCCAGGGCCTGTAGACGCGGCGCTCCATTTGCCCCGCAGCCGCCCGTCTGCTAACGTCGCCCGGTTTCAATCCTTCTCGCCGAGACCGCTGCCATGGCCCGCAAAAAAGCATCCCTGGATTTCGAACAATCCCTGGCCGACCTGCAGACGCTGGTCGAACGCCTGGAGAACGGCGAGCTGTCGCTGGAAGACTCGCTGAGCGCTTTCGAGAACGGCATCCGCCTTACCCGTGACTGCCAGAGCGCGCTGGCCCAGGCCGAGCAGAAAGTGCAGGTCCTGCTGGAAAAGGACGGCGAGCTCACCGAAGAGCCCTTCGATACGGAACAGCCTGAATGATCGCCGCCTACCAGGCTCTCTGCCAACAGCGCGTGGACGGCGCCCTGCAAGACCTGTTCGTGCCGCCCTCGGCCGAGCTGACCCGGTTGTACCAGGCCATGCGCTACAGCGTCATGAACGGCGGCAAGCGGGTTCGTCCGCTGCTCGCCTACGCCGCCTGCGAGGCATTGGGCGCCGATGCTACCCAAGCCAATGGCGCCGCCTGTGCGGTGGAGCTGATCCACGCCTACTCGCTGGTGCACGACGACCTTCCGGCCATGGACGACGACGACCTGCGCCGTGGCCAGCCCACCACGCACAAGGCGTTCGACGAAGCCTGCGCGATCCTGGCCGGTGATGGCCTGCAAAGCCTGGCCTTCACCGCCCTGCTCGACCCAACCCTGAGCCCGCAAAGCGATGCCATACGACTGAGCATGGTCCAGGTGCTGGCCCAGGCTGCTGGCCCGGCGGGAATGGTCGGTGGCCAGGCCATCGACCTGGGCTCGGTGGGCCTGCAGTTGAACCAGCAGGCGCTCGAATTCATGCACCGGCACAAGACCGGCGCCCTGATCGAGGCGAGCGTACGCCTCGGCGCGCTGGCCAGCGCGCGGGCACAGCCGTCGCAGCTCGAGTGCCTGCAGACTTATGCGCAAGCGGTTGGGTTGGCTTTCCAGGTGCAGGACGACATCCTCGACGTCGAAAGCGATACCGCCACCCTAGGCAAGCGCCAGGGTGCCGATATCGCCTTGAACAAACCGACCTACCCGGCGCTGCTCGGGCTCGATGCGGCCAAGGCCTATGCGCTGGATCTGCGCGATCAGGCGTTGCATGCATTGCGTCCGTTCGACGCCGCTGCCGAGCCGTTGCGCGAACTGGCGCGCTACATTGTGGCGCGACGCAACTGACGAGCGCGTGCGCACCCGACGCCGCATCAGGTAAACTGATCCATTCCTAGAACTCATAACGATTCGCCTGATGCCCACGACGTTTCAAGAGATCCCCCGCGAACGCCCGGCGACGCCTCTGCTCGACCGTGCTGACACTCCTGCCGGCCTGCGCCGTCTGGGCGAAGCCGAGCTCGAAACACTGGCAGACGAACTGCGCCAGGAGCTGCTCTATACGGTCGGCCAGACCGGCGGGCATTTCGGTGCCGGCCTGGGCGTCATAGAGCTGACCATCGCCCTGCACTACGTTTTCGACACGCCCGACGATCGTCTGGTGTGGGACGTCGGCCACCAGGCCTATCCTCACAAGATCCTCACCGGCCGCCGCGAGCGCATGGCCAGCCTGCGCCAGAAGGACGGCATCGCCGCCTTTCCGCGGCGCAGCGAAAGCGAATACGACACCTTCGGCGTCGGCCACTCCAGCACGTCCATCAGTGCCGCATTGGGCATGGCCATCGGCGCGCGCCTGCAGAACAGCGGGCGCAAGGCCATTGCCGTGATCGGCGATGGCGCGCTGACCGCAGGCATGGCCTTCGAAGCGCTGAACCATGCGCCTGAAGTCAATGCCGACATGCTGGTGATCCTCAACGACAACGACATGTCGATTTCGCGCAACGTCGGTGGGTTGTCCAATTACCTGGCCAAGATTCTCTCCAGCCGTACCTACACCAGCATGCGCGAGGGCAGCAAGAAGGTGCTATCGCGCCTGCCCGGTGCCTGGGAAATCGCCCGCCGCACCGAGGAATACGCCAAGGGCATGCTGGTTCCCGGCACCCTGTTCGAAGAGCTGGGCTGGAACTACATCGGGC